>JACCDN010619091.1_pt1 | contig 27358 bp, 18 predicted proteins | sample 7441691 | NCBI WGS metagenome assembly JACCDN01 (sample SAMN15323439, study PRJNA562643) | freshwater metagenome | isolation source: river surface water | place: USA:Blue River Watershed | collected 2017-08-16 | reverse complement strand
GGATGATGGCGAAGCCGTGGCCTATGCGCTGTGGAAGTTACAGGATCGCGGTCGTATGTTCGTAAACCCGGGCGAGAAGCTGTACGAAGGCATGATCATCGGTATTCACAGCCGTGAAAACGATCTGGTTGTGAACCCGATCAAGGGTAAGCAGCTGACCAACGTGCGTGCATCGGGTACCGATGAAGCTGTACGGCTGGTACCGCCTGTGCAACTGAGCCTGGAATCGGCCATCGAGTTTATTGCTGATGACGAACTGGTTGAGCTGACGCCGAAGTCGATCCGTCTACGTAAGCGTTACCTCAAGGAACACGAGCGTAAGAAGGCTTCACGCGAATCGGCATAAGATCAAGAGATCTTGACGATTAGAGGGTGTGAGCCGCAAGGCCACACCCTCTTTGACTATTTGTTGTCGGCCAATGATTTTCTTGCCGTCTTTAACCGGTCTATCTGGTCCATGATGACACCGATGTTCTGCATAAGTTGGTAGTAGGCCTCTTTACCGCCTTCAGGCACCCAGAGTGATTTTGCTGAACGCGTCAGTTCTTCCAATGACGTTTCCTGCGCCTCGATCTCAGCCAATGAGCTTGATAAGTCCAGTTGCTGTTCAATCGACTTCATGATCACATAGGCACGATTCAGCGATAGCTGGAAGTGAACGAACCTGTACCGGGGCGAAAAGCGCATCAGCGGATAGATAATCGCAAGGCTGGCTAGTAGATAGAACCAGATTCGCTCCATGAAACTAGCTAACCAGAATGGCAGGTAGTGATCGAGCGGAAACAGCCCCTTTTCGTAAAACCGGGCTGCGATACTACTTTCAGGCACAGACTGGTCTGTATAGGCAGGAAAACCGCCTGCCCGGTTAAAAAATGGTTTGTACCGCTTGTTAAGGTCTTTGCTGGCCTTCAGGAAAAGGTACTGAATGGCTGGATGAAGATCGTCATTAACGAGCAAGACTGTGCTCGTGGCGGGCATGTTGATATTTCTGTTGGGCGTGACCGGATTGAGATCCAGAGAACCTTTAGGCAGCGTGACGACTTCCAGATAGTCTATGAGATTGGCATAGGCATGTGCCATCTGGAAGTCATAGATCTTGATACTAGGGTCTTCGATGATTTTATGAACATTGCCCGACTCCATGCCTGCGACCAGTGCCATTGCATTAATCTTGCCACCTAATAGTGCTTTAACACCTTCGGCTGAGGATAGCTCAAGAAAATTAGTATGGTTTTCTAGCGCTAACTCATGCTTTTTGAGCAGCGTTTCAATAAGGAAATGCGTGCCACTTCCGGGTAGGTTGATTGATATATTGGCGTTAGACAGAAAGCCATGTGGATCATCTTCCACCCCTTTGCCGCGGTAAAACAACCAGAGTGGCATATAGCCGATACTACCGAGCGAGCTGATTGCTTCAGACGTAGTTGTCATGCCTCCTTGGCTGATGGCGGCTTCGACTTTGCCGCTCTCCAGAAGCTGGATATTTTCCTGGGCACCATTGGATGGCACGATTTCAAGTTTTACACCTGCATCACTGAAATACTTCTGATAACGCTTAGCCCATGCATCGAGTGAAGAATTGGGTTGCCCGCTTGCCAGAACAACCGTTTCAGGTGGCAAAGGCTTTAAGAGAAACAAAACAACAAATATCCCCACGATAGAAACAAGCACCCATTGCCAATCGTGGCGGAGCATTATCCGGATGGCTCGAAGTTCGTCAGAGATGAGTTCCCGGTAATGTTCGAATTGATTTGCGTGTAAAGGATTTTTGTTTTTATTCATAGCGTATAAACCCGCACATCAATGATTCTTCCATGATACTAAAAAAAAACCCGCCAACGGCGGGTTATTAGTGAGGTGAACCCGTTAAAGGTTCACCCAGTCTCAGCGTTACATTACTTCACGCGTGAACGATACTCGTGGGTACGGGTATCGATCTCGATCTTGTCACCGATTTCAACGAACGCAGGAACGTTGATGACGAAGTTCGTTGGTTTGATACGCGCTGGTTTCATGACCTTGCCCGAAGTATCGCCCTTAACGGCTGGTTCGGTGTATTCCACTTCACGTACGACTGAAGTAGGCATTTCTACCGAGATAGCCTTGCCGTCATAGAACACCACTTCGCAAGGCATGCCATCGTCGAGGTAGTTGAGTGCCTCGGTCATGTTTTCGCCTTCAACTTCGTATTGGTTGTACTCGGCATCCATGAAAACATACATCGGGTCAGCGAAGTAAGAGTAGGTGACTTCCTTGCGATCCAGAACGACGACTTCGAACTTTTCATCAGCCTTGTAAACCGATTCGCTACCGCTACCGGTGAGCAGGTTCTTCATCTTCATTTTGACAACAGCGGCGTTACGGCCAGACTTGTTGTATTCGGCTTTCAGGATGACCTGCGGCTCAGTGCCGACCATGATTACGTTACCAACGCGCAAATCCTGTGCAGTCTTCATGCTCTTCGTGCTTTCTTTAAGTTAAATCCGATGGTGGGCTACTGACAGTAGCGACCAGCTCGCTAAACCTGAGATTTTACCAGATGCCTTACAAAATCCCTGAGTTGCGTCACCAGGTCGGGTTGTTGCAGCAGTTGTTGGCGCCAGGCCTGAGCATTTTCCTGGAGTGACGGCATGATTGCTACAAGCTGTGGCCATAATTCAGCAAGCATATCCGCTGAGGCTTGCGTATGACCGGTATTCCAGGCAAGCACAAACTGCCAGACGATCGAACGCTCAACTGATGAAAGTATGCCCATGTCTAGATAGCGGTCATAAAACGCCTGGAGCTTAACCAGGTGACTGTCTTCTTCCTGCGGGTAGATATGCCATATCAAAGGTTTGCCTGCCCATTGCGCACGGACAAAGGAGTCTTCACCTCTAATAAACAGAAGATCGAACCGGGAAAGTAGGGTGTCAAAATCATGCTGGGCAACAAATTCCAGTGATTCAACGTCGATATTCTTATGTTCGGTCTGACTGAGAAGCCATGCGTCAATCTGTGGTCTGGCTGGGCAAGGGGTCACACTTAGGCTTATAGCGTTACTACCATTGCGGAGATTATCCAACCAAGATGTTATAGCCGGTTGTTCATAGCTAAATAAGAATATCTTGAGCGGTGTTGTTAAGTCTGTTCCCTGGTGAGCTTCACCGGATTGAAGTAACGCCGTGAGCGCAGGTTCACGCAAAAGACCACCGGTAAGAGATGTAAATCCAGGAAAGTAGAAATACTTGGTTAACGCAAGACGTGGGTGGGGTGAGGGCATGCGGTGATGATCTTCGACCCAGGACTCCGCCGATAGGTACTCGAGATTAATCCAGACTTTGGGTTTGCTGGCTTCATTCATCGCATGAAGATATCCTGATGGAATGTCACAGGCAAAGGCTTCAATCACTACATCCGCGACGTCTTCAACGTTAAAAGGGGACTCATCCTCTGGCCACACATGGACATCAACTAAGCTTGCGGTTGAACTATTGCCGATAAGCTTAGCCAGAATGTCTGGCTGATCAACAAATAGACGTACACGCTTACCCCGATTAACCAGGTCATTGGCAAGTCGCCAGCAAACGCCTGCGTCACCGAAGTTATCGATGACTCTGCAAAAAATGTCCCAGTGGCGACGCGGGTTCGTCTGATCCGCGATCATACGTGAAGCTCAGTTCTTGGCGGAGTCGCTGCTGAGTGATTTCTGTGATGCCAGGGTGACTTTAGACGTTATAAGCTGCTTGTGTGCGGTGCTACGTGCAACGTTAATACCGGCCAGCAAGTTGTAATAAGCGAGACTGCCTGACATGGCTCCTGAATGTCTGGGTTTTGGCTTAGTTTTTTGAATATCCACTTATTTGTCCTGGACGTTTGATAGATTAGATGTTGTGATATTATCATGACATCCAATTTGAAAGAAGTTGTCCTAAACAAAATGATGCTCGATTTTGAAGACTCGCAGTTGCCCATGCGCATAGCCGAGGTTGAAAGAGATACCGGGCTGGCAAAGGAAACTTTGCGCGTTTGGGAACGCCGATACCAATTCCCTAAACCAGAACGTGACGAACTGGGAGAACGGCTGTATCCGTTTACCCAGGTGGAACAACTCAGAGTGATCCGTCGTTTGATTGATCACGGGTTTCGTCCAAGTAAGGTGTTGGGGAAAAATCTCGGGCAGCTCCATGAGATGCTGGACTCGATCAGTCAGAGCAGCCTGAGTCAGGAACAGACTGGACGTTGCGCCTCATTGCTCAAGCTGTTGCGCTTACATCGCAGCGCAGACCTGCGTCAGACATTGAATAACATACTGGCACGCGAGGGGCTAAAGCGTTTTATTATTGAGACGGTTGCCCCATTGAATACCGCAGTAGGGGATGCCTGGGTCAGAGGGGAAATCAGCGTTCCCGAAGAGCATCTTTATACCGAGCAAGTCCAGAACGTACTGCGTCATGCAATTCAGAGCCAGCAAGGCGTGGACGGTCGTCCGAACATATTGCTGACCACTTTCCCAGACGAGGCTCACCAGCTTGGAATACTCATGGTTGAAGCGCTCTGTCTGGCAGAAGGGGCAAATTCCCTATCACTGGGCACCAGACTCCCCATTGCGGATATTGCCAAATATTCACAGGATGGCAGTTTTGATGTGGTGGCACTATCGTTTAGTGCGGCTTATCCATCGCAGAATGCTTTACGAGATCTGAAGCAGTTCAGAGAGCGTCTGGATCCGAAAATAGAACTGTGGGCTGGTGGACAGGCGCTACACCGCAAAGATAAACGTTTGCCGGGCATTCGGATTGTTTCAGATCTGGAGCATATCCAGATGCTTATCAAGAGCTGGCGGGATATACGACAGCTAGATAGCTCGCGCTCCGTCGCTTAATCCTCAGACTGTTTATACCGGAGCCCGATCAGAGAGTTCATCTAACACGCGATGACGATCTTCTGCGCTCATGGTCGACCAGAGTCGTATTTCATCCAGTGTGCGCCAACAACCGACGCAATAATGGTTATCGGTATCCATACGGCAGATATTGACGCAGGGTGATTCTGGTTCGGGACGGATTCGGCTGGCCATTGTTCTAGAAAAGGTTCTGTTTAGAGGGGATATTCTATACGTGGTTGTGCATAGAGCGCAGTTTCGTTAGTCTTTGAGAAAATGGAGACACTATGAATTCCCGCTACCTTGAAGACCTGAAAATGGGCGATGTATTTATTTGCCCGGGTGTAACGATTACCGAGAGTGAAATTATTGGCTTTGCGCTCACCTACGATCCGCAACCATTTCATGTCAACACCCTGGCTGCCTCTGATTCCATTTATGGGGGGTTGATCGCCAGTGGCTTTCATGTGATTGCCCTGAGCTTCAGGTTGTTCATGCAGTTGGGTATTTTCCAGACGTCGAGCATGGGTTCACCCGGTATTGATGAAGTCCGCTGGACGATGCCCGTGCGCCCAGGCGATACCCTGCACACCGAAGTGATCGTTGAATCGGTCACGCCTTCGCGCTCAAAGCCTGATCGCGGCGTTGCCAAGCTTAAGTTCAAGTCCATCAATCAGCGCAGGGAAGAAGTGGCTTCGTTCTATTTGAACCTACTAATCAAATCCCGTAGCACACTGGCCTGATAACGGTTAATCAGTTAGCCGGTTTATCCTGCTTGATCAACCTGGAAAAGAGTACGGGTAGTAGGAAGAGGGTGCAGATCGTGGCGGAAATAATGCCGCCCACAATCACCACAGCAAACGGGCGCTGTGTTTCCGAACCTATGCCGTGAGACAACGCTGCGGGTAATAACCCTAAACCTGCCATCAGCGCCGTCATGATAATCGGCCGCATACGCAATACAGCCCCATCACGAATGGCTTGCTGGAATGGCTTGCCGTTACGAAGCATTTCCACAATTTCTTCGACCATGATAACGCCGTTCTGAATGGCTATGCCCGACACGGCAATAAAGCCTACGGCAGCAGAGATCGATAGATGCATGCCGCTTAATGCCAGGCCAACCAAGCCACCGATCAGTGTGGTTGGTGCAATCGCCAGAATCACAGCGGCAATCTTGTAAGAGCGGAACATCCAGAACAGAAGTCCGAAAATGGCCAGAAGACTTGCTGGCACGACGATTTTGAGTCTTGCCATAGCGCGTTGCTGGTTTTCAAACTGGCCACCCCAGGTCATGGTGTAGCCCGGTGGCAAGGTGACGTCCCGTTTTACTTTGCGCTGGGCTTCCTTAACAAAACTACCCTGATCCCGGCCCGTGAGGTTAGCTTTGATCGATACCGCACGCATGCCAGCCTCACGGGCAATACGCGATGCGCCTTGTTTTAGCTCAATCGTGGCGATTTCACCCAAAGGTATCGAAGCGTGTTCAACATCTGGTATCTGAATGGCCAGGTTGGCAATGTCATTAATGGAGCCACGATAATCTGCGCCCATACGTAAAGTCACGTCGTAACGGCGATCACCTTCAAAGAACCCCGTAGTTTCGAAGCCACCCATAGCTGTTTCAAAGGTTCGATTTACGTCAGCGATTGAAACACCGAGTCGCGCCATGCGTTGGCGATCCGGAATAACCGTTACTTCGGTTTGCCCACCTACCTGAATGGCAGCGACTTCTATCGCCCCATTGATGCCAGCCAGAATACCTGCCACATGATTGGCTTTTTCCTGCAGGATATTCAGATCAGGCCCGAAAATCTTAACGGCAATTTCACCCTTAACCCCGGATAGTGATTCTTCCACGTTGTCCTGAATGACCTGCGAAAAGTTGGTCGGTACACCAGGCATTGAGTTAAGCCCGGTACTCATATTGCGGACCAGTTCTTCTTTAGTCGAAAAGCGCCAATCGTCTTTCGGTGCTAAATCGACAAGCACTTCAATGTTGTTTGGTCCTTTGGGATCGGTACCTTCATCGGGACGACCCACATGGGTAATGACTTTACGTGTTTCCGGATAACTGATCATGTACTCGCGGACAGATCGCTCAATCTCACGCGTCTGTTCCAGATGCGTGGAGGGGGGCATCATGATCGTGAGCCAGATGTTGCCCTCATCCAGTTTCGGCAGGAATTCGGTGCCCACAACCGGGATCAGGCAGAGTGACGCCAGAATGGCACCGCCTGTACGAACGTAGACCTTACGCGGCGTGGCGAGCATTAATTCCAGTTTTTCCCGGTAACGATGCTGCATGCGTGCCATCCATTCCAGATGGGGCTCCAGTAATGGTCCCTTATCCGCCATGTAAGCGAGCAGGGTCGGCACATAGGTGAGCGTAAGAAGAATGGCGCCCAGCAATGCGCAGGAGAGGGTGAGGGCGACTGGCGAGAAGATCTTTCCTTCAACACGCTGAAAGGTAAAGATCGGAATAAAGGCCAGAATAATGATCGCCTTGGAATACAGAATTGGGGACGCCAGAGTTGATACGGTGTTTTTTAGCGCATTCAATCGCCATACGGGTCGGTTATGACCTAGGTGTTCATATTCAGGGCCTGTCTGCATGGTCATTTTGACCATGAGGGCTTCAACCACCACCACCGCGCTATCAATGATGATGCCAAAGTCAACGGCCCCCAGTGAAATCAGGTTGGCCGAGACCTTGAACAGATCCATCATGATGAAGACGAAGAGCAGGGTCAGCGGGATCAGGCTGGCAACAATGAGTGATACTTTCCAGTTACGCAGAAAGACGATGAGTACGCCGATCACCAGTAGGGCGCCGATAATCAGATTGTGCGTGACCGTGTTTACCGTGTGATTGATGAGCTCGGTACGATCATAAAGCGGTTGGAGCATCACACCCGGAGGAAGGTGCTCCTGACTATTAAGCCAATCGATCTTCTCTCGGAGATCTTCAATAACAATGGCGGGGTTCTCTGCCTTGGTCATCATCACGATGCCTTCAACCACACCTTCTTTCTGAACAACCTCGCCGTCTTGGCTACGCAGAGCGACAGAGACACTGCCCGATGGCGGGTGGTTACCAATACCAACGTCGGCAACATCGCCAACCAGAATTGCACGGCCATTTTGAGAGCGGATGACGGTACTTTGGATGTCTTCAATATTCCGGTACAGACCCGTACTCCGTAATACCAGACCTTCGTTACCGCGCCGCAGAATGCCGCCGCCGGTGCTTTCATTATTAGCACTTAAAGCATCGGAAAGTTGGTTCAGTGTGACCCCGTAGCGACGCATGAGGATCGGATTGGCATTAACCTGTATTTCCTTGACGGTGCCACCAAAGCTGGTGACATCGGCAACACCGGGTACCCGACGCAATGCAGGTCTGACGATCCAGTCCTGAATTGCCCGGATCTCATTAAGTGGCGTGTTGGCCGGCGCCTCAATAACGTAGCGGAATATCTCACCAACTGCCGTGGTTAATGGCGCAAGGGTAGGCGTGACGCCAGGTGGCAGGCTGACACCCTGCAGTTTTTCCAGCACCTGACTACGGGCAAATCGATCCTGCGTCCCATCGCTAAAGATCAGGGTGACAACAGAGAGGCCGGTAATAGATACGGAACGCTGTTGGGTGACACGGGGTACACCACTCATTTCCCGCTCGATAGGCAGCGTAACGCTCCGTTCTACTTCTTCAGGTGCCTTACCAGGTACTTGGGTGATGACCTGCACCTGCACATCCTGAACATCGGGAAACGCTTCAATCGGCAGGTCTTTCAATGCCCGTAAACCCACGACCGCCATAATGGCAAAGGCCAGCAGGATGAATGCCCGCTGGCTAACGGCAAAGTTAACGAGCTGACGCAACATTATCGGGCGCTCTGGGTAAATTCTGAGGCGAGCAGCAGCGCACCCGTCGTCACTACTTTGTCATCTGCCTTGATGCCGTCATCCGATTGAATCCACGCCCATTGGTTATCCTGGAAGGCCACCGTAACGCGCTGGCGTCGGAAAAGGCCTGGCTCAACTTCGATAAAGACGGTGGTATAGATACCATCTGTACTTAGAGCAGACAGCGGCACGCGTAGCGCCATCGTTGCATTGGGGTCTGCCAACTGGGCGCGACCATACATTTCTGGCCGTAGCTTCAGGTCAGAGTTGTCTAGTTCGGCACGAATCTGAACACGACGCATCTGTGAATCCAGCACGGGAGAGACGCGCGTGACATTGGCCTTAAAAACCCGTCCGGGCAAGCTATCAAAAGCGACCAATAGCACATCACCAATGTGGATGCTGCTGGCGGATTGTTCTGGTGCATCAACGATCACCCATAAATGACCCAGATCGGTAATAACGAATAGTGGGTCACTTTGATCGGATCGGATTTCGCGGCCGGGATTGATATTGGCCGAAGCAATGACTCCGGAGATAGGGGCGCGCAAGGTTAAGCGTTCGCTGTCTGGATCCGGTTTGCCGTAAGGTACCAGATTAGCAATACGTAAGTAGGCCCGACGTGCTTCTGCATCGGCAATACGGAAATCGCTCTCGGCGACTTCGTAATCCCGTTTGGCGATAGCTTCACCAGCCAGCAGTTCCTTAGAGCGGTTGTAAGCAGCCTTCTTGCGTTTGGCATCCGCTTCGGCCTTTTGCCAATCGGTGAGCGCCGTACCGTAATCGGGTGAGTCGATGGTGACTAGGGCATCGCCCGCTTCAACATGGTCACCCAGTTGGGCATGCTGTTTAATGACGCGGCCACTGAGAGAGGCGCTGATCGGTGCAGTACGGGCGTCATCGACAGCAACGCGCGCAGGTACTGGGCCACCTGTGGGTAGCGGAGAAAGCACCAAGGGTTCGGAACGGATGAATGAGAGTTGAGGCGAACCTTTTTTGAAGCTGATCTCATTCTGGTTAATGCGAAAGTTAGGTACTTCAGGCGCACTACCAAACGATAACCACAGCACAATGCCTAAAAATATGGCAAAGCCGCCCGCATACCAGACCTGGTCCTTAAACTGGCGAGACTCCTGATACTTCTGCACCCAGAGTGGGAGATTGCTTTCCAGGTAAGCCTTTGTGCGGGTTATAGCCGGGTCATTCTTTACCCGTACCAAACTACGTTCAAGACGACCGCGAATTGCGTCTGAATTTAACCAGTCGAGCGTGCCTGAAAGCAATAAATGCCAGGCGCGTTGTAGTTTATTGCGGGACTGCGTCATTGTTGGCGTGCTCCCGGTAAATCCGGTAATTGAAGGTCTTTATCGGGCAGATTAACTGGCGTCATCGATTGAACCGGTGAATCGTAGTGGGCCGGCTTATTTGCAACGGCAGCCTCTGAAACCGAGGCAAGAATACGAATGGCGCTGGCGGCTTTGGCCGCTTCGGCACGTGCAACCAGTGCTTCAAACTCGGCTTGTCGCAACGCACGCTTTGCATCGAGATATTCGAAGGTGCTCATGGCGCCACGGGTATAGGCAACATCGGCCGCTTTATCCGTACGTCTGGCGGATTGCAAGGTCTGATCCTGCAGGCTTTTCAAGCGAGCATTTGCCTGATCCAGTTCGTGCAGATAGAGCAGGGATTCAGAACGTGCGGCACGCTCTGTTTGCAGCATGGCAATTTCTGCCTGAGTCATTTCTGCCATGCTTTTACGTATATCCCCTTCAAAGTTGTTGCCAGTGAAGAGGGGTATGGCAATGCCGGCACCCACCGAGTTAATCACGGTCGGGTTATTGCGCTCGTATTGCAGGCCGACAGAAAAATCCCGGGTCTGCTGGGCCCGTGCTAATTCAACACTCTGTTTGGCAGCTGCTAACCGGGCACGGGAAGCCTGAACATCGGGTCGTTTGTCGGCTAATGAACCAATGAGCTTCTCTGCATCCTGGTGTGTCATCACCCCGGGCCAGTCGCCACGGGTGCCAATTCGCTCGCGCTGCATTTCCGAGCCCAGTAGATTAGACAGATTGGCGGCAGCACGTGCTCGGTCTCGCTGAGCCGCTTGTGATTCCGCCAGTAGGCGACCATGATCTGATTCGATACGACCCAGATCAGCGCCTGAAAGGTCGCCCGTTTTAAATCGGAGCCGGGCTTTTTCCTGTACCTGATTGGCGTGTGCCAGATTAGATTCTGCAATCTGATAGGCCTGTTCCGCTACACGCAGATCCAGCCATGCAGACACCACACGAAAGCGCTCCTGGCGAATCGTGTCATGCATGTCCCACACTGTTGCCTGACCCAGATCAGTCGCTTTAGCAATGCGTAAATCCCGCTTGTTGCCACGCTCAAAGGGCTGGTCGATTCGGACAATCGTATCCAGCGCGTTCAAACGGGTGCCATATTGATACTGTGTCTTATCAACGCCCGAGGTGTTGACCGACATGACGGCATTCGGACGGGCGCCTGCTGTAATCAGGTCAGCCTGGGCGCCATCCAGCGCCGCACGGGCATTCTGTATCTGGGCATTATGTTTGAGCGCTACATTTTCAGCTTCGAGGTAACCAATGCTGACTACGGGCGCTTGCGGCGCAGCATGTGCTGGGATTGCACTAAAAAGCAGGGCGCACAACACCACCCGATGGCTTATTCGGCCGAGGTTGATGGTCGCGGTGCGGTGGCTTTTATGCATGAGCTTCGCATCATGCCTTAAGGTTTCCTTAAGGTCTAACCGCGGTGCAACATAACCGACTGAAAAGCGGGTGGGGTTATTTAGCTATCGATATCAAACTGGCGACATGCCGAGATGCAGTGCGACGATGCTCCTCAGAACCAGCAAGCGGGTCATTTTCTACAAAAGGACGTTCTATAAACAGAAAAATCGCCCGAGCCACATACTTGGCTTCATAAAGTGAGAGTTGACGAAATGTGCCTGTCTTGTTGTTTTCACTGACTTTCATTACGGTCGGGATGATCTCATCCGTATAGGCATGAATATCGCCAATAGTACTTACCCGCCCTAAAGCACGGCTTTCGTAATAGCGCACAATAGAAGGGCCAACAATATTGTTGATGGTATCAATCGACAAATTAACCATGAACTCGGCAAATTCCGAGGCCGTTTTGTTGACATCAAATGCCTCGGCTTGCGCACAACAAGCCTTAATGTGCTTTTCTCGACCATAGGCAATTGTGTGCAGGAAGACGTTCTCGACTTTTCCTAAGCGCTGTACCAAAGACCCTAGGGAATAGCCTGAAATTTTCGATAGTTGGCGCGCATTGAGATTGGATGCATCACCAGATTCAACGATTTTTTCCGCCGCTTCAATCAGGTTGTTTAAGGATTCTTGCGAACGTGACTGTTTTGATTCAGCAAACTTGACGCCAATGTTCTTTAGGGAGTTTTCGGACATGGGACACTCGAGTTGGAATGATGTGATGCCTACTCACGCATATCATACCAACCCTTATTACCATGTTTACATTTATGAAGCGCAGGAAAATCCAGATTCGATCATGAATATCACTAAAGGCTGAAATTTTAGCTATGCCAATGCGAAGCTCGAGCCTGGAACCATATCTTACTCAGACCCGGTGCGTAACAATCCAGGGCCTGTGCTGCCTCATCAGTTCTGAGCACCCCAGGTTCCAGATTAAAGAGGATTTGCGCCAGTGTTTCTACCTGTCCTTGAGGATTGCGACGTAGTATATGTTCTGCAGTAAGCTCCCGGGGGTGACTCAGGCCTGCAGTACCCAGTAAATGAGCCACAGCCTTGAGGGTATTTACATGATAATTTGCAACGCGTTGACCTTTATCCATGGGGTCTAAGGCGTGTTGGCGATAGGGATCCTGCGTGGCAATACCCGTAGGGCAGCGATCCGTATTGCAGGAACGTGACTGGATACAACCCAGGGCAAACATGAAGCCTCTTCCCGAGTTAACCCAGTCAGCACCCAGCGCGCATGCCCGCAAAATATCGAAGGCGGAAATGATTTTTCCCGCGACGCCAATCCGAATCTCACTTCGGAGTCCCGCACCGACAAGCGTGGCATGAACCAGTTGCAAGGCATCACGCATCGGCATACCAATATGATCGACGTACTCTACGGGAGCAGCCCCCGTCCCACCTTCGCTACCATCAATGACGATAAAATCGGGCGTAATACCGGATTCAAGCATGGCTTTCACCATGGCAAACCATTCGATGACGTGACCCACGCAAAGCTTGAAGCCAATAGGTTTTCCGCCAGAGAGCTGACGTAAATCCTGGATAAACCCCATTAAACCGAGGGGCGAATCAAAGGCGGTATGCGCTGCCGGTGAGTGACAGTCTTTAGCAATCGGTATCCCACGGGTTTTAGCAATCTCTGCGGTCACTTTACTGCCGGGCAGTAAACCACCTCGTCCGGGTTTGGCGCCCTGTGACATTTTAATTTCAATCATTTTCACCTGGTCGCGCTTTGCCACTGTCGCGAACGTAACCGGGTCAAAGCATCCGTCGGGGGTACGACAACCAAAGTATGCCGTGCCGAGTTCCCAAATCAGATCACCACCATGTTTCTCGTGGTACGGAGAAATGGAGCCTTCGCCCGTATCGTGCGCGAAACCGCCAATTTTTGCACCTTTGTTCAAGGCCATAATGGCATTAGCCGATAACGATCCGAAACTCAGTGCAGAGATATTCAGCAACGAGAGATCATAGGGTTGCAGACATTGTGAGTTGCCGACCCTGACTCTTAAATCATCAATCGGTAGGGGAGGTAAGGGTTTGCTGGAGTGGTTCAACCACTCATAGCCTTCGCGATAAGGTGAATCAATCGAACCAAAGGCCTGAGTATCCGACAGGTTCTTGGATCGTTGATATACCAGTTCGCGCTGGGTACGCGAGAAGGGCAATTGATCACGGTCGCCTTCAATCAGATATTGCCGGATTTCAGGACGAAAACTTTCAAATAGAAAACGCAGGTGACCGGTGACCGGGTAGTTGCGCAAAATCGCATGTCTGCCTTGAATCAGATCATAAAAACCAAGCAGGGTTAGGCTGAAAAAACTAAAAAATACAAGCCAGGCTACGGACTCTTCGAAAAATGATACCGACAACGCCTGCCATGACGAATAGTCAAGGGTGGGGAGCACAAGTTTGAAGTCGATCAAATAAAAAAAAGTGATGACAACGCAGGCCAGCCAAGGCGTAAACCGACTAACGGATCTGATCATATTCATTTCTGCATTTTACTGGCAAAAGCTTTAGGGGTGGGCTGGTGTTATTTGTGAACAGTATGTATTCCTGCTCTAAAAGCAGTAGCAGATTCTGGTTCAACACCAATCTGGATCATAGCTACGGTCTATGCGTAACCCAAGAATTTTTTGTTCACATTTTGCCTCCGGGGTTTGACGAACTGAAGAAGTAAACCTAGGCTGATGCCGCTTTATACAGAACGTCAACCCTAGAGAAAACTTCATGGAATATGCGATAGCCATCATAGGCGGCTTAATTGGTGGTTTTATGAACACGGTGGCATCGAGTGGCACAGCAATTACCTTGCCATTGCTGGTTTTTATGGGGTTACCACCCGCGGTGGCCAATGCGACCAATCGTGTGCCTGTTTTTCTGGGCTTTGTTATTTCCTGCGTCACGTTCATACGGGCAGGGGTGATGAATTGGCAACTGGCAGTAAAAGTCGTCATACCATGCACGCTGGGTGCCATCACCGGAGCAATCATTGTCGACCGAATTCCTGAGGAGATGGTCAAAACATTAATTGTTGTTGCAGTAGTAATTGCATTGCTTTTGCTACTCACCAACTTTAAAAAGTCTTTTGAACGCACTATCGAGGCATTGCCACGATACCGATGGCAGGAGAGTGTCTACCTCTTCCTAACGGGATTGTGGATTGGTTTGATTGTTCTAGACGGCGGCACTTATCTTTTATTGGTGCTTATGCTGTCGATGCAATTGCCATTGCTGAAAGCCAATGCCTACAAAAATATAGCCAGCTTGTTTACCTCAGGCTTTTCACTGGCTGTCATGGCCATAGATGGCCATGTAAACTGGGAAGTCGGGGGAATTATGGCCATTGGAAGCATTGCAGGGGGCTACATAGGCGCAAAATTTTCCATGCACGCGCTTGCAAAGATCTGGACATACCGTTTACTTGTTGTAATCATCTCCCTTGAGCTAGTACATATTGCAATGACTGATTGGTTGCACATAGAAATGACCCTATGAGACATCAATAAGATGTCTGTCGGAGGTTGGTTAGATGCTTGCTGATTACATAATTAATCTGTTCAATTTGCAAGATCATGGTTACGCATGGGGTTTGCTAGCAGTCTTGCCGATCTTTTATTTTGGTACCACATGGTTGTTAGAGAAGTTTCCAATCGTTCACATTAGGTTGCGCTTCGGCTGAATGAAGCGCTAGAGAAATTGTGTGAAAGCCGACAACAACGCATTTCTCTTGCCCATGATGCAGTCTCTAGCTCAAAATGGGCCTCGCCAATCTTATTGGCAGTGCTGACTCTGGTAACGGTCGCGATGGTTCACATGCGCAGACCTCGTGCAATGCGAATCTCGATGCTCTTAACTATTTTGTGTGTCATTGCGACTATGCAGTTACTTTCACTGAATCGATCACCCTATGTGGGCACGGCTGCGGTAAGTAAAAGTATGCTTTATGACGTAAAAAATTAATTGACGATATTAAAAGGTAGCTTTTAACCAATTGCTCTATAAACTTTAGAGCGCGGGAAATAGGCCCCAAAAAGATTAAAGCCCCGCAGGGAATAAACCTTGCAGGGCTTTGAATTTTGGCTCCTCGACCTGGGCTCGAACCAGGGACCTACGGATTAACAGTCCGGCGCTCTACCAACTGAGCTATCGAGGAACAGCGGAGCGAATTATAAGGGAGTCGTTTTTGCTTGGCAAGCCTTTTTACTAAGCCATACCCAAAGATGAGAAGACGGGTAGATCTTCTAACGCCGTTGTATAGCGCCGTGAGCGGCGAGAACAGCTCATGTGCCAGTCCGCCTTCTTTTTATAGCCCATACTGGCAACACGCAATACGTCCCGGCCAAAACGCTCATTCACCTGATCCATGACCCGCATCAGAGAAACGGCGTCTTTATGTTGCCTGGCGGTGAGCAGATCGGGCTGGTAATGATGAAGCGGCACGATGGCGCCCAATACGACACCCGCTTTCTTGTAACGACAGCCCGGCCGATAGATATGTTTTAAACCTGATAAGGCGGCATCCACCAATCGACGGGTATCGTCAGTCGGGGAGTCCAGCCGGACGAGGATAGCGTCATCCGGGTTATCTGTCTGTTCGGCAAATGGATTGCCTCGCACATAAACCTGCAGGTTGGTCGCTAATGAGCCATCTTCACGGAGCCGCTCAGCGGCCCGGGTTGCAAAGGTGGCCAAAGCTTCATGCAGGTCTTCTTCTTTTTCAACCGCATGGCCGAATGAACGGGAGGCAATAATCTGCTGACGTGCCGGTACCTGCTGTTCAAATCCGATACAGGGCTGCCCGTTAAGCTCTGCTAATGTGCGGAATAGATTGACGGAGTAATGCTTACGCAATCGCTGTGGTGATATTCGTAGCAGTTGCCCCACGGTTTTGATGCCAAGCGCTTCAAGCGACAGGGCGGTGCGCCGGCCGATGCCCCAGACGCTTCCGACCGGCATCTCTTCCATCTGGCGCTCTCGCCATGGAGATAAGCTTTCCGAGGGGCCACCCAGGTTGCATATGCCGGAAGGTTCTTTCAGCGTTTTGGCCATTTCATTGGCCAGTTTGGCGAGGGTTTTAGTGGCACCCAGGCCGATACACACTGGCAAGCTCAGGCATTGCCACAAGGCATGTCGGATTTTAGCCGACTGAACCATGGCCTGATCCAGGGATAAACCGGAAAAGTCGAGAAAACATTCGTCGATCGAGTAGATCTCCTGGTTTTCTGCCATGTCGCGCATCAGACTCATGGCCCGTTGGCTCATATCGGCGTACAGCACGTAATTGGAAGATAGGGTGACGCCATTGAGTTGCTTGAGCTGGGCTTTGATCTTGAAGTAGGGCACCCCCATCGGTATGCCCGCCAGCTTTGCCTCGGCCGAACGCGAAACGACACAGCCATCATTATTGGAGAGGACGACAACCACCCGCTGGCGAAGCGCCGGATTAAAGGCCTGCTCACAACTGACATAGAAGTTGTTGCAGTCGACCAGGGCCAGACGTCGGGCAGGTATCATTTTGAAAGCGTGCTTTGGGCTGGCCGCTTACGGCGGCCTGTGGCACGTAGATCGTGTATGACCCGTACAACCACGCCCCATATCCTGACTTCGTCATCCGGCTTGATGGGAATGGCCGGGTAATCCGGGTTGGCGGGCATTAGAAAGCAGGCATTCGACTTTTGGACCAGACGTTTTACGGTAAAAGACCCATTCATATCGGCAACCACCACATCATCGTGCCGTGGCGTGAGCGACCGATCGATCACCATTAGATCGCCATCGAGGATGCCCAGATCCTGCATGCTGTCACCTTCAGCCCAGGCGCAGAATGTGCTGGCCCGGTTTTCAATGAGCTGATTCAAATCAAGTCCGGGTTCGGCATGATCATCGGCAGGGCTGGGGAATCCAGCCCTGACACCTGAGGCAAATACCGGCAGCAGGTGAGACTCCGGGTGCGTTGCTAACGGCACGGGTTTTATGGAGGACTGAGGAAACACCTGCTGATGCAAAAACGCACGCACCGATTCGATCTGACTAATCGGAATACGGACAGGCTTGGTGGGCTCAAGAAAAGTAGCCTTGCGGCCGGCGCCTTCACGGGCACCACCATGTTTTTTATGGGAGTTGTTTTTCATCGATCTGCTTGAATTTGTAACTGTAACAAGAATAGCAAGACAAGCGCGTTGAAACAACTAAAAAGCAAGGGGTCTGCCGTTAGAATAGCGGAATGCCATTGATTAATCGTGACCGTATTGCCGCATGGCGGCGTTCTCTAGGCCAATTGTCGGCCAAATGGACTCATCAGTTTAAGCAGACCGATTGGCGACATGTCGCCCGGACGGCACCAGGCCGGATCCAATCTGCGGGCCGCAGACATCTGCATGCCTTCAAAGCGCGTAGTAAACGCGATCAATGGCTGATCGGCGGCGGTGCTTTTCTGTTGGTCATTGCTGCTTATGCACTGATCGGATTCCTTAATGGCGACAGCAGCCCCCTGAAACGCGGCAAACCACCCGTACCCGTGGCAGTGCAGGCCGTTGTTGAAGGAGACTTTCCCGTACTGGTCGACGGTTTGGGGACGGTAACAGCCCGACGCGAGGTGGTGATTCGTACCCGCATTGATGGCCAGCTCGACAAGGTGCTGTTCCAGGAAGGCCAGATGGTCAAAGCCGGCGAGCTGATTGCCGTGGTTGACCCACGGATCGCAGAAGCCAAGGTCCTGCAGGCACGTGGCAAGCTCGAGCAGGATCAGGCGTTGTTGCGCGATCATCGGATTAAATTGAAGCGTTATCAGACGCTGTTCAAGCAGGACTCTATTGCACGCCAGGATCTCGATTCGCAAGCAGCATTGGTACAGCAATTTGAAGGTGCTACAGAAACCGATAAAGGGGCGCTGGACGATGCATTGACGCAGTTGTCTTATACGCAGATTACGGCGCCGTTTGATGGGCGTTTGGGATTACGTAAAGTCGACGCGGGCAATATCGTTAAGACCAGTGACGCCACTGGCATTGTGACGCTGACACAGGTGCAGCCGATTGACGTGCTGTTTACCATTCCTTCGGAACAGTTGCCGCGCATTCTGGCGCGCTTTAATGCGGGCGATCCGATGCCAGTAGCGGCTTATGATCGAAACTTCAAGACGGTGCTCGCTACAGGCACGTTGAAATCTATCGACAACGTGATTGATGCCACAACAGGTATGGTGAAGCTGAAAGCGGAATACAGCAACGAGAACAGTGCGCTATTCCCCAATCAGTTTGTTAACGCACGTCTGGAAGTAGAAACCAAGGCCAATGCCATCATTGCACCAAGTAATGCCATTTTGCGCGGCAGCCAGGGCACTTACGTTTATGTGGTGACCGCAGAAGGTACTGTGACGGCCACCCCGATCAAACTGGGTGGGGTACAGGGCGCGCAGGCGGAAATTATTGAGGGTTTAGTACCGGGTGCGTCAGTCGTCATTGATGGCTTTGACAAACTTAAGCCAGGCGCCAAGGTTAACGTCGTACAGCGCCCAACCCGGTGAATCCCTCCCGTTTATTTATTCTCAGACCGGTTGCCACCTCATTACTGATGGTGGCAATTCTGCTGGTGGGTTTAATTTCCTATCGCTTGTTGCCGACTTCTGCATTGCCGGAGGTGGATTACCCGACGATCCAGGTGAATACCTTTTACCCGGGTGCCAGCCCGGAGGTGATGACGGGAACCGTAACGGCACCCCTAGAAAGACAGTTTGGCCAGATGCCCGGTCTGGAACAAATGACGTCGACCAGTTCGACAGGTAGCTCGGTCATCGTATTGCGCTTCACGCTGGATATGGCACTGGATGTTGCCGAACAACAGGTGCAGGCGGCAATTAACGCGGCAACCAATCTGTTGCCTAAAGACCTTCCTACGCCACCGGTCTATAGCAAGGTCAATCCTGCCGATGCGCCCATCATCACGCTGGCCATTACATCACCCACATTACCGGTAACGCGACTCCACGATCTTGTGGAAACGCGCTTAGCCCAGAAGATCTCCCAGGTGAGCGGTGTCGGCCTGGTTTCGCTGAGCGGCGGTCGTCGGCCTGCGGTAAGGGTTCAGGTCAACCCAACAACACTGGCCGCCATGAACCTGAGTTTCGAGGACATCCGGACAGCGATTGGTAACACTAACGTCAATGATCCCAAAGGCAGCTTTGATGGTGATCTGCGCGCGGTAACGATCGATGCGAATGACCAGCTAAAGTCTGCGGATGAATATCGCAACGTGATTGTTGCCTGGCGCAATGGCGCGCCTGTACGTCTTAGCCAGCTAGCCGAAGTCGGGGAGGGGGCCGAAAACGCTTACCTGTCGGCATGGGTCAACCGGCAACCTGCAGTGCTGGTGAATGTACAGCGGCAGCCTGGCGCCAATGTGATTGCAGTGGTCGACCGCATTAATGCCCTTATGCCGCAGCTACAGGCGAGCCTGCCTGCCGCCGCAGAATTGAAAGTCCTGACAGATCGAACCATCACGATCCGTGCCTCTGTCAACGATGTGCGGTCTGAGCTCATGCTGGCCATAGCGCTGGTCGTGATGGTGATTTATCTGTTTCTGCGCAGCGTGCCCGCCACAATTATTCCTTCAGTTGCTGTGCCGCTGTCTTTGGTCGGCACCTTTGCCGTGATGTATCTGGCCGGGTTTTCTATTAACAACCTGAGTCTGATGGCGTTGACGATTGCGACCGGCTTTGTGGTTGATGACGCGATTGTCATGATTGAAAACATTGCCCGCCATCTTGAGCTGGGTGAATCACCGCTCAACGCCGCTTTAAAGGGCGCACGCGAGATTGGCTTTACGATTATTTCGCTCACGATCTCTCTCATCGCTGTGCTGATTCCGCTACTGTTCATGAGCGATGTGGTTGGCAGGCTGTTCAGGGAGTTTGCCATTACCCTGGCTGTAGCCATTTTGATTTCTGCGTTTGTATCGCTAACGCTGACGCCGATGATGTGCGCCAAGCTACTCCGATCCGATGAGCATCTGGTGAAACACGGTGCCTTCATGCGCTGGGTAGGCACTTCATTTGATCGTCTTGTTCAACTTTATGAACTGGCCTTGAATTGGGTGCTGGATCGCCAACGCCTGACGCTGCAGGTGGCCGTAGGCACCTTGCTGTTAACCGTGCTTCTATATATTGTCATTCCTAAAGGATTCTTCCCTGTTGAAGATACGGGTGTTATCCAGGGGGTTACCGAAGCAGATCAGAGCGTGTCGTTCCAGGCGATGTCCCAACGTCAGCAGGCTATCGCCAATGCGATTCTGGAAGATCCGGATGTTGAGAGCCTGTCGTCATTTATCGGCATTGATGGCGCCAACACCACACTCAACACCGGGCGCATCCAGATTAACCTGAAGCCTATTGCCATGCGGGATGATCGTGTAGAAGCGATCATTCACCGCCTCAAGGCACGTGTGCAAGATATTCCCGGTATCAGTCTTTTTCTGCAGCCGGTACAAGACCTCACGATTGAAGATCGCGTCACTAAGAACCGGTATCAATTCACACTTGAAGGCCCGGATGAGCAGCTGGTGGTCAAAACGACCGAGAAACTGGTTGAACGTTTGCGTCAATCACGGCGGCTGGCTGATGTAAGTTCTGATCTCCAGACCAAAGGCTTACAGATCTATATCGATATTGACCGAGATACGGCTGGCCGCATGGGGGTTTCTGTCGATGCCATCGACAACGCACTCTATAGTGCCTACGGCCAAAGACTTATTTCTACCATCTACACGCAATCTAATCAGTACCGTGTCGTACTGGAAGCAGAGCCCAATTTCAAGATTGATCCCAAATCACTGAATCAGCTGTATGTGCCCTCATTGAGCGGTCAACAGGTGCCCATGAATGTGCTGGCTCAAATACGTGAAGCTGAAATGATGCTCGCGATTAATCGCTACAGCCAGTTCCCGGCAGCAACCATCTCCTTCAATCTGCCTGAGGGCGTTTCACTTGGTGCCGCTGTAGATGCTGTGCGGGAAGGCGAGGCGGAGATCGGTTTGCCAACCGGTGTGCGCAGTCACCTCCAAGGGGCGGCCAATGCTTTTGAATCCTCACTCAGCAGCACGGTACTTTTGATTCTGGCTGCCATTGTGACGATGTATATTGTGCTTGGTGTGCTCTACGAGAGCTATATCCATCCGATTACGATCCTTTCGACGCTGCCCTCAGCGGGCGTAGGGGCTTTGCTGTCTCTGATGCTCACAGGCAATGATCTGGGCATCATTGGCATTATTGGCATCATTCTGCTGATCGGCATCGTTAAAAAGAACGCCATCATGATGATCGACTTTGCACTCGACGCCGAGCGCAGGGAAGGGCTGTCACCCCGTGATGCCATTCACCAGGCCTGTCTGTTGCGATTCCGGCCGATTCTCATGACCACGATGGCCGCGTTGCTGGGGGCATTGCCCCTCATGCTGGGCGGGGGGATTGGTAGCGAATTACGCCAGCCACTGGGTATTGCCATGGTCGGTGGGTTGTTGCTGAGTCAGTTACTGACCCTGTTTACAACGCCTGTGATTTATCTGTACTTCGACCGACTGGCACAGCGCATTAAAGAACGTACGGGCTGGGATTTGAATGCAGCACCGACCACGGATACTTCTGGCGGCAGAGATTCGTGAACTGGCTGCGGCTTTTTGTTGAACGTCCTATTGCGACTACGCTGCTCGTTGTTGCGGTGACGATTTCGGGCATCATCGGTTTTCTGCAGCTACCTGTTGCGCCATTGCCTCAGGTCGATTTTCCGACGATCTCCGTACGCGCTTCCTTGGCCGGAGCAAGCCCGGAAACAATGGCCTCCAGTATTGCCACGCCCCTTGAGCGATCCCTGAGTCGGATTGCCGGCATTACTGAAATGACCTCGATCAGTACGCAGGGCTCAACCAATATTACGCTGCAGTTTGATCTTGATCGCAATATCGATGGGGCGGCGCGTGATGTGCAGGCGGCTATTGTGGCAGCCCGCGCATTGCTACCTACAGGCCTGCCATCAAACCCGACGTATCGTAAGGTAAATCCGGCGGACTCACCCATTATGGTGATGGCACTCACGTCGGAAACGCTGGATGTCGCTCAGATTTACGATGCGGCTGACTCGGTGCTTTCCCAAAAACTTTCCCAGATTAGTGGCATCGGCCAGGTTACGGTGGGTGGCAGTGCACAACCGGCTGTTCGTGTCACAGTCATTCCCGCGGTTATTCAAGCCATGGGAATCAGTAGTGAAGATATCCGCAATGCCGTACTCAAGGCCAATCTGAACCTACCCAAGGGCACGCTTGAGAACGATCACCGACGATGGGTCGTGCAGGCCAATGATCAGGCTAAAACCGCTGCAGACTATAAACCTGTCATTGTGGTCTGGCGTAATGGCGCACCCGTCAGGCTGGAGGATGTTGCAACGGTGACCGACTCTGTACAGGATGTCCGCAACATTGGTCTCACCAATGGCCAACGTTCGGTCATGCTCATCCTGTATCGGCAACCCGGTGCCAACATTATTGAAACCGTGGCCCGTGTCAAAGCCGTTCTGCCGCAGCTGGAAGCATCCATACCGGCGGGTATCCGCATTGAAACGGTGATGGATCGTACGCCAACGATTCTGGCCTCGTTAAAAGAAGTTGAACGGACATTGGTACTTTCGGTAGCGTTGGTCATTCTGGCCGTCTATCTATTCCTCAAGAATGGACGTGCCACGCTCATTCCCGGGATTGTTGTGCCCGTATCCCTCATTGGCACCTTCGGCGTGATGTACCTATGCAATTACAGTCTTGATAATCTGAGCCTGATGGCGCTCACGATTGCGACAGGTTTTGTCGTGGATGACGCTATTGTTGTACTGGAAAACATCACCCGACACCGGGAAGCTGGTATGCCTTTACGACAGGCGGTCTTGCAAGGCACGAAGGAGGTGAGTTTCACCGTAATCTCCATCAGCCTGTCACTCATTGCCGTATTTCTCCCGATCTTGCTGATGGGGGGCATTATTGGCAGGTTGTTCCGTGAGTTTGCCGTTGTCTTGTCGATTGCGATTCTGATCTCGATGCTGATTTCACTGACGGTAACGCCCATGATGACGGACATCCTGCTCCGTGAACATGCCGCCAAGATACCTGCCTCGCCGCATGCGAAGCGAAACCGCTTCCAGCGGATCGGGGCGCGTGTGGCCACTGCCTTTCAATGGCTACAAACAGGGTTTACGAAAACGTTTGATCGGGTTCATGCGGGCTATGCCAACACGATTGGCTGGGCGCTGGATCACCGCAAACTGATGCTGGCAGGCCTATTGGTCACCATCGTACTTAATTTCCAGCTGTACAAGATTGTGCCCAAGGGGTTCTTTCCACAGCAGGATACAGGGCGGATTATGGGATTCATTCAGGCAGATCAGTCTGTCTCTTTCAGCACCATGAAAGACAAGCTCACCAAATTCATCAACATCATTCAGGATGATCCGGCCGTTCACAAAGTTTCTGGTTTTACCGGCGGCTCACAACGTAATAGCGGCATCGTATTTATTTCTTTAAAACCACTCAGTCAGCGGGATGTATCTGCCGATGAGGTGGTGAATCGCCTCCGACCAAAACTGGGGAGAGAGCCGGGTGCCGGCTTGTTCCTGGTGCCCATGCAGGATATTCGCATCGGCGGTCGCCCATCTAATGCGCAGTATCAGTTTTCGTTACAGAGCGACGATCTGGAAGAGCTTCGCGAGTGGGAACCGAAGATTCGTGCCGCATTAAGCAAATTACCGGTATTGGCTGATGTAAATACTGACCAGCAGGACCTTGGGCTGCAAACCCGCGTGGAAATTGATCGTGACGCCGCTTTCCGCCTTGGCATTACACCGAAAATGATTGATGCCGCATTGAATAATCTGTTTGGTCAACGCCAGGTCTCAGTGATTTACAGGCCGCTGAACCAGTATCGCGTGGTTCTGGAAGCTGCGCCTGAATATACCCAACGCCCGGATACACTAGATCGGATGATGCTGAACGTGCCTGCTACCGCAAACACGCCGGCACGACAGGTCGCTTTAAGTAATGTCGCCCGGATTCTGCCGGATAAGACGCCCCTTGCGGTGAACCATGAGGGTGCCTTTGTTGTGTCGACCTTATCGTTCAACCTACCGCTTGGCGTGTCTTTGTCACAAGCAACCGAGGCAATTCAGACCACGATGTATGAGATAGGCGTACCTGATTCGGTACGAGGTGTATTTTCAGGAAGCGCCAAAGCCTTTCAAGCTTCAATGAAATCACAGCCCCTACTGATACTGGCGGCCATCATTGCCGTTTATATTGTTCTTGGCATGCTTTACGAAAGCCTGATTCATCCACTGACGATTCTGTCGACGCTGCCATCTGCCGGAGTCGGTGCGTTACTTGCCATTCTGGCCACAGGAACTGATTTCAATATTATTTCACTCATAGGCGTTATTCTCCTGATAGGCATCGTCAAGAAAAATGCGATCATGATGATCGACTTCGCCATTTCTGCCCAGCGAAGAGGAATGGCCGCTCGGGAAGCGATTCATCAAGCTTGTTTACTCCGATTCCGGCCAATCATGATGACGACCTTTGCGGCACTTTTTGCTGCTATTCCTTTAGCGATCGGGCAGGGCGATGGGGCAGAACTTCGCGTACCACTCGGGGTTGCCATTGTGGGCGGCCTCATCCTGAGCCAGATTCTGACGCTTTACACGACCCCGGTGGTATTTCTTGCGCTGGATCGATTTACACGCAAACCGAAGGAAGAGGGGACGCCACCCGCTAGAATAGCGACTGTGGAATCGCCTTAATTTATGTCACGTAAGCACACGACTTCGATCAAACTCTGGCTATCGCTGTTGGGCGTTAGCTTAATGGCCGCCGGTTGTTCGGTCGGGCCCGATTATGTGCGCCCGGATGCGCCGATCTCTGCCGAATTCAAACCCGCACCGGGCTGGAAGATTGCCGCGCCCGAAGATGATGTGACTAAGGGTGAATGGTGGAAGATTTACAAAGACCCACAGCTTGATGAGCTGATGGCGCAGGTGTCACCCAATAACCAGAACATCGCCATTTACGTTGCCAGAGTTCGCCAGGCACAGGCATTAGTCAGTGGTGCCAATGCAGCACGCTATCCCACCTTTGGTCTTAACGCCAATGGTGGGCGCCAGGCTTCAGGCACGGGTATGGGTAATCTGGTTAACCCCGATGGCACTATTAACGATGGCGCCATCCTCAATCAGGTCAACATGTATGGCGGAATCACCTGGGATAGTGATCTATGGGGCAAATTACGCAGAAACGTAGAGTCTAAGGACGCCAGTCTGGTTGCTAGCGTTGCCGATCTGGAAAATGCAAAACTTTCGATGCAGACGCAGTTAGCTCAGGCTTATTTTCTGGTGCGATCTCTGGATTCACAAAAGCAGCTCCTTACAGATACCACCGCGTCCAACATGGAAGCGGTGCGTTTGACTAAAAACCAGTATGAAGTCGGTGTTAAGGCGCGCCAGGATCTGATCAATGCTGGCGCACAGTACCGTAGCGTTCAGGCACAACTGATTGATGTGGGGGTTAATCGAGCGGCACAAGAAAATCTGATTGCGGTATTAATCGGCAAGCCGCCCGCTGATTTATCAATTGAATTCAATCCGTTACCGGCAAGATCTCATCTAATGGTTCCAGTTGTACCTGCGGGGTTGCCGTCCGATTTGCTTGAGCGCAGACCGGACGTCGCAGCTGCTGAAAGGCGCATGGCTGTGGCTAACGCGCAAATTGGCTACCAAATGGCGGCGTACTTTCCAAGCCTGACTTTAAACAGCAACCAGAACAACATCGGCTATCTAGGTCAATCGTTTAGCCAACTCCTCACGGCCCCTTTTATGTATTGGGGGATAGGCCCAAGCCTGGCGCTGACCTTGCTTGATTTTGGCGCCCGTGCCGCCAACGTTGAGCAGGCCCGTGGCGTTTACGATGAAAACGTCGCAACCTATCGCCAAGCGGTACTGACAGCCATGCAGGAAGTTGAAACCCAGCTGGCCGCTTTACGTATCTATGAAGAAGAGGCCGGTATTCAGGATGAAGCTGCTGACCTTGCTGAACGCGGCGTTGTTATCGCGTTGAACCGCTACCAGGCCGGCATCGACAACTTCACGAACGTGGTGGTGGCGAAAAATAGTGCGCTGAGCAATCAACAGAAGTCGATTCTCATTGCGCAACAACGACTTAATGCCAGTGTCTTGCTAATCAAAGCCTTAGGTGGCAGCTGGCAAACACAAAGCAAGGCGTCCGATAAGAATCCGTTAACGACGTCGGATAGCAATACCCAGCAAACACCCCAGAACAATCAGGCCAATCAGCGACCAGGTGGGCAAAGCTAGGCCCAATAAGGGTGGAATTGGGTCAGAACACAGGCCAAGCGCCATAAATACCTTGGGAAACCACTGTGCCGTTGGTAAACCATTCAGAAACAGCTCAACCGGGTCTCGGCCACACAAGATCTCAGGGTGATGCATCACCCACAAATTACGACCTGCGGCGACAGCACCGCCCAGTGCACCAACGATTCCCATAACACTTAACAGAATACGCGCAGGCCGAAATGGCAGAATCAGGGCGAATAAGGCACATAAACCAATCCAAATGAAGGCATAGCGTTGGATAATGCACATTGTCCAAGGTTGTAAGCCCTTTCCGTGCTGCATGTAGAGTGCAATACCAACAGAAACAACGGACGCCAGCAAAACCAGCAGGTAGCAAAGCAGGGCGGTTAACTTGCTGTTTTTATAACTTTTTTTCATTT
>JACCDN010110312.1_pt1 | contig 27358 bp, 26 predicted proteins | sample 7441691 | NCBI WGS metagenome assembly JACCDN01 (sample SAMN15323439, study PRJNA562643) | freshwater metagenome | isolation source: river surface water | place: USA:Blue River Watershed | collected 2017-08-16 | reverse complement strand
TGGTGAGCTTTGGCCCACAGCCCGCAAAGGTGCCTGCTGAGTTGGTGGCGTTTTTGCAAGAAGCGCCACAAGAGGTGGTTGAGCGCATGTTTAACCCAGGGGATACGGTGCAAGTGGCTTCGGGCCCCCTAAAAGGGCTTGAAGGACAGTACTTGGCCAACGATGGCGAGGCGCGCGCTTTTGTGTTGATTGATCTGCTGGGTAAGCCGCAAAGGTTGCTGTTGGCGGTTGAGGGCTTGCGTGTGGTGTAAAAACCCATTAGTAGCTTGAGCCACATCAAAAACAAGATTACTTTGATAAATATCTTGTTTCTGTCATAAATATCTATTTAATCGAGACTAGAATTAAACGAATTCGAACAAACTCTTCTCACTTGAAGAGTTTGCAGCTGACGAGCTTGCCATTTGCACCCGCTCGCGGCGGTAGCGTGTTCGAACATAAGCAATGAATAGCCGTAGATCTCAGCTTCAAGAAGACACATATTTTCGTGTCATGCGCATGTTGCAAAACAACCCCGACATGACTCAGCGTGAGATTGCTCAACAACTAGGCATTAGTGTCAGTGGTTTGAACTATTGTCTTAAGTCGCTAATCAGCAAGGGCTGGGTGAAGGTGCAAAACTTTAGCCAATCAAAAAATAAGTTTGGCTACGTTTATGTTTTGACTCCTGAGGGGCTTGCTGAGAAGGCTTTGCGGACAGGGCTGTTCCTCAATCGCAAGATGGCTGAGTACGAGGAGTTGAAAGCAGAAATTGATGCCTTAATTGCTGAGCATGGCTGTTCTAGCGCTGTGTATTCCGCTTTGGCTAAATCGGACGTTTTTTAATCTGTATATCTTCATTTACATAAATTAAGGCAAGTTCTAGCCTTACTTTGTAAATCCATGAGTTTGATTGAAGCCATCGCTGGCGTGTTCACTTCTCCTGCATTGAATGCAGCGGCTTGGGGCTTTGCCTCCAGCTTCGTTTTGTGCGTCATGCTCGTGCTCACCAAACGCTGGCATGGTGCCCTGACCATGGACCATACCGAGGGTGTGCAAAAGTTCCACACAGCACCGACGCCCCGTATTGGCGGCATCCCCATCGTCCTCGGCCTCATCGTCGTCTGGGGCAAGGCTCCCAAAGACATCCAGCACATGCTCACACCCATCCTGTTTGCTGGCATGCCCGCATTCATCTTTGGCGTGCTCGAAGACATCACCAAGCGCGTGAGCGTGATGCAGCGCCTTTTGGCCACTATGGCCTCTGGTCTGTTGGCCTGGTGGATCACAGACTATTCGCTCACTCGTGTTGACATCTGGGGTGTGGACTGGGTGCTGGGCTTTACCTTGGTTTCGGTCATCTTCACCGCATTTGCGGTCGGCGGTGTGGCGAACAGTATCAACATCATCGACGGCTTCAACGGTCTGGCCAGTACGGCTTCTACTCTGGCCTTTATTGGCTACGCCTTGCTGGCTTGGCAAGTGGGCGATGCGCAGCTGGCCGGTGTGGCCCTGGTGCTGGCAGCTTGCGTGTGGGGCTTCTTCTGGGTCAACTGGCCGCTGGGCAAAATCTTCTTGGGCGACGGTGGCTCCTACTTTGTGGGCTTCAGTCTGGCTTGGGTGGCCGTGATGCTGATCGAGCGCAACCTCAACGTGTCCGCCTTTGCCGCCTTGCTGATATGCGCTCACCCCGTGACCGAAGTGCTGTTCAGCATCTACCGCCGCAAGATCAAGAAGATGAACCCTGGCCACCCTGACCGGTTGCATTTCCACAGCCTGGTCAAGCGGCGTTATGTGCGCCGGTGGTTTCCAAACACGTCGGCAGACATCCGCAACTCCATCACTGGTGTGCTTGTCGGATTCATGACACTCACGGCCATCGCCCTAGCCAGCCTGACCTATACCAGCGCTTGGTTGTCCGCCATGGCATTCGTGGGCCTGTGCTTGGGCTATGTATCCATCTATGCGCGCATGGTCCGGCACCACTGGTGTTCGCCGATCGAGTTCTTACTTGTTAAACCTAAGGCGGTATTTGTTAACGCTTAAGCACGCGGCTTGCTGTCAAGCAGCTAGAGACTCCATATATCCAGTGTAATAAACGCCAGTTACCTATCTGAAAAACAACATGACGACTCAAAAAACCATCGCCATCATTGGCCTGGGCTATGTTGGCCTGCCACTGGCTGTTGAATTTGGCAAACAGCGGAACGTCATCGGTTTTGATATCAATGCTCGCCGCGTCGCCGAACTACAAGGCGGTCAGGACCACACACTTGAATGCAGCCCTGTAGAGCTGGCACAGGCCCAACACCTGCGTTACAGCTGCGACACGCAAGACCTGAAGGATGTGCAAGTCTTTATCGTCACCGTGCCAACCCCGGTTGACCAGGCCAACCGGCCCGACATGACGCCTCTGGTCAAGGCCAGCGAAACCGTGGGCAAAGTGCTTAAGCCAGGCGACATCGTGATTTACGAATCCACCGTGTACCCCGGCGCCACCGAAGAGATATGCGTGCCTGTTCTAGAAAAGTTCAGCGGTCTTAACTTCAACCAAGATTTTTTCTGCGGCTACAGCCCCGAGCGCATCAACCCCGGCGACAAAGAACACCGCCTGCCCACCATCAAAAAAGTCACCAGCGGCAGTAGCCCTGCTGTGGCCGAAGAGGTTGATGAGCTCTACAAACAAATCATCACGGCTGGCACCCACAAAGCCAGCTCCATCAAAGTGGCCGAAGCCGCCAAAGTGATTGAGAACACCCAGCGCGACGTCAACATCGCGCTCATGAACGAGCTCAGCCTCATCTTTCATAAGCTGGGCATCGACACGCTCGAAGTCCTTAATGCCGCAGGCACCAAGTGGAACTTTTTACCCTTCCGTCCCGGTTTGGTGGGTGGGCACTGCATTGGCGTGGACCCCTACTACCTGACGCATAAAGCGCAAGAAGTGGGCTACCACCCCGAGGTCATTTTGGCCGGCCGCCGCATCAATGACAGCATGGCCAGCCACGTGGCCGACGAAACTGTCAAACTCATGCTGCGCAAAGGTCTGCCCGTGCTGGGTAGCAAAGTGCTGGTGCTGGGCCTGACGTTCAAAGAAAACTGCCCCGACGTGCGCAATACCAAAGTGGTGGACATCGTCAAAGCCCTGCAAAACTACAACACCCAGGTGGACGTGTACGACCCCTGGATTGACCTGCAAGAGGCCGAGCACGAATACGGTCTGCAATGCTTGGCCCAAACCCCCGCAGCGGGCCAATACAGCGCAATTGTGCTGGCCGTAGGGCACCAGCAGTTCATGACATTGGGCGAGGCCGGCATCAAAGCTTGGGGTGTGCGCGGCGCGGTGGTGTTTGACGTTAAAAGTATTTTGCCGTTAGGTGCAGCAGACGGAAGGCTGTGACTATGACTCGCTACGAACAACTTCAAACCGAACTGCGCAAGACTCCCAAAACCTGGCTGGTCACTGGCGTAGCTGGTTTCATTGGCAGCAACCTGCTCGAAACCCTGCTCAAGCTTGATCAGCGCGTCGTCGGCCTAGACAACTTTGCCACTGGCCACCAGCGTAACCTGGACGAAGTGCGAAGTCTTGTTAGCTCTGAACAATGGGGCAGATTCCAGTTCATCCAGGGCGACATTCGCCAACTGCCTGACTGCCAAAAGGTCTGTGCAGGTGTTGATTACGTGCTGCACCAAGCTGCCCTGGGCAGCGTGCCACGTAGCCTAGCTGACCCGCTTACAACAAATGAAACCAACATCAGCGGTTTTTTAAACATGTTGGTAGCTGCCCGCGATGCCAAGGTGCAAAGTTTTACCTACGCCGCCAGCAGCAGCACCTATGGCGACCACCCTGCGTTGCCCAAGGTAGAAGAAAACATTGGCAATCCCCTTAGCCCCTATGCGGTGACCAAATATGTGAACGAGCTGTACGCCAACGTGTTTGCCCGCAGCTATGGGTTCAAGGCCATCGGGTTGCGTTACTTCAACGTGTTTGGCCCACGGCAAGACCCCAACGGCGCTTATGCCGCCGTTATTCCTAGATGGACAGATGCGCTGCTCAAGGGGGAACCCGTGTTCATCAACGGCGACGGCGAAACCAGTCGCGACTTCTGTTTTGTAGCCAACGCGGTGCAGGCCAATTTGTTAGCTTCATGCGCTGCAGACGTAGCCAAGGATCAGGTCTATAACGTGGCCGTGGGCGATCGCACCAGCCTGAATCAGCTGTACTTCCATCTGCACGAGAGTCTGGCTGGCCAGTTTGAGCATCTCAAGACGGCGCGGCCAATTTACCGCAACTTCCGCGCAGGAGATGTTCGCCATTCTTTGGCGGACATCAGCAAGGGGGCAAAACTGATCGGCTACTGCCCCACGCACAGGATTAGTGAAGGACTTAAAGAAGCAATGGAATGGTATGTCGAATTTTTCAAAAAAAATAGCAGATGACGATCAAATGGGTCGACACCTGATTCAGCCAGTCATCTTGTGTGGTGGGGCTGGTACTCGATTGTGGCCTTTGTCTCGTGCCGGATTCCCTAAGCAGTTCCTGTCTTTAACTGGAGACGAAAGTCTATTTCAGCAAGCAGCCCAGCGCCTATCAAATTTAAAAAGCCATACCATTCAGGTTGCACCTTTGCTCATCGTCACGGGTGAAGAGCATCGTTTTCTTGCGTCAGAGCAATTGCGTGAAGCGGGCGTTGAACTCGGCGCCGCTCTGTTGGAACCGGTCGGACGCAACACGGCACCCGCATTGACCCTTGCGGCTTTAGCTGCAACCGAAGTAGGACATGACCCCATTCTTGTGGTTACCCCTGCAGATCAAGCTGTGACTCACCCGTCAGCATTTACATCTGCTATGCAACATGCGATCACCGAAGCCGCTACTGGCAGCATCGTCATTCTAGGTGTCACTCCTGATCGAGCCGAAACTGGATACGGCTATATTAAAGCCGCCATCTCGTCTACGTGGCCTTTAGTGGTGGAGCGCTTTGTCGAAAAGCCCGATGCCACCACGGCTCAAACCTACCTGGATGAAGGCGGCTACTATTGGAACGCTGGTATGTTTGTGCTTAGAGCCTCAGTATGGCTGAAGGCGCTGAACGAGTTCCGCCCTGATATCTGTCAAGCTACCCAGGACGCTTGGGATAAACGAAGCATCGATGCTGCTTTTGTTCGTCCCGGTAAAGTAGAATTCTCCGCCATTTCTAGTGAGTCCATCGACTACGCCGTCATGGAACGTTGCCCTGGCAGCCCTTTCGCGATCAAGATGACGCCACTTGATGCAGGTTGGAATGATCTCGGGGCGTGGGATGCTGTATGGAATGTCCTGAATAAAGACGCCGAAGGCAACGCTCATTTTGGTGATGTGCTCACCACCGACACCCGTAACACACTGGTTTATGCCACCAGCCGTCTGGTAAGTCTGGTAGGTATTCAAAACCTCGTCGTTGTCGAAACTCCGGATGCGGTTCTTATCGCCGATAAATCCCGCAGTCAGGATGTGAAACAGATTGTTAATGATTTAAATATGAGTCGCCGTGAAGAACACACCCTTCACCGCAAAGTGCACCGCCCCTGGGGTTGGTATGACAGCATCGACGATGGCCATCGCTTCAAGGTCAAACGCATACAAGTTAAGCCCAAAGCCAGTCTTAGTTTGCAAAAACATCACCACAGGGCAGAGCACTGGATTGTGGTTAAAGGTACCGCTGAGATCACAATTGGAGACAAGACTCTACTCCTCACTGAGAATCAGTCCACGTACATACCTCTCGGCGAAGTCCATCGGCTCGCGAACCCCGGCACCATCCCTCTGGAAATCATTGAGGTGCAATCCGGAAGCTATCTGGGTGAGGATGATATTGTTCGCTTGGAAGATACCTATGGTAGACGGTAGTCGGATTGTTATATCAATACAGTTCTGAATTTTCAAAGTTTAATTATGAAAAAAGCATTTATTACAGGTATTACAGGTCAAGACGGCTCATATTTAGCAGAACTTCTGTTAGAGAAAAACTACGAAGTTCATGCCATAACTAGAAGAAGCTCCGTCTTTACTACCCAGCGCATCGATCATTTGCTGACACATCCGAATTTGAAAACTTACCATGGTGATTTGGCGGACTCATCTAACCTACACTCACTTTTGTCGCGCATTGAGCCAGATGAAATTTACAACCTTGGCGCACAGTCTCACGTGGCAGTTTCTTTCGAGGTGCCTGAGTACACAGCAGAAGTCGACGCTGTCGGCACAATCCGTTTACTCAATGCTATTAAGGACTTAGGGCAAAAACCACGCTTTTATCAAGCATCGACCTCAGAACTGTTTGGAGGCTTGCCTGATACTGCTCCGCAGTCAGAAAAGACACCTTTTTATCCCAAATCACCATATGGTGCAGCAAAGCTTTATGCCTATTGGGTTACTGTGAATTATCGCGAATCTTACGGTCTATTTGCTTGCAATGGCATTCTCTTCAACCATGAATCCCCACGCCGTGGTGAAACATTCGTTACCAAAAAGATTACTAAGGCCGCTGCACAAATATCTAAAGGAAAGCAGGAATCTCTAACGCTGGGTAATCTCGATGCGAAACGTGATTGGGGTTACGCCAAGGATTACGTGGAATGCATGTGGCTCATGCTGCAACAAGATCAGCCTGATGACTACGTGATTGCCTCTGGGGAGACCTATACCGTTCGCCAGTTTGCAGAATGGGCGTTCGAGGCAGTTGGCATTCAATTACGTTGGGAAGGCTCAGGCGTGGATGAGAAAGGGGTAGACGCACGCACTGGACAAGTACGTGTGACTGTTGATCCTCGCTACTTCCGACCTGCCGAGGTTGAGTTGCTTTGGGGTGACCCAACCAAGGCGCACAATCAGCTAGGCTGGCAGCCGAAAACCTCTATTCGAGATCTCGTAACAATGATGGTTAATTACGACTTGAAATACGACAACTATGGCGGGAGTGATACATGATTCTCGTAACAGGAAGCACTGGTTTTCTTGGCAAGCGAGTATGCCACTTGCTTGAGTCACAAGGTATCCCTTATCTCGGGATATCTCGTCAGGATGGACCAGACTTACGCGAACGCCGTGAGACGCTAGCCTTTTTTCAGGAGAAGCAACCTACGCAGGTCCTTAATTGCGCAGCCTTTGTGGGTGGTATTCAGTTTGGATTCAAACATCCGGCGGAGCTATTTCAAAATAACTTGCTAATGACGCTGAACTTACTAGAAGCTGCCCATATCAGTAAAGTTAAGCGACTGGTCAATCCAATCTCTAACTGCGCCTATCCCGGTAATGCCACCTTCTTCAAGGAGGATGAATTCTGGAATGGGCCATTGCATGAATCGGTGATGGTGTACGGCTTTGTTCGAAAGGCATCATGGATTGGCGCATGGGCCTATGCTAAGCAGTATGAGTTGGACGTCATTAACCTGATTCTGTCCAACATGTATGGCCCTGAAGACCATTTCGAAGAAGAGCGTTCGCATGCGCTTGGAGCCTTGATCATGAAGATCGTGCTAGCCAAAAAGACTGGACAAGAGCAAGTCATTGTCTGGGGTAGTGGCAAGCCAGTGCGGGAATGGCTGCATGTTGACGACGGCGCCGAAGCTATGGTGCGCGCCCTTGATGTGGCGCCCTATGTTGACCCCATCAACATAGGGGTTGGCAAAGGCATCTCCATCTGGGAGATGGCAACCTTAATCAAAGACCTGGTTGGCTACGAAGGCGATCTGGTCTTAGATACATCAAAACCTGATGGTGCTCCTTACAAAACAGTCGATGGCAGCCGGGGCGCGCAACTTTTCGACTGGTCGCCCAAACGCGACTTCAAGCAAGGTGTAGCAGAGGCGATCCAATGGTACGTAGAATGTGGAGAAAAGAATGTCTGAAATTGTAGAAATCAAAGAGGGGGATCTAGTGCTTGCGCGCCATATTCCTGCCTCCGTAGCGTGGAATGATGGGCTTAATTTCTTCTCCCAGGATGAAGACTTCATTCAGGTAGGTGTCTGGGGTTATGGCGCAGGCAAAGAACTAAAAGCGCACATTCATAACGAAGTAAAGCGCGAGGTGCTCTGGACGCAGGAGGTTTTATTTGTACGCAGCGGCACTCTGAGAGCCAATATTTTTGATACTAATGCAACCAAGGTGGCTGAACTCGAAGTTCAAGCTGGAGACATAATCATCTTGCTTCGAGGCGGACACGGATATGAAATATTGGCTGAGGGCACTCATGTTCTAGAAATAAAAAATGGGCCTTATGTGGGTGCTGATGCTGATAGGAGGCGTCTCTGATGGGCATTAAAGCGCACTTGGGCTGCTGGCATCGGTTCATACCAGGGTTTGTCCATGTCGATCTGTGTGACATGCCGCATATCGACCACAAGAGTGGTATTGATCAGTTACCTTTCTTCACCAACGATTCGGTCGAGTTGATTTACTGCAGTCATGCGCTTGAATATTTTGATCGAGAGCAGGCGCGTGCAGTTCTGAAAGAATGGTGGCGTGTGTTGGTCCCCGGTGGCTTGCTGCGTTTGGCGGTGCCAGACTTTAATTCGCTGGTCGAGGTGTACCGTCAGACAGGACAACTGGATAGGATTTTGGGTCCACTGTATGGACGGATGAACATCGCCACATCCGAAGGCGCTACCACGCTTTATCACAAGACTACCTACGACGAAAATTCGCTCGCCGAGTTATTGCTGGAAATGGGTTTTGTCGAACCCCAGCGTTGGAACTGGCGTGAGACAGAACACGCACACATCGACGACCACTCACAGGCTTATTTTCCTCATATGCAAAAGGACACTGGACTTCTAGTTTCTTTGAATATGCAGGCTCGCAAATCAAACTAATATCATGAACAATATTCAAGAATTCATTCCCCAAATGCGCCCGTTGTTTGGCGCAGAGGAAAAAGCCGAGCTAATGGCCTACCTTGAAGAGGATGGCTTCTTTACAGAGTTTAAGAAAACTGAGGCTTTTGAGCGACAAATTGCAGAATACGTCGGCGCTAAGCACTGCGTTGTTGTCAACAACGGCACGGTCTCATTAACCCTAGCTGCGATCGCCTTGGGCGTTGGGCCCGGTGATGAGGTAATTGTTCCCGACTATACGATGATCGCGACTCCTAATTCGGTAAAAATGCTAGGCGCAGTTCCCGTCTTCGTGGACGTTGAACCAGACACTTTGGTGATGGATGTAAAGCTTGCACGCGCTGCAATAACTCCTCGTACGAAGGCCATCCTGTTGGTTTCTGCCAATGGACGCGCGCCCCGTGCTGGCATCACCGCGTTTGAAGATTTATCGCGCGAGACAGGCATCCCGATCATCGAAGACGCCGCGCAGTCGCTAGGTTCTTTTTATTCCGACGGTCGTCACATAGGTCGGGCAGGCGCAATCGCCAGTCTGTCGTTCTCGGCGCCAAAGATTATTTCTACTGGACAGGGGGGGGCACTATTCACTGACGACGACACCTTGGCAGATAAGTTGCGCCGACTGAAGGACTTTGGTCGTGCGAGTGGAGGTACCGATATACATGACAGTATTGGGTTCAACTTCAAATTCACCGAATTGCAAGCTTGCGTAGGTTTAGCGCAGATGCGCCAGTTGCCAGATCGCATTTCGCGTAAGAAAGATATATGGCGACGATATCAAGACGGCTTGGCTGACGTTAAAGGCATTAAACTTTTCGAGCACGACTTAGAGTTATGTTCGCCTTGGTTTATCGACTGTCGAGCTGAACGCCGTGATCAGCTTGTCTCTTATTTAAAAGAGCATGGAATTGGCACGCGCACAATGTATCCACCAATTCATCAGCAAAAAGCCTATTCTTTGTCTGGAACTTATGAGGTGGCAGAGAGTATTGGTCGAGATGGCCTTTGGTTGCCATCAATGATTCAACTCCAAGACACACAGATCGAGAGAGTTTGCAACGCAATAGCTGCTTTTTACTGCGAACTTTGAGTTTGATGAGCAACGATTCACTTCGAGAATTAATACACGACATCCGAACGATCACCGCGCAGGGCGTTCGTTTGCGTCAGCTGCTGCTGCCAAACGCAGTGCTCGTAATGCTGGAGCTGGTGTCGTTGTACTTGCTGGTGCGCTTGATGGGCAGTATGCTATCTGCCTCCCAGGGCTTGCCCATCGACTTCCAGGCCGCGCTCGGCGTGGCCAGTCTGCTCGTACTCAAGAGTCTACTCAATGCAGGCTTGGGCAAGCTGATCCACCGACTGTACGCCCGAAATGAGACGCTGTTGCGCCAGAGCATCTTGGGTCGTGCCCGTGCCGCACCCAGTTCGGCACTGCGTGCGCGTAGTGTTGAGACTATCACCCATGAGGTCAACGCCTATCCGTCGAACATGACCTACGGCGTGTACCAGCAGGTCGTGAAGTTGTTCAGCGACCTCGCGGTGGCCGGTAGCATTTTCTTGGCCCTTTTGGTGCGAAATCCGAGTCTGACCTTGGTAGTTGTGGCGCTGTTCGGCGCCATGGCCGTGCTGATTGCACACTTCACGTTGCGCATCTCGGCCCGCGCCGGCCAGGTCACCGAGGCTTCCACTGTGAAGCTGGTGAACACGTTGTCGCGCTACATGGGTGCGCGCAACGAGATCGCCAGCAGCCGACTCGACCGGGTGTTCCTGGCCGAACTCGGACGCATCAACGGCGACCTGTCTACGGCCCGAGCCGACATCAGCTTTGCCGCGCAGATCCCGCGCTTCGCTTTCGATGCGGTGAGCGCGATCGGCATCGTGATGCTGGTGGGCGCCGCGGCCCTTGGCGTGACCCGCTTCGACCAGCAGGACTTGGCCTTTGGCTTGGCGGCTGCATTCAAGCTGGCTCCTTACCTGACCTCGATCCTAGGTGTGTTCATGCAGATCAGCTTCTCGCGCTCGGTGATGGATGGCTACTACCTGACCGCCGCCGCGATGGCCGAACCAAAGGTGGTGAATCCACGCATTAAGGTGAGCCTGGCCGTGGTGCCCGTGGTCGAGGTGACGGTGCTACAGGACGACGCCGAGTACTGCAGGGCAAGGTCTGGAGACGTATTGTTGATCAAGGGCCAGTCGGGCTCTGGCAAGACCACCGTCGCGGAATTACTGGCAGACCTAGCAGAGGGCCGGATCGACGGCGGACCGTTCGCCAACGCCGGAGCTGATGCTGGCGCGGGACGGTTGCTTGCCTTTTGCTCGCAGTTCCCCACCGTGCTAAATACCAGCCTGCAGGCCAATGTCGCACACGACGACGCTGCCAACGCCCCGGTGGACGATGCCCTGCTCGCCCGCTATGGCCTGCGCCATCTGGACGGCTTAGCCGAGCTGAACGAGGCCACTCTGTCCGGTGGCGAGCGCCAGCGCATCGGAATCGTCCGCACGCTGAGCCAGAAGGCTAGGGTGACCATTTTCGACGAGCCTACCGCCAGCACTGGCACTCTGTATGCGGCCACGTTCAAGCAGGATCTACGGACCCTAGCGCGTGACGGTAGCCTGGTGGTGGTGGTCACCCACGACACGCTATTCGACGACATCGCGACCTGCCGGCTGGACCTGTCATGAAGATCTACACTATCCATACCGTGGCCGACAATGGCATGTCGCTGTCGACGCGAAACTTCCGGCGCTTCTTGGCCCACATTCGCCGCACGGTGGGCTTCGCCGATCCCCAGGCGCTGGCCAGCGAAGGCCGGGCTGAGGGCGCGCTGATTACCTTCGATGACTGCTACGCCGACAACTTCTGCAACGCGTTGCCGCTGCTGGACGAGTTCGGTGCCAAGGCAATCTTCTTTTTCACACCCGGCTATTCAGGCACGGTTCGCTGGGGCAGTAGGGAACGGGGCAACTGGGCACCTGAATCTGGCGGCGGTTATGACATTCCCTTTGCTTTCATGGGCCATGAAGAACTGCGCACCCTCGTACGGCTGGGCCACGAACTTGGCTTTCACAGCCGCTCCCACCGCAACATGACCGACTGTGCGCCCGGCGAATGGGCGGACGAGGTGCACGCCGCCAAGCTTGAGTGGGAGGACCGTCTCGGCCTCGGCTTCGACACCTTTGCCTACCCGCGCGGCCGCTACTCGCCTGAAATGTTTCCCGTGGTGGCGCAGGCGGGCTACCGGTGCGCATTTTCCACCCGGCCAGGGTTGGCGGATGCCGAGGCATTCCGCACACAGCGTTTTTGCCTGCCGCGTCTGCCTGTTCAACGCCGCGGACTGTTCGGATGGTTGTGATCATCCTGCCCAGCCTCCAGTCAGGTGGGACCGAGTGGCAGGTCTACCACCTGGCGCGCTCACTTTCAGCGCGGCATGCGCTGCACATCTGGGTGTACAGCCGCTTCCAAATCGATGCCCGCCTGCACCAAGCCTTCCAGGCGCTGCCGGGCGTGTCGCTGAGCTTCGGCGTGGTCGACGGGCTGCGGACCCTGTTGGCCTGGCGGCCGCGCTTGATCCTGTCGTACGCGATCAACTACTACCTGCCGGAGATTGCGCTGCGCCTGCTGACTGGGGCTGTGCTGGTCACCGAGCGACGCAACCTGTACCACTGGTTGCAGCACCAAGTGCGCCGGCGCTGGCAGGAAGCCTGGCGCAACTGGCTGACCCAGGCGGTGGTGTGCAATTCTCAGGCAGTGGCCGATTCGGTCCGGCGCATCGAGCCAGAGGTCGCCGATCGCCTACACGTGCTGTACAACTCGGTCGAGCCCTTCGTGCCGGCCATGGCAGCCCGGCGCGATACCATCGCAGCGGTTGGCAACATCAAGCCCGGCAAAGGTGTAGAGCGGGTACTGCACATCTTTCAGGCGCTGGAGGCCCAGGCGGCCGAGCGCGGCGTGCGATTCGCGGTGTACGGCCGCTGCGACGATGCATCGCTCCTTTCCGAGTTCGATGCCGCCTTCGTGCACCGGGTCTACCGCGGCCAGATGCCCAAGGAACAGATTTTCGCTGATTGCTTCTGCTTGGTGCACCTGTCGCAGGCCGAAGGCTTCCCGAACGCGGTGCTGGAGGCCACGGCCTGCGGTGTAGTGCCCATCCTCAGCGACATTGCACCGCACCGTGAACTGTTCAGCGCATGTGCCGTCCTAGCGGACAGCGATGCGGCTGCCCTCGATGCAGTGCGCCAAGCCCTCGACTGGACTGGCCGCGAATTGGCAGCCTTCGAACGCCTGAGCGAGCGCTGCCGAGCAACCGCTGCGCAGTTCAGTGCCGAGCGTCGCGCCCAGCGCTACCAGGATCTTTTTTATGCGTGTCTCCATTAACGCCCACTACTTGCGGCGGCGGGTCTCTGGCCTGTCGCGCTACTCGTTGCAGGTCGATCAGTTCCTGCGCGACATAGGCTGGCAACAGGTCAAGCTGCGCCTGCCAGACTTGTTCTACCGCCCGGGCGGGCTCTTGGTGCAGTGGGCGCGCTTCGTCGCGCTGACGCTGCTGGAGATGGTGCTGCCCGCGCTGCTTTTGGCTCTGAGGCGGGTCGACGTCCATGTCTCGCCGGCCTTCGCGGTGCCGCTGCCCTGGCGCTCGTCGCGCATGGTGGTGGTGTTCCACGACCTGGCATTTGTCGAGTTCCCGCACCTGTACTCGCGCTTGGAGCGGCTCTACCTGCACATGAATCTGTGGCTGCTGCGGCAAGGCCGGCACCGAGTGGTCACGCCCTCCGAGTTCGTGCGCCGGCAGTTCTGCCAGCACACTGGGATCGCGCTCGAGCGGGTGCTGGTGATTTCGCCCTATTGCGAGTTCACGCCCGGCCCTCGGCCAGCACCGCCGGCGCGCCCCTACCTGCTGCTGCTGTCGAACGCCCACCCGCGCAAGAACCTAGAGGCCACTATCGAGGCCTTCGCCAGCAGCGACGCCCCCGCCCAAGGGCTGGACTTGCTGATCGTTGGCAACTTTGAACTGCCGGTGGCCAGCCGCTACCCGCAGGTTCGGGTGCGGCAGGGCGTGGGCGACGCCGAGCTGCGCGACCTGCTCGCTGGGGCCCGTGCGCTGGTGCTGTTCAGTTTGTCCGAAGGCTTTGGTTACCCGGTGGTGGAGGCGGCACAACTGGGCGTAGTATCAGTGACCTCGGAAGCTGGCAGTCTGGCAGAGTTTGTCGGCGACGGCCGACAGCCAGAAGTAGCCACCGAACGTGACCAGATTACCCAGCGTATTAACCGCTTCCTGAACGACCCAGACTACCGCGCCGCCCTGGAGCACAGCCGGTGCCATGTCTGCGCCCGCTATGGCCGGTCGATCTTCGCCGAGCAATGGAAATATTTGCTGTTGCAGCCCTGACGCCGCCTGCCGACCGACTTTGCTGAACCCGAGATGCATGCACCACTGTTGAGATTTCTGAATGCCACCGCCACGCGACTGAAGGGCGAGCCTTACCAGGTCGACCCAGACCTGCCGCTGTCGACACTGCTGGGCTATGGGCTGGAGCGCGTGACCGGCATGGCGCGCTGCCTGCTGCGAGGCGTGGTGTTTTCTTGGGACCCGCGTCGCCTGGTTTGCCTGGGCCCGGGGGTGGTGCTCAGCAACCGCCGCGGCATCCGCTTCGGCCGAGGCATCACCCTGGGCAGGGGTGTGATGATCGACGGGCTCGCTCGCGAGGGCGTGGTGCTGGGCGACGGCTGCTCGATCGGGCCCTACGGCATGGTGCGCGCAACTGGAGTGCTGAGCCAGCTCGGTAAGGGCTTTCACATGGGCCACCATTCGTCGATGGACGCCTTCGCCTTTGTAGGCGCCTCAGGCGGCGTGACGGTGGGCAACAACGTCATCATGGGCCAAAAAGTGAGCTTCCATGCCGAGGAACACCAGTTCGACGACCTGACCCAACCCATCCGCCACCAGGGCGTGCGTCAGCGTGGCATCGTCATCGAGGACGACTGCTGGATCGGCTCGAACGTCACCTTTCTCGATGGCGCCCACGTCGCACGCGGTTGCGTCGTCGGCGCAGGGGCTGTTGTGAAGGGCCGTATCCCAGCGAATGCCGTGGTTGCGGGCAATCCGGCGCGCGTGATCCGCATGCGAGGCGAGCGTCCCCATGCCCAGGTTGCCCCTATGCCATCCAATTCGCCTGGAGCTCAGCCATGAGTCGACGACCGCGCATCGGTGTTGACATGCACGTGGTCGACGGCATCTTTCAGGGTTCCCGCACCCATGTACTGGAGCTGTACGCTGCGCTGTTGCCGCTGCTGCCACAGTTCGACTTCCACCTGCTGTGCGAGCAGCCGCAGCGGCTGCTCGACTTTTCGTCGGCCTTTGCGCTGCCCCATGTTCACCATATGCACATGCCATCAGCCAACCCGGCGAAGCGGCTGTGCTGGCAGCTACCAAGCCTGCAGCGCCGCCTGGCACTGGACTTGCTGCATACGCAGTACATCCTGCCTGTGCCCTGCCTGTGCCCTGCTGTTGTGACCATCCACGACGTGCTGTTCGAGACGCACCCGCAGTACTTCGGCCGCCTGTTCCGGCTGCGGTCGATGCTGCTGATGCGCTGGTCGGCCCAACGCGCCGCCCATGTCTTCACGGTCAGTGATTACTCGCGCGACACCATCTTGCAGCGCTACTCGGTGCAGGCGGAACGCGTGTCGGTCACGCACAATGGCGCTGACCTGTGCCGCTTCTATCCGGGCCCCGAGGGGATAGAGCTGGTGCGCACGCTGGGCCTGTCGCCGCAGGGCTATTTGCTGTCGGTGGGCCGCCTGGAACCCCGCAAGAACCACGCGAACCTGCTGCGTGCCTATGCGCAGCTGGGTCACTTGGCGCCGCCGCTGGTCATCGCGGGCCAGCGCCACTTCGGTTTTGAGGAGGCGTTCACCGAGATCGACCGCCTCGGCCTGCGCGGCCGCGTGCACCTGCTCGACCACGTCGGCGACGACGTGCTGCCAGCGTTGTATCGGCACGCCCTGCTGTTTGCCTACCCAACCTGGGCTGAGGGCTTCGGCATGCCTCCACTCGAAGCCATGGCCAGCGGCGTGCCGGTGATCACCAGCTACACCACCGCGCTGCCTGAAGTCGTGGGCGAAGCTGGCCTGCTGGTCGACCCGGCCGATCCCTCGGCCTTGGCCGCGGCGCTACGCCGACTGCTGGATGAGCCGGGCCTGCGCGAGACGTTGAGCAACCGAGGCCTGGCGCAAGCGCAGCGCTTCCAGTGGCGGCGGTCGGCGCAGACCGTGGCCCAAGTGTACCGCGACCTGCTCGCACCTGCCCCGCGCGTCCGAGAGGTCAGGTCATGACCTCCCGCTGCCTAGAAGCTCGTGACGGTACTACCAGGCGCAGCGCGGCTGTGCTTGCCTTTTCTTGTAGGCCTCACTCGGGCTCAGAATGGGGGGTTGGCTGGAACTACCTGCGCCTGCTGGCAGCTAGCTTCGACCGCGTGACGCTCTATGTGCGCGATGCCGAACAGCAGGTACCTCGTATCCATGCCGAGCTGGCGCAGCTGGGCATTGGCCATGTGAAGGTGGTACCGATCGCCGACACCTTCTTCTACCCACTGTTCCGCAAGCCAGCGATACATGCGCGCTTCCTGACCGCCTACTATTGCCTGTGGCTGTGGAAAGCCTTCGCGATTCTAGCCGCAGAGCGCAGCTGGCGGAGCCACAGCTACCTGTTCCATACCACTTGGGTATCGGACTGGATCTTCTCGCCCATGTTTCTTCTTCCCTTCAGGCGCAAGGTGCTTGGTCCAATGAGTTCGCAGCCAGCCAACTTCAACGAGCGTAGTCCTGACCGTCAAGCATCTCTACTGCGGCTGGCTGTGAAGACCTCGTTGCGCTGGGTGTCGCCGAACGTTGTCAATGCCCTGCGCGCAGACGCGGCTATCGGGGTGTCCAACCGGCCCATGACCGTGTTTCCATGGGCTCTGACCCGCCACCGGCGGGTGATCACGCCGGTGCACTGTGAGATGAAGTGGAATGGCACGCGCCAGTTGCAGCGACAGTTGCTGTTCATCGGCAAGCACCTGCCATTCAAGAACCTCGACCTGTTCTTGGCCGTGGCCGCTGAACTGCTTCGCCGCGACGAGGGACTGCATGTGTGTCTGTTAGGTGATAATTTGCGGCAGGCGGGTGCCGTAGACTACCTATGCAATGCTGGACTCGACCAGCACCCCCGGGTGCGCTCGGAAGGGGTGGTGGGCCACGAACGGGTCGCCGAGCAGCTGGGCGGCCGGTGCAGCGTGCTGCTGCAAGCCTCATCGGAGGCCGGTGGCACGGTGGGCGTGGAGGCTATCAGCCTGGGCGCGCCGGTGGTCTGTGTGCGCGGCCACGGCCTGGACACGCTTTTCGACCGCGCCCCCTACCCGTTGGCCTTGCCCTACCGCCACCATGCGCAGTTCGTGGCCGATGCGGCCGACATGGTGCAGCAGGTTTTCGCCGACTACGAGACCCACTCGCGTATGGTCCTTGACCTGGCGCGACGCTTTACGCTACAAGCCAGCGAAGACCAGCTTAAGGAACTGATTGATGGTATTAATGCTTCTTATGAGTCGCGCTGAGCTTGGCTTCGCTGGTGGCGCAGCGCTGCAAGCGACTGCGGCCTACTACCAGACCCAGACACGCGAGGCTGCTCGTTGACTGCACGCTACGCTGGGTGGGTGGTGTTGAACTACCCAGTGGTCACCTCACGCAGTCGCGACAACGCTGGCGGCTACGACCATCTTATCGGCAACATCCAGACCTACCGCTATCTGGGCTTCAAGGTGCTATGCATCTGCCGCTGGTCGCCGCGCCTGGTCGACCTGCTCGAAGGCGCCCTGGTACTGAATATCGTTCCAGGGGCCGCTGTGCCGGCCTTGCCCGCACCGTCAGCCGCTACTGGCACGGTGTCTATGTTGCGGTTGGCGCCGTTCTGGCGGCGGCTAGCTCAGGCCGCAAGGGCGGGCGCGCTGACGCTGCTGGGCGCGGGTCTGCAGCGGCTGCTGCGTCCGCGGCTGCTGCACCAGCGCGCCAATCTGCGTCTGATGTTCGAGTCGCATGGTCATGGTGTCACACACCTCGTGGAACTGAACGACGAGTACGTGCCGCCCAGCACCTGCGACGCCTACCTGACAGTAGCACCCCGACCCACGTTGGCTGCGCCCCAGTTCGTGTGGCGTTGGCCGGTGCCTGAGGTCGGGCGCTTCGAGTCCGCGCGTTTCCAGCAGCGGCTGGCCAGCTTGGCCCAGCCCCAGCACCGCCTGAAGGTGCTGCTGTTTGGCATCGGCGGTACCACATCGCCCCAGGCCATCCGTCGATTTATCGGCGGACACCCTTGGTTCGACCAAGCTGACTTCGACCTGCACGTGTTCGGCGGCGACATCGGCGCTCCCGCAGTGGACGGCGTGGTGCAGCACGGCTGGTGCGATCCTGCCCAGATGGATACGCTGGACTTCGATGCCGCGGTGTTGTACTACGACCCTCATGTCTACGACGACGACCGGCTGCGCCTTGGCTCACCCACGAAACTGTGGAAGTACATCGACTGGTCGCTGCCAGTGTTCTGCAACCGGCCGCATGTTAGCGAGTACTTCCTGGGGCGCTTCGACGCCGGACGCGACGTGCTGAACGACCCAGCACAGGGACAGAGTTACGCGGCGCACCTGCAATCGCTGCGCCGCGACACCTTACCCGTCACTTATGCCGAGGGCATGGCTGGCTTCTTGGCAAGCCTGCTACATGACACGGCCGCCACTATGACCCATCCGACCCGAAAGACCCATACATGAAGATCGCTTTTGTCTACCAATGGAGCGCCTCGAACGCCCGAGCGCTGGAACGCGAGCTGGAGCACATGCGCTCGCTTGGCACCGACATCACTGGCCTCAACGTCGGGCCGCTGCTTGGCTACAAGTTCGGGGTCAGTGACCTCGACTTTCAGTATTGCCTGCGCAACCCGCAGGTCACCGAGGGACTGGCGCGAGTACGCGATGCCTGCCAAGGCTTCCAGGTCATCGTCATCTACGGCACGCTGCAAATCCCGCCCGACTTCATTCGCCAAGCCTGGGATGACCGCTTCGTCATCTATTGGGCCACGGATGATCCGGTGAACTCAACTGTAGCCACGCTTCCCTACCTGGGCGTGGCCGACCACGTCTTTTCGCAAACACCCCACTATCTCGATTCCATCCCTATGCCGCAATGGCTGCAATCAATGGGTGCGAAGTCGGCTTCCTACATGCCTGCAGGCTATTTTGAGGACTGGAAGCGCGGCCTCAGCGACCAAGAAATCCTTGGACATACCAAAGACATAGAAATTAGTTTCGTCGGCTCACCATCATGGCGCAAGGAGATGCTTCTGGATGCGAAGAGAGCATTTGGAAGTCGACTGATGATTTTCTCGCGCGATTGGTCACCATGGCGTCATTTTGCCTATGATGCAATAAAAAAAGGAGTTTTCCATATAGTTAAAAATGCAGTTGACGAGAGTTCCATTTATTTTAGATCCAAGCTTTCAATTAATTCCAACGCCTGTTCTGGCCCATCCACCTCACGGACTTTTCACATCCCAATTTGCGGGGCACTTCAACTGTGCGATTTTCCTGACGGATTGGCCGAGATATTCGATTTAAACGAACACGTAGTGCCATATGATTTCATAAGCTCGACTAGTCTATGCGAGGCGATTGAGCGGACTCTGTCAAGCGAGGCTCGACTTGAGGAATGTCGGATTGCTGGATTTTGGCATGTGCAAAAAAACTTCCGTTTCGCACAGCTCTTATCAAAGCGACTTACACAGGTGGTTTAGAAAGAGAAAATTGAGCAATATTTTTTCTTAAGAAATTAATGTTTACGTATGTTTCACATAACTACAGACTTCAGCCAAGTCCACAAAACAAAAGTGATGTTCTTCAATTGCATCGCCTAAAAGTTAATTCAACAGTTTTGGTTTGATTAAATTTTCAAATATCGCCCTCCCTTCTAATAATTTTGTGAAGTCAACGAAATGTTTTGCAACGAAGACCTAGCACGCTACGGACGCAAAGGCCTAAAACAAGCGCTGGGTGCATGGGTTATTTATCCCGGATTTGCAGTGTGCTGTTACTATAGAATAATTTCTAAACTTTACCGAAAGGGATATTTCGGCTACTGGATTTCCATGCTGCTTTGGCGGCATGTAGTAAATGCATTCTCCTGTTACATATCCCCTCTGTCCCAGATTGGGACAGGATTACAATTAGCACACGCGGCATCCGTAGTAATTGGTGAAGGAGTAGTTATTGGAAATAACGTTACAATATACCAAAATGTGACCATAGGCAAAAGTCATCACACAATACAAGGATATCCTGTCATAGAGGATGATGTGAGCATATATGCGGGTGCGACTATTATTGGCCCAGTCACAATTGGTAGAGGTGCAACCATTGCCGCACACGCTCTTGTGAATTGTGATGTTCCAGCATTTACGACCGCAATTGGTTCACCTGCGAGAATAGTTCGCAAGAAATTTCCCTCGTCTAGCAAATATAATAGCGAATTTTAGTATTAAAAACGGCCTCCTAGAATCATTATTTTTTATTCTCGCTCAAAAGAATTCAGAACCTACAGGACTAGCAAATTGGTCAAGACAGTATTTCGCCATTTCCTTTGCAACGTGCTAGGCATCGAGCGCTGGCATGCCGGCGACGAGGAGCGCCACCCCTACCGCCAAGAGATCCTACGACGGTTGCACACCCAGGCCCCCAAGTCGATGCTTGAGATTGGCTGCGGGCTTGGTGACATCCTGTGCCGTGTGCCTGCCTGCCGCCGCCTGGGTTGCGACATTTCGGCACGGGTGCTGTGGGCGGCGAGGCTGAGCCATCCCCTGCAGTGGCTGGTCCGCGGCGCCCGCTTCGCCACCCTGCGTCTGGGCGAACCAGTGCAGGGTCGCTTCGATGCCGTGGTGTGCGTGAACTTCATCCACATCATCCCACCCGCCGACCTCCAGGTAGCGCTACGGGCGCTGGTGCGCGACAATCTCACACTGGGGGGGGTGCTGGTGTTCGACGTTGTGAGCAATCCGCAGTACCGTTACAACCACGACCCTGCCTTTTTACTCAAGGACATGGAGCTGGACGCGGAGGTGGTGGGCGGCTTCGAGTTCGGCCGCTCGTTGGTTTTCGCGCACAAGGCGGCTGGCGAGTGAGTACACGTGTGGCGATCGTTGGCTGCGTGGGCGTGCCTGCCCGCTACGGGGGCTTCGAGACGCTGGCTGAGGCATTGGTGCAGCAGATGTCGGCCGCGGAGTTCTTGCTCCACGTGTACTGCCAGCGCAGCGCCTATGCCGATGTCGAGCGCCAGCCCGTGATGAACGGCCACCGGCGCATCTTTGTGCCGTTGCCGGCCAACGGCGCGGCCAGCATGCTCTACGACGCTGTGTCTCTGCTGGATGCCGTGCTGCTGCGGCGCTGTACGGTGGTACTGTGCCTGGGGGCCTCGGGCACTCTGGTGTTCCCGCTGCTGCGCCTGCTGTGCCCGTGGGTGCGCATCGTGTTCAATCTGGACGGGTTGGAGAGCCGACGCGCGAAGTGGTCGCGCTTGGGCAAGGCCGTGCTGCACGGCCTGGAGGCTATTGGCATCCGCTTCGCGCACCGTGTGGTGGCGGACAACCGGGTAATCCGCTCGCTGGTGTTCCATCGCTTCGGTCGACGTGCCAGCGTCATCGCCTATGGTGGCGACCATGCCCGGCCTGACGGACCGCAAAAGGCACCCGCTCAGCCGCTGCCGTCTCGCTATGTGCTGGCCATCAGCCGCATCGTGCCCGAGAACAACATCGACATGATCCTAGCGGCCTTCGCCACGGGCGTCGGACCGCCGCTGGTCTACGTGGGGAACTGGCAGAGTTCAGACTACGGGCGTGAGCTGTGTCAGCGTCATGCGGGCGATGCGCGCATCTACCTCCTTGACCCAGTGTACGATGCTGCCACCTTGAACCACCTGCGCGCAAGGGCGTTGGCCTGCGTGCACGGTCATAGTGTCGGTGGTACCAATCCAGCATTGGTAGAAGCCTTGTTCTGGTCTCCTCAGATCCTTGCTTTCGACTGTGGCTTCAATAGAGCTACCTTGGACGGTCAATTCAGTTACTGGCATGACAGCCAAGATTTGCAAAGACTTCTCATCGCATTTGACTCGTTGCCAGTGCTGACAGCAGAGAGATTGCAGGGTATCCGAGGGCGATACCTATGGGTACAGATTGCAAAGAGTTATTCCTTGATTTTCGATAATGTTGAGCAATGAAGCCGTTAACACGTAGCCTTCGTTTTTGGTTGCTAGGTGCCTCCATTCTGTTCAGTGGTATGACCATAGATGCCAGTACGGGGCGAGGATTTATTCTTTTGGCATTACCTGTAATTGGGTTGCTGACGCTTACGCACTTGCTAACCCACACTGGATACCGTATCCGCTGGTTGATTGGCGTTATCGGATTTATATTTCTTGGCTCTATCAACGGCTCACGACCTGGGTCGGTGTTTCTGGTTCTGATTTGCTTGGTGCTGTTTGAATCCTTGCGAGTGAGCCAACAAGGTCGTGAAATAGCCGCCATTGACCTGCGTTGGTTAGCTTTGTTTAGTGGAGCATTGGCATTGCTAGCTATGATTGACTTGCTAACTGGCAGAGTACTAGGTCTTTGGTCAATATATGCAGAGCATGAAAGCCAATTTTTAGACTTGCCACGACTGAAACTATTTTTTAGCGAACCATCCTACCTTGGTGTTTTTTCTGTAGCTGTTTTTTTTAAACTACGTGGCTATTCACGTTTTCAAAAAATTACATTACTGGTGACGTTGTTGACCCAAAGTATGTATGCAGTCGTATATTTTCTTTTTTTAAAGTTGCGCCGGAAAGCACTTTTTTTGCTGGGGGCGTTTATTTTTGCCATTGCTGTAGTGTTTTTTATTTCACTAGAGGGGGGGGGGGTATTTTTTCTTAGTTCAGGACTTATCCGGCTGGTTGGTCTTTCTCTTTTGAACGATATGCACGGACTCTCTTTTTTTGTGGGGCATGGTTTGGGAGCAGGAGACCTTGCGCTGGAAGGGTTATTCAGCGAATTTGGTGTCGAGACGTTTGCCAATGGATTCTTATTCTCATTGTTTTACGATGTGGGATTGTTAGGAATGCTTTGTCTATACTTGGCATACACGCGAAGTTTGTTTGAATTCTTGATGTTTAATTTTCTATTATTGAATTTCGGAATTGGTAGTTTTCTTTTTCCAGTGTTAATGTATATGGGGGCGTCGGAAGGTAATAGTGCAAACCAGAAGATTGACTAATATATTTGGTAAGTGATAAATTATTGAGGAATCATGTGAAAAATCGTTTATTTTTTGGTGAATACGTTTGGGGCTTAGGAAGTAAATGCGATTACAGCGGGTTGTCTCTGAGTAACTTTAGCAAAGCCAAGTAGAGGTTGTGTTGGCGGTGGTTGAATCGGAACTCGGTCTCCTTAAGGTGCAGCGCAAATGTGTGTTTGGTAACCCCGTGGAACTGAGCCAAGCGATGTTTGGCGTAACTCCAAAAGGATTCAATTCCATTGACGTGTTTAGAGCCCCTGACGAACTCATTGTTGCCGTGATTAACCTGGAAATGTCTATCAACGCCAATGTCCACAAGCCCATCGTAGCCGCGCCATTCATCTGTATGGATCACGCTGTTAGGGTCGACCTTGCCGCGGATAATTGCTTGCAGCGTAGCTTTGGATGCATCTGGGACGATTTCGGTGTAAACGCAGTTGCCCCGTTTAAGAAGACCAAAGACGATTGTTTTGCCACCAGCACCGCGTCCTCGTTTACCCCGAATGCGTTTGGGGCCGAAGTAAGACTCGTCGACTTCGAGATCGCCTTGAAATGGGGGCTGAGCAGCACAGGCTTGGGTCATGCGCGTGCGGATACGTTGGTAAATGGAGTTGGTGCTGCGAAGCGACAAACTCGTCAACTCGGCTGTATCAGTGGCCGTCAAATTAAGCGCAAAAAGGCGTACCAATTGACGAAACTTAGCTTCGCTGATTTTCGAACAGTGGTAGTACCTATTTTTCCAATCAGTTCAAAAAGTTAGCATGTGTTGAACACGTGTTTGCTTCCTAAGCCCCTTTCAAAAAAACACTGGTTCAAATCTGCTAAATCTTTTAATCGGAGTTTTGTTGTTAAATTGACTAGATACAATTAATAAATTGAAATTTATTAAATAAGTGTAGAAAGAATCAACTTGAAACCAAAACATGTAGCTGTGATCATGGATGGCAACGGTCGATGGGCGCAAAAGCGTTTCATGCCTCGCACGGTGGGGCATGCCACAGGTGCGGCTCGTGTCAAGGCCATGGTTAAAAGTTGTGCGGATCATGGCATTCAATATCTAACCATTTTTGCATTCAGTACAGAGAATTGGGGTCGACCTGAGGAAGAGGTCTCTACCTTGATGGGCCTCTTTATCAAGTACCTAGATAAAGAAATTGCAGAGATGAGCGAACAAGGTGTTCGTTTAAGGGTGTTGGGGGATATTTCTCGCTTCCCCGCGGAGTTGCAAGAAAAAATTCGTCAGGTTGAGCATAAAACCGCTAAAAACGAAGTGATTACTCTGAATGTGGCTGCCAACTACGGAGGGCGCTGGGATATTTTGCAGGCCATACAGCGTTGGCAGGAAGCGCACCCAAGCCAAAATTTAATTGCAATCTCTCCAGAGGAGGTCGGCAATTACCTCAGTACGTCGGGCATGCCCGAGCCCGACTTGTTGATACGCACGGGTGGCGAGTCGCGCATTAGCAATTTTCTGTTGTGGCAATGCGCTTATTCCGAGCTTTACTTTACAGATGTCTTGTGGCCCGACTTTACAGAGCAGCACCTCAATGAGGCCCTGCAGTGGTTTGCGTCGCGGCAGCGGCGCTTTGGTAAAGTGCCGAGTTAGTTTTGAAAGATTAGATATGTTCCAAAAAAGAGTGCAAGCTGTGCAGCTTGCTGTGTGCGGGCTGGCTTTGGCTGGATTCTCTAGCATGGCATTGGCCCAAGTGGGGATGCAAGGTCTACAGGCGCAAATGGGCCAAACGGGGCAAGTGCCTACTGGGGTGGCAGGCGCAGCGGGCATGGCGGCGGGGGGCACTATTACGGGGGGGCTGCCTAGCATTCGTTCTGCAGAAGCATTGGTTAACCCTGCAGCTCCCAATAACTTGATTAATGGGCAGTTGCCGATGGCTGTGCCGATGGACCCGTTAAAGCCCAACGATTTTCAAAAGTTTGTACTGGAAACGACAGGGCAAAAGTTGCCTGTTTATGGCCAAGCATTTTTCGAAAATTTGCAGTTCAGTCAACGGGTGTTGCAGGCGCAACAGGGGTTGCAAACGGGGGGCGCAGGTTTTGCGCCCATCGACAGTGCACCAGTAAGTGGCGACTACTTGCTAGGCCCTGGCGACCAGTTGGCCATTCGTGGCTGGGGTTCGCTCGACATGGATGTGCGTGCCACGGTGGACCGTAAAGGGGTGATCAACATACCCCGAGTAGGCGCGATTTCTTTGGCTGGGGTCAAAGCGTCTCAAGCGGATGAGGTGGTTCAAAAAGCCATTGGCAAATACTACAAAGACTTCCAAGTGAGCGTGACCTTGGTGAACTTGCGCGCCATCACCGTGTATGTGGTGGGACAGGCGCGCCGACCAGGCAGCTACACCATCAGTGGTGTGTCTACCTTAGCGAGTGGCTTGCTGTCCACTGGCGGGCCGGGTGCCAATGGCTCGATGCGACATGTGCAGCTCAAGCGTGCGGGGCAGTTGATCAAAGAGTTTGACTTGTACGCCTTTCTGGCGCAAGGCGATAGCGTGGGTGATGTCAAGTTGGTCGATGGCGATGTGATCGTCATTCCGCCTGCCGCAGGCTATGTGGCGCTGGTGGGTAAAGTCAACAACCCTGCGGTTTATGAAATTAAGTCTGCTAACGAAACCATTGAGCAGCTGCTGGTGGTGGCGGGCGGCTTGCCCGTGGTGGCCGACCCCAAGCGCGTGAGTGTGGAGCGCTTAAACCCAAACCAAGCTCAGCCGAGGTCGGTAGAAGACTTTGCGCTAGACGCGAAAGGCTTGAAAACCCCGCTTAAAAACGGCGATGTGTTGACGGTTCAGTCCATCTTGCCCGAGCTGGGCATGGCGGTGACCTTGCGCGGAAACGTGGCACAACCAGTTCGCTTGGCGTGGAAAGACGGCATGCGGGTGCGTGACTTGATTCCTAATAAAGAAGCCTTGATTAGCCGAGACTCGATTCGCAAGCAAAACGAGGCCTTGTTTGACACCTACCAGCGTGAACGTGCGCTGCGTGAGCGCGAGATGATTCCCGAAGATTTATTGCTTGATAAGGTCGTGGGTCAACAAGGTCAACAAGGTCAACAAGGTCAACAAGGTCAACAAGGTCAACAAGGTCAACAAGGCCTTCAAATTTCGAACATTGAAACGTTCAAGGCGCGTCGAGAGGTTCGGTTGTTTTCTCAACAGGCACCGATTGATGCACGCTCCAAAAACGAAGCGCCTTCAGTGGCTGAGACAGTGGGTAACTTGTTTGATGAAATCAACTGGGACTATGCATTGGTGGAGCGTCTTAATCGATCTGACCTGACGGTGTCTTTGGTTCCGTTTAATTTGTCTAAAGCCTTGGCGGATGACAAAGACCCAGAAAACATTCAGCTACAGGCCGGCGACATTGTGACGGTCTTCTCGGTGGATGATGTGCGGGTGCCCATTGCCAAGCGTCGTGTGATGGTTCGCATTGAGGGTGAGGTCATGCGCCCTGGCATTTACCAAGTGAAGCCAGGAGAGACGTTGCAAACCGTGTTGCAAAACGCAGGCGGACTGAGTGCAGATGCCTATTTGTATGGCTCAGGCCTCTACCGCGAAGACATTCGTAAAGCGCAAGTGGAGAATCTGCAAAAACTGTTGCGACGCATGGAGTCAGAGTCGGCGGCGCAGCTTTCCACAATGAGCCAGAGCGTGGGTGCATCCAGCGATGCCAATGTGTTGCAGGCAAGAATTGCGGCAGCACAACAGGCCCAGCGCCAAGCGCTGGAGCGCATGCGTTCGCTGCGCCCAGAGGGGCGCGTGGCCTTGGGCTTAGAGCCAGAGTTGGGGAATGCTGTGAACAAACTGCCAGACATGCGTATGCAAAACGGCGACCGGTTTGTGGTGCCAGCGCGGCCCGACTTTGTTTATGTCTATGGGTCTGTCAACACAGAGTCTGCGTTGCTTTATAAATCGGGTCAATCTGTTTCTGACTACTTGAAGGTTTCAGGTGTGGGCGGTGCGGCTGACAAAGACAGCGTGATACTTTTGCGTGCAGATGGTTCCGCTGTCACTGGTGGAGGCTGGTTTAACTCAGTGCTAAGTAAACGCGTGTTGCCAGGGGACTCGATCATCGTGCCCGACAAACTGGATATGGAAGCTACGTGGAGTGCTGTGGTGCGCAACACCAAAGACATCACGCAAATCTT
>JACCDN011239348.1_pt1 | contig 27373 bp, 22 predicted proteins | sample 7441691 | NCBI WGS metagenome assembly JACCDN01 (sample SAMN15323439, study PRJNA562643) | freshwater metagenome | isolation source: river surface water | place: USA:Blue River Watershed | collected 2017-08-16 | reverse complement strand
GAATATATGCAGAGTTTGGGCATGGAGCAATCTGGCCTTGATAAAATTATTTTGGCTGGGTATCGACTCCTTGATCTGATTACTTTTCTCACGGCTGGAGAACAAGAAACGCGGGCTTGGACTGTGAAGAGTGGAGCGAAAGCGCCTGAAGCCGCCGGAGTGATTCACACGGATTTTATCAAAGGATTTATCAAAGCCGATGTGGTAAGTTTTCCAGATTTTGTAGAGCTCGGTGGTTGGAGTGGTGTGAAAGGAACTGCCAAGATTCGGCTGGAAGGAAAAGATTACGTTGTCAAAGATGGAGATGTGGTGTATTTTCATATTGGGAATTAAAATTTTTTTTGTAAAAAATATCTTGATGAAACAAAAACAACCTCGCTCGTTCAGGTTGTTTTTTGTCCCTCCATTTGTGGTGGAGCGAGGCTGTACTCACCCCATGTCCACCAAATATGAGTGTATCATTATGAATATTAAGAAAAGATAAAGTCTAAAAAATTCATCTAATAACAAAAGGATCCCGAATCGGGATCCTAGAGTTCGTGCAAGCAGGATTACTTGCTGCAATCTAACTTACCAATAAAGTTAGTATAACAAAATTTATTTTTTTGTCAATATCAAACTATTCTTTTTTGCATAATAATGATACAATAAAACTACTATGGCCCTCCACAAACGAAAAGAATTTATCCATCATAAAAAAAATTTTGATACTTCTCTTATCCGCGAAGTAGTGTTTGGTATGGAAGATGGGATGGTTTCGACCTTTGGTGCTGTGGTTGGTATTGCTGCTACGACATCAAATCCATTTACTGTTATTTTGGCTGGAAGTATTTTGATTGGTGTGGAGTCTCTCTCGATGGCAGTGGGATCCTATCTTTCGAACAAATCAGAAAAAGAAATCGATCAAAGAAAAATCGAAGAAGAAAAAATAGAACTGCGTGAATATCCAAGTGAAGAGAAAGAAGAATTGCTTGATATGTTTGTTGCTGATGGTTGGCCCAAAAAACTTGCTACAGAAATGTCAGAAGTCGCATCAAAAAATAAAAAGCTGTTCCTCAAAGAAATGACCTACCGTGAACTCAAAGTATTTCCTGAGAGCAAAGGATCTCCAATCAAAAATGCTTGTGCTATGGGTGTTTCATATATTATTGGTGGTGCTATCCCTCTGGTTCCTTACTTTCTTTTTCCTATCTCGACTGCTATCCCCGTTTCGATTGGTGTGACGCTTATCGGACTGTTTTTGCTTGGTGTAGCAACCACGCACTATTCAAACAGAAATTGGTGGAGAGCGGGTATGGAAATGCTCGTTTTGGCAACCGCGGCTGGTGGAATTGGCTATCTGATTGGCAAGCTGGTCGATTATTTGAGTGTCTAAATTTTCTTTGACTTTTGGGTATGATTAGGATACACTTCTGAGTAGAAGTTTATCTTTTAACTGAAAATCTATGCATCAACATGATTGCGTTTGTATGCCATCTCTCATTGGAAGTGAGCTTCCAGAAGGGAAATTTGATATTTTCCATGATGGAAAATTCAAAAAAATTGATCTCAAAGATTATCGTGGAAAATGGCTGATTCTTTTCTTTTACCCAGCTGATTTTACATTTGTATGTCCGACAGAACTGGTGGAAATGGCAGATCTGTATGCCGAATTTCAAAAGCTCGGTGCAGAAATCGTCAGTGTGAGTACGGATACTCAGTTTGTTCACAAAGCATGGCATGATAATTCTCCTTCAATTGCCAAAGTAAAATTTCCAATGCTGGCTGATCCAACAGGAGAACTTTGCCGCTACCTTGGAACCTATATTCAAGAAGAAGGAATTTCACTTCGTGCGAGCTTTATCGTAGATCCAGAAGGATTGATCAAAGCCTATGAAGTTCATGACAATAGCATTGGCCGCTCAGCTGGAGAACTTTTGCGCAAACTTCAAGCAGCTCTCTATGTGCGTGAACACGGCGGCGAAGTGTGCCCTGCCAATTGGAAACCAGGTGCGTCAACCTTGAAACCTGGTGAAGATTTGGTCGGTAAGATTTAATTTTGTATGTATCAAGCAAAAGATTTTTCGCATCTCCTCGGTTTGGCTGGGTTTAGTGATACGCTGTTAAATAATCACTTTACGCTCTACCAAGGGTATGTAAACAACGTCAATATACTTCTTGAAAAGATGAATAAAATTCGCGAAGAGCGTTTGGCTGGAGATGACTCTCGAAAAGAAGAGTCGGCGGAACTTCATCGCCGCTATGGCTGGGAATACAATGGAATGAAGTTACATGAATTGTATTTTGGAAACATGACGAAAGAAAAATCTTCTTTTGATCCTGAAAGTGCCTTTGGCAAAAAAGTTGTTGAACGATTTGGATCTTTTGACACATTTGCCCAGCATTTTACCAAAAATGTTGGTATGTTTCGCGGTATTGGCTGGGTAGCATTGGTAGAGCGAGATGAAACTCTCGGAGTTATTTGGATTGGGGAGCATGATGAAGGGCTTTTGGTGGGCAGTAAGATACTTCTTATTATGGATGTATTTGAACATGCTTTTATGGTCGACTATGGCCTCAAACGGGGAGATTATATTGCTGCTTTCTGGAATTCGATTGATTGGAGCGTGGTTGAAAAACGTCTGGTTGGCTAAAGACCAAAAAATAAGAAAATCCTCTGTAAAACGGGGATTTTTTGTTTGTAAATATTTTTTCTGTAATGTTTTGGAATTTTTATCGTTATACTGGTATAAAGTTAATTTTTAAGAGATGTCTATGAGCCTCAAGATGGTACATATTGTCATGAATGCTTCGGTTGTGGCGGTGGTCGCGATTGTGGTAGTGGTGGCAATGAATTTGAAATTTTAAACTATTTAAATAGATATACTATGAAAAAAGTAATCATGATACTAGCTCTCGCAGGCGGAATCGCTTTTTTGGCAGGATGTTCATATGGCAATGCAACAGCTCCTGTACAAGATAAAATTATCCCTTCAGAATCAAATAAAGAAAAAGACGACGGCCCCGAGATCAAAAAGATTTCATATACAACAAAAAATGGACTGGTAAGTTTTTCTTATCCAGAAAAGACCTTTATTCCCGGTGATGTCAATCAATTTGTACCAGTTGTAGTAGAAGACAAAGGAGATTTTGTCGCGGTCCATCCTGAGGGAATGTCTTTGTCACTCGGAGATGCTAGTTATTTTAGTATTATTTCAAAAGCTAAAATAGAAAAGTCTGAAATTAATACATTTGTGCAAAAAACTTTTGGAGACAGTGATTGCACTGTACATTTTGATGAAAAATTTCAATTTATTTGGCGTGGGGAAATAAATGGAGTACTCAGTGATGATGAAAATGATTGTCATGTACTTAACATCATATCATGGTATGATCCCGCAAATAAAGTTTTGATTCTCAAAAATAGTGCCAAAATTGGAGACTTTTTTACTTCTGGAAGTACGGTAAATCCGTCAGATTTGAACGATGATATTCACCAAAGTATTCGCTTAATTTATTTACAAAAAGTATTTCCAATTCGTTATAGCAATGAACAATTTGGATTTGAATTAAATTTGCCGAAAACGTGGGAGAATTATATTGTTACCAGAAGAACATTAGATTGGGGAGATTTTGGAACAAGTGATTCTTTTGACTTTGGGTTAAATGTTCAAGATTCATTGTTTAATATCGGTGTACACAGTAAGGATCAGTGGAAAAAAATAGATCAAGACCAAAACAAAGAATCTATTTACATGCAGACATATTTGGGAGAAAATGAAAAATATGTATTTTCTTTTGCCTCGAGCTATGATTTGGTAAATGAAGAAGCAGGGGATCGAGTCGATGAAGCTCGAACTGTCTTACATACGTTTCAAGTAAAATAATATATAATGCCGGTCGCCTGAGGGGACCGGTTTTTATTTTTCAAGATGTACAAAGGTTATTGACATTTGTGAGGATGCCGACTATATTTAAGGCGAATTGATTTTTTATTCTATGGATCAACTCTTACACATACAAAATAATAAAAAGAATTTGGATCTGCGCTGGGAAATACTGCGATATATACGAGAATTTTTTTGGTCGCGCGATTTTACTGAAGTTGAGACTCCGCTCCTTTTGCGTTTGCCTGGGCAAGAACCGTATTTATCTCCCATGAAAATGCAATTTCATGATGAAAATGGCAAAGAATATACTGGATTTCTTCATACTTCGCCTGAATATGCTATGAAAAAAATGTTGGCGTCTGGGTATGAAAGAATTTTTTCTCTGTGCAAAACATTTCGAGATTATGAAAGTCTTGGTGGAACGCATAATCCAGAATTTACCATGATCGAATGGTACCGCGCTCATTCAAATTTTTTGCAAATCATGGATGATGTGGAAGGTTTATTTGATTTTATTGCGGATAAATTGAAAACTCCTCAGATAAAGTTTGAACGCTTGCACATGAGAGAAGTCTGGAAAAAATTTGCGGGTGTAAATCTTGATGACTATCTAACCGTAGAACCACTACGAGCACTCTGCCTTGAAAAAGGATATAACGTCGGTGAAAATGAGCCGTACGAAGATCTTTTTTTTCGTATATTTTTGAATGAAATAGAACCTCGGCTTGGTAATGTCATTATTCATCATTATCCCAAACAACTCGCAGCGCTCGCAAAAATGTCTGAATCGGAACCTCGCTATGCGGAAAGGTTTGAAGTTTATGTGGGTGGACTCGAGATTGCCAATGCATTTGGGGAACTGACTGATGCCAAAGAGCAAAACGAACGTTTTGAAGAAGAATATGAAAAACGAAAGGCTCTGGGGAAAGACCTTTTTGAAATTGATATGGAATTTATTGAGGCCGTAGAGAAAATGCCTTCTTCGGGTGGAATTGCACTCGGTGTTGATCGTTTGGTGCAAGTGTTTGCATCTTGTCAAAACATCGATTCTGTGCTAGTATTACCGGCATCTAAGCTATTTAACTAATTTCTATGGGAGATACGACCGATATCAAAAAAGGCGCTATCATTCGCCACAATAATGATCTCTATCTCGTAACTTTTTTCCAATTTGTCAATCCTGGAAAGGGGTCTGCGTTTACAAAAACCAAATTGAAAAGTATTTCAACGGGAAAAGGAACTGAAATTACTTATAAAAGTGGAGAATCCGTTGATGTGGTGCAGGTGAATTATCAAAATGTTCAATATCTCTATAACAATGGTACTTTTTATTCTTTTATGAATAAAGATAACTACGAAACCATTGATGTAAATGCAGATACGATTGGTGAAGAGGCAAAATATCTCAAAGAAGGACTCGAAGTCGTCCTCGCTATGCATGAGAACAATGCTGTTGCATTGCAGCTCCCAATCAAAGTCCAGTACTCAGTAGCAGAAGCACCTCCAGCTGTAAAAGGCGATAGTGCTGGTGGAAATGTAACGAAAGAAATTACCCTCGACAATGGTCTCAAAATTTATGCTCCGATTTTTATCAAAGAAGGAGAAGAAATTTTGGTGAATACAGAGACCGGCGAATATGGGGGACGAGTGAACGAAAAATAGTAAGATTTATTTTATTTTGGCGCATTTCTGCGTTGTCACTGCGCTTCTCGTTCAACGTAGTATTTGACTACGTTTCACTGCGATGCTCATTGCCGCCTTGAACTGCATCCAAAATAAAATAAATCTTGAATAACCAATGAAAAAGAATCCTTTAATCGGGATTCTTTTTTATTTATAACATTGCCTCACATTTTTTGACAATATAGTTTGGAGAGATTTTTGCTCTGTTGTAGAGCTCTTCTGCTGTGCCAGATGTTTGATATTCATTGACTCCCATCATTTGAAATTTTTCGAGTTTTATATTTTCTTCGTTGCAAAAGAGTGCAAGCTGACTTCCTATTCCGCTTTGAGTAGTATGATCTTCTATCGTGAGAAGTTTTTTTGTTTTGAGAAGTGATTTTTTGAGTGTTGCATCAAATTTTTTTTGGGAACTTATGATAATAATTTCGACATGGATATTTTTGAGTTTAAGTTCACTATATGCTTCAAGGGCTTGGTAGACCATTGATCCGCTCACGGCAAGAGTCAAATCATTTCCTTCACGCAAGAGATCACATTTTCCATAACGATATTTGTAGTTAGCGTCAAAAAATGTGGTTCCATTTTCCTTGGTGAGTACTGGAATCTTGTGTCGTCCCATGCGGACATAAAAATTTCCATAATGACTTGCTACAAATCGAATCATGTGGTCAGTTTGGTTTGGATCAGCTGGTTCGAGTACCATGGTGTTGAACAATCCAAGCATCGAACCCATATCATCAATGGCTTGGTGTGTCGGACCGTCCTCTCCAACCGAAAGTCCACAGTGAGTGGCGACCATTTTGACATTGGTTTCGTTGATATCATTTACCCGTGCCTGGTCTTTGGCACGACTCGTCATAAAGGCGCCAAAAGTAGAAGCAAAGGGTATGAATCCAGAGAGAGAAAGGCCTCCGGCACAAGAGACCATCTGTTGCTCTGCCACTCCACATTCAATATGTCTCTCAGGAAACTTTTCTTTGAGCAGATCTGTTTTTACAGACACAGAGAGATCCGCTGTGAGAGCAATAATATTTTTATTCAGTTTTGCAAGATCAAGAAGGGCATTGCCATAGGCCGTGCGACAATCAAGCATTTCTTTTGGAGAATAGGTGTGTACAGGTCCTGTTTTTAGAGAAAGTTTTGTAAGAGATTTTATGAATTTTGGTTTTTCGGCTACAAATTTGAGTGTTTTTTTGAAAGCATTGAGTATGTTTTGTTCTTTTTGATTCAGTGTCAATTCAAGCAAAGCTTTTTGTGCGTCTTCTGGATTTGTTGTGGTCCCATGCCAGGTCGCATGAAATTTTTTCCCCTCTTCTTCCATAAAACTCACGTCACGTCCCATGATCGTATGCCCAATGATAACTACGGGTTTATTTTTTATGGTATATGCACGAGAAAGTGCCTTCCACATTTTTTTTATATTATGTCCATCTACGGAAATCACTTCCCAGCCTGCTGCAGCAAAGAGACTGGCAGGACGAAGTGGCATGATTTTTTTGAGGCCACCAGAGAGTTGGACCTGGTTGTAGTCGAGAAAAACGATCAAGTTGTTCAATTGATATTTGGCAGCAAAATTCATCATTTCATAGACTTGTCCTTCTTGTGATTCACCGTCTCCGAGGAGTGCAAAGATTTTTTTTTCTTTGAGCGGGGTTGAAGAGTTTGTTATTTTTTGGGCGAGTGCAAATCCGGTTGCTGCAGAAATTCCTGTCCCAAGCGGGCCAGTGCTATACCAGACACCTGGAACATGTCGAGAAACATGACCTTCAAACTGAGATCCAATTTTGCGAAAATTATTGATAAGTTCTTTTTTGGAGACAATACCCAGCTCTGCTAAAATGGCATAAAGAGCCGGAGAAATATGACCATTGGAGATAACAACAGGATCATTGGTGTGGCTGATGATACAGGTATAGAGCAGTGAAAGATAGTCAATTGAGCTCAGTGATCCTCCGGGATGTCCGCTCTGTGCTTCGGTGGTCATTTCAATAATTGTTCTTCGGCAAGAGCGGGCAAAGAGTTCAATATTTTTTATCTTTTCTCGTGACAGAGTTGATCCAATTTTTGGAATGCGGACAGGCATAAAAATGGGGAGAAAATAAACAGGCTAAAAATTTGGAGTATAATTTTTTTGGAAAAAAGAAAAGAGAAAAAATATCATTGCGATTTGAATAGCAAGAATCAAAACAATAACTGCTTGAAAAGAAAGTTTTTTGGTTTTATGTCGAAAATATTTCATTGAAAGAAGTGCTGCTGGAGATCCGCCAAGAAGTGTGAGGAGCCAGAGTGTTTTTTCTGGAGTTCTGCGTCCATTGCCACGCGATTTCATTTTATCAAGCCCAAATGCGATAAATGTAATAATGTTGAGGACAAGGAGATACAGCATCAGGATCTGAAAGATTGGTGGAAGTGCAGAAAATTGAGAAAACATAGAGAGAAAGCTATCCTTCTTCTGATGCTGCTGTTCCCATGTGAAACTTTCGATCAATGTGAGAATAGTGTATCAGGTCTTCACGAACCTTGTCAGGATTTTTTACATTTTTGAAGACAATATTAATATTATTTGATGCTGTTTTTACAATTACGTTCCCATATTTAAAGACAGTTGCAACCACTCCATGTGTATCAGAAGTCACGTCTTGGATGCGAAAAAGATCAAGCTCAGAAATCGAACGGGAAAAAAGTCCTTGTTGCTCGATATCAACAATTCTATCATTGGTTACGATCCAGATGTCGAGATAAAAAATAATAAATTCAGTATAAAAAAATAATAAGATACTGAGATAATAGATGCTTGCTGACAAAACAAGGAGTGGATAGGAAATTGGCCCGAGGAGAAGATCTGAAAGAGAATTGCTAATAAAAAAATAAAGAATAATCGGGATGATTGCTAGGATGAGAAAAAATAAAATCTGTGGAATAAATGTAATCGGATGACGTCTGAGCACATAGACAATCTTTTCGTAGGATTTTTGTTTTATAACATCAGAAAGATGGTGCATACACAAAGGTATTAGAATGGATCTGAAAATGATTCAAGTGGTGTTTGGCCAAAAAGTGATTGGGTCCAGTTGACATCGATCAAAAAAACAGCAGTAAAATACAGTATAATAGTAGCCGCTGAAAGAATAAAAAAAGTAAAAGCAAAGCTCACCAGAGTCAATGAAGCGGTCGTTGCAAGATGATAGAGATTGACAAAGGTAAAAATTAAAAAAACAACCATGAAAACAATATAGGCGAAAAGTAAGGTGTAAAGAGGTATGTTCATAAAAATTTAGATAAATGGTTCAGTTGATGGTGGGGGAGTTTGGTGCAGGTGGGAGTAGGCAAGACGTGTGGCTTTGCGACCACGAGGTGTTCTTTCAATCATCCCGATTTGGAGAAGATATGGCTCATAGATGGTTTCGAGCGTATCAATATCTTCAGCAATGCTTGCTGCGAGGGTGCTCAGTCCAACTGGGCCACCAGAAAATTTTTCAATAAGAGCACGAAGTATTTTGTGATCTACCTCATCAAGACCATATACATCAACATGCAAAAGTGCGAGGGCTTCTTCTGCTGATTTTTGTGTAATTATACCACAATGTTTGATTTGAGCATAGTCACGAACTCGCCTCAAGAGTCTATTGGCTACGCGAGGGGTACGTCGTGCTCGTTCGGCAATAATTTTTTTTGCAGGTGCTTCCATTTCTGTTTTTAGGACACTTGCATTTCGCCAGAGAATTTTTTCTATATCTTCATGTTCATAGAATGAAAGGTGAAACATGTGCCCAAAACGGTCACGAAATGGGCTCGAAAGGAGGTTCATCTTGGTCGTCGCTCCTACCAATGTAAATTTTTCAAGTGGCATACGAAGCGTTCGTGCTCCGGGACCTTTGCCAATAATAATATCAATAGCAAAATCTTCCATCGCAGTATAGAGGACTTCTTCAATAGTACGGTTCATGCGGTGGATTTCGTCAATAAAGAGGACATCTCCAGAGGCAAGATTGGAAAGTATGGCAGCAAGATCTCCAACACGTTCGAGTGCTGGTCCTGCGGTAACTTTGATATTTGCACCCATTTCTCGGGCAATAATACTCGCGAGGGTGGTTTTGCCAAGTCCTGGATTGCCATAGAGAAGAATATGCTCGAGGGGTTCTTCTCGTTGTTTGGCTGCTTGCATCGAGATAGAGAGGGGTTCTTTTATGTGCTCTTGTCCAATAAATTCCTCGAGAGTTTGTGGACGAAGTGCTGTATCAAAGCGTACTTCTTCTGGTTGCTCGGATGCATCAATCACTCTATTTTCAATTGTTTCAAGAAAAGAATCATGGTCCATAGTAGGCTAATGGTATCATGAAAAAAAGTTATGAACAATCAATTGTGGATAACATCTGTACAATGCCACCTGTGGTGGACAAAAGAACCTTTTTTCAGCAAAAAAAAGACATATTTGGTCACGCTTTTTAAATATGTTATAATTGTCAGTACTTAGACCAAACACTACATATTGTGGTAATAGTGTACACAAACCACAATATATAGTATTTGATTCGGTTTCATTTTTTATTTTTCTATGGCCTATGGCTCCTGTCTCCACCCTCACTCAAATCAAAAAACGCAGCGGTGAAATTGTTGCGTTTCAGCCAGAAAAAATTTTTCATGCGCTTCAAAAAGCGTTTGAAAGTATCTTTGGCTCGAGTACTGATGCACTCTTATCTGAAATTACAGAGGATGTAGTTGCTCATTTGGAAGAAAATTTTAAAGAACGTACTCCGGGTGTGGAAGATGTTCAAAATACTGTAGAAAATGTTCTCATGGAAAAAGGTTATTTTGATGTAGCCAAAAACTATATTATTTATCGCTATGAACATAGCAAGGTCCGCGAAGTAAAAAAACAAGAAGTTCAGAGAAAAATAGAAGAAGAAGGACTCTATATCACAAAAAGAGATGGAAAAAAAGAACTTTTTTCGCTTGCAAAACTCAAAAAAACATTGGTATATGCATCGAAAGGGTTTGAAAAAGAAGTCAATGTAGAGGCTCTCGCAGAACAATGCCGATTGGAGCTCCATGAAGATATTAGTACAAGGGATATTACAAAAAGCTTGATCATGGTCGTACGAAGTTCGATTGAACAAGATCCTGCGTATTCCAAAGTCGCTGCTCGTCTTCTTTTGTGGAAACTCTACAAAGATATTATTGGACATGACAAAATTGATTTTTCTCTTCTTGAAAAACAGCTCCGTGAAGTTTTTCCAGAATGTATTCGTAAGGGAGTGGCAGCGAATCGTCTTGACCCAAAAATGTTGACGTTTGATTTGAATTCTCTTGCGACCAAGCTCAAATTTGAACGTGACGATCTCTTGGATTTTATGGCCATGCAGACGTTGAATGATCGTTATTTTACGTCAAATCCTGTTACGAAAGAAATTTTTGAAGGACCTCAATTTTTTTGGATGCGCGTTGCCATGGGATTTGCACTCAATGAAAAAGATGAAATCAAAGAAAAAAAAGCAGTGGAATTTTATGAAATTATTTCTACTTTGCGATATACTCCTTCGACTCCAACATTGTTTCACTCTGGTACGATGCATCCTCAGATGAGTGCGTGTTATCTCAATACCGTAGAAGATTCACTCGATCATATTTTCAAAGTATATGGTGACAATGCACAGCTATCCAAATGGTCTGGTGGAGTTGGAACTGATTGGACCAATCTTCGTGGAACAGGAGCTCTCATCAAAGGAACAGGTGTTGAGAGTCAAGGAACGGTTCCATTTTTGAAAATTGCAAATGATACGACCGTTGCTATCAATCGAAGTGGAAAACGTCGTGGTGCTACTTGTGTGTATATGGAAACATGGCACTGGGATATTGAAGATTTTATTGAACTTCGCAAAAATACTGGAGATGAGCGTCGCCGTACGCATGATATGGATACCAGTAATTGGATTCCAGATCTTTTTATGGAGCGAGTAAAATCTGATGGGGATTGGACACTTTTTTCACCAGACGAAACACCAGATTTGCATCATATCTATGGTCGTGAGTTCAAAGAAAAGTATGAACTCTATGAAGAAAAAGCTCGCAAAGGCGAAATTCGTCTTCACAAAACCATGAAAGCGCGAGATCTTTGGAAAAAAATGATTACCATGCTTTTTGAAACAGGACACCCTTGGGTGACCTTCAAAGATGCGTGCAATATTCGCTCTCCACAAGATCATGTTGGTGTGGTACACAATTCAAATCTTTGTACAGAAATCACTCTCAATACTTCTGCTGAAGAAACAGCCGTATGTAATCTTGGTTCTGTCAATTTGGCAAGACATGTGGTTGATGGAAAATTGAATCAGGCTATGCTTCAGGAAACTATTCATTTTGCCATGAGAATGCTCGACAATGTTATTGATTTGAATTTTTATCCAACCAAAGAGGCAAAGGTTTCAAACATGAAGCATCGTCCTGTTGGTCTTGGAATTATGGGAACACAAGATGCGCTCTATATTCTTGATATTCCTTTTGATAGTGAAGAGGCTGTGCGCTTTGCTGATACCAGCATGGAAGCTATTTCTTATTATGCTATTTTGGCTTCTTCAGAATTGGCGCGTGAACGAGGTCGATACCAAAGCTACAAAGGTTCAAAATGGGATCGAGGTATTTTTCCAATTGATACGATTGCATTGCTTGAACAAGAGCGTGGTATGGCTATCCCGGTTGATCGATCAAGTAGTATGGACTGGGCACCAGTGCGTGAGCATGTCAAAAAATATGGTATGCGTAACAGCAACTGTATGGCGATTGCTCCAACTGCTACGATTTCTACGATCAATGGAAGTGTGCCAAGTATTGAGCCGATCTACAAAAATATTTATGTAAAATCAAATCAAACAGGAGATTTTATTATTGTCAATGAATGGTTGGTAGAAGATCTCAAAAAACTTGGTCTTTGGGATTATGAAATGCTTGGGAAAATAAAATATTTTGATGGAAATATCAATAATATTGATGAAATTCCACAGCACCTCAAAGATAAATATAAAGAAACTTTTGATATTGATCCTCGCTGGGGTATCAAACAGACAGCGGCTCGTGGAAAATGGATTGATCAGAGTCAATCATTCAATATTTTTTATGGTGGCAAAAGTGGAAAAGAAATTAGTGACATTTACATGTATGCCTGGGAAATGGGGCTCAAAACAACGTATTATTTGCGCACTCTCGGAGCAAGTCAAGTAGAAAAATCTACGGTTGATACCAAACAATATGGTTCAACTCATGAGAGAAAAGGTTTTACAACAACGGCACCTGTATCACCTACACCTGTGCCTGCTGCTGAAACCGTTTCTCCTGCTACAAAGGCATCAGACGTCGATCCAGTAACAGGCGTAAAACTCTGCAAGATCAGTGATCCAACGTGTGAATCTTGTCAGTAAAATACACAATACATGAAATAAAATACAAGATACAAAGATAACAATACAAAGTGTATATTGTTCCATGTATTTTGAATATTAACAACTATTTTCTCTATGCCAATCAAAATGACCAATGAAAAGGTAAATATCAATAACCGTCGTATTATCAATGGGAAAGATGCGGATGTGGTTCAGCTTTATCCAATGAAACATACGTTTGCTTGGAATGCGTACAATGTAGGAAATTCGAATCACTGGCTTCCAACAGAAATTGCCATGCAAAAAGATATTGAGCAGTGGAAATCTCCAACATTTTTGAATCAAGATGAAAGACAAGCGCTCAAGACTGTACTTGGATTTTTTACCACAGCTGATTCTATTGCTGCGAACAATGTTGTTCTTGCTCTGTACAAACATATTACTTCTCCTGAGTGCCGCATGTATTTGCTTCGTCAGGGATATGAAGAGGCCATTCATACACATGCATACCAATATATTGTAGAGTCTCTTGGCCTTGAAGAAGGGGAAATTTTCAATATGTACCGTGAAGTTGAAGCGATCTACAACAAAGCTTCATTTATTCTTGGATTTAATGAAGGAATTTTCAATCCAGATTTCAAAACTGGCACACTTGAAAATGATCAAAAATTTTTGGAAAACTTGTGTGTGTTTTCTCTCATCATGGAAGGAATCTTCTTTTATAGTTCCTTTGCGGTTATCTTTGGGTTTCAACGTCAAAATAAAATGCAGGGCTGTGCTGAACAGATTCAGTATATTATGCGCGATGAATCCCAGCACCTCAATTTTGGTATCAACATGATCAATACGATCAAAGAAGAACAGCCAGAACTCTGGACTCCAGAATTTCAACAGCATATTATTGATTTGGTCAAAGAAGCGGCTCGACTCGAATATACTTTTGCCAATACAGTGTTTCCAAAAGGAATTTTTGGAATGAATGCTGAAGGCTTTACCAAGTATATCGAGCATATTGCTGATCGACGCCTGTCTCGTGTTGGACTTCCAGAACAATTTCATACCCCAAACCCATTTCCATGGATGAGTGAAGCGATTGATTTGTCAAAAGAGAAAAACTTTTTTGAAACTCGTGTAACAGAATATCAGGTTGGTGGAACATTGGATTGGTAGTACGAAGAAAAAAAATATTCGCTTGTCGTGGATATAAAAAACCAGTCGCTTCGTGTGACCGGTTTTTTATTTTATGTTTCAAGTTTTATTTGCCTTTATTTCTTTTTTGTTCGAGAAACCAATCAACTGCTTTTTGAAGATCTTTTTCACCAAACGCAGGCCAGTAGGTAGGAGTGAAGTAAAGTTCAGCATAGGTGCTTTGCCAAGGCAGATAGTTTGACAGACGCTGATCACCACCAGTGCGTATAACCATATCAACATCAGGAACATCTTTGGTATCAAGATGTTCTTGAAAAAATTGTTCGGTGATTTGTGATGGTCGAAGCTTTTTTCCCAAAAGTTTTTTTACGGTACGTATGATTTCGTCTCGTCCACCATAGTTTACAGCAAGGGTCAAAACCATTTTTTTGTGAGGTTTGGTTTCTTTGACTAAGTTTTTGAGTATATCTTTTGTTTTTTCTGGAATTGCTTCAATATCTCCGATCAATCGCATTTGGATATCATTTTTTTTGAGATCTTTGAGATATTTTTTCATTCTTTCCATGAGAGTGAAAATATGTTTCAGCTCTTGGGGTGAACGGCCTTTGAGGTTTTCGGTTGAGAGGGCATAAAAAGTGATATAGGGTATACCCATATTTCCTGCCAGCTCTGTAATTTTTTTGAGGGTTTCGGCTCCTTCACTATGACCTTTTATACTGGGGAGGCCTTGGTTTTTGGCCCAGCGGCGGTTGCCATCCATGATAATGGCGAGGTGTTGAAACGGAGGGGTGGAATTGGACATACAAAAAATAATTGTGAAGCTGTACTATACCCGTTTGCCTTGATTTTTTCAAGTCAGTTTGGTATATTCTCTCTGTTCGATAAGTCGCAGTGGTGGAATGGTATACACGAGGGACTTAAAATCCCTTGGCCGTAAGGTCTTGCGGGTTCGATCCCCGCCTGCGACACAAAAAAATACCCATACAGGGTATTTTTTGCTTTTTTAGGAACAGTCTCAGATTTTTTTAGAAGATTAATTTTTTTTCAACTCTCTCTGATAATAATGTTCGTAGATACTAATGATAGAGAGGAAAAGTGCTGTAATAATCGGCCCAATAACAAATCCTGTAATGTCAAAACGGGCAATTCCCCCGATGGTTGAAAAGAGTACGAGAAGTGAATGCATTTGGATATCGCGTCCAACCAGTGTTGGTCGAAGCAGATTGTCGATGGTACTGATCACGAGTCCACCAAAGAGGAGTATGGTGAGTCCTTCCCATGTATTGCCGAGGAGTAGCATGATAATACCAGCAGGCACCCAGACCAAAGCTGATCCAGCTGCTGGAATGATGGAGAGAAGGATCATCATAACACCCCAAATAAGTGCTCCTTCAATCCCTGTAAGCCAGAATAAAATTCCTCCGAGCGTCCCTTGGATGCCTCCAATGATGAATGTTCCTTTGAGGGTAGCGCGTGCCGTAGAAGTAAACCGTGCATAGAGCATTTCTTCATATTCATCTCCGAGTGGAGAAAGATACAGGAGTTTGTGCAAAAATTCTTTTCCATCTTTGAGAAAATAAAAGAGGGTATAGAACATGATAAAGAGACTAAAGAAAAATCCAAAGGAGTATTGCGTGATAGTCCCAAGATTTTTGATAAACCATAGGCTGATATCTTTGGCTCCGTTGATAACTTTTTCTTGGATTTCTATAAAGTTTTCATTGATATACGATCCGATATAGGGAATCTCACTCGCGCTTTCTCGAAGCTGCTCCATACTATTAAATTGTTCAGAAGCTGCAAACTTGGTGGAAAGGCCCTTGGCTTCACTGAGTATCAAGAGACCTATTGCAAACAAAGGCAAGAGGACTGACACAAAAGCAATGACTGTGGTGATCGCAGCACCAAGATTTGGCATTTTTATGTGACGTACGATAAAAGTGTAGAGTGGATAAAACATGATCGCAAAAATGGCGGCCCAAAAGATAGAATAGGAGTAGGGGGCCGTCAGGTAGAGAAATCCAATTGCAAAAATGAGGATGAGTCCAAAAAAGAATTTTGTCTTAATTTTTTGGAAGTCCATTTTTCCTTTTGTTGGCATAGAGTGGGGTTATGGAGAATAATATTATTTTTTTTGCTCTTGAAACATTGTTCGGATGACATCATCTACTGATATTTCGTTGATGAGAATATCGTCAACGGGGAGGGTGGTCAAAATTTTCGCAGCAACAATTTTTATCTGTTCTTTTGGAACATCGAGAACCACTCTTTGTTTGTTCCATTCTTTGATTTTTCCAAAACCATTCAAATCTTTTTTGAGGACTGATGAAGTAAAGCTTACTTCGAGAGTTTTCGTTTTTACGTAGTGACTGAGGAGTGCCTTGAGTCCTCCATCATACATAATCGTACCATGATTGATCACAATTACCCTCTCACAGAGAGCTTCTACATCCTCCATATAGTGGGAGGTCAAAATAATGGTTGTTTTTTTCTTTTTGTTATATTCTTTGAGGAACTCGCGAATGTTATTTTGTGAGATTACATCGAGTCCAATGGTCGGTTCATCGAGAAAAAGGACTTTGGGTGAATGGAGCAGTGCTGCCACGAGCTCGCATTTCATACGTTCACCGAGGGAAAGTTTTCGTACGGGTACGTCAAGCAGTTTTTTGATATCGAGCAAAGTTGAGAGTTCTTCGAGTGTTTCGGAAAAAATCTTATCAGGCACTTCGTAAATTTCTTTATTGAGGATAAAGCTTTCCATGGCAGGCAGATCCCACCAAAGCTGATTTTTTTGTCCCATGACCAGAGCAAAGTTCATTTGAAATTCTTTTTCTCGTTTCCAGGGGGTATGTCCGAGGACGGTTGCTTCTCCGCCAGATGGATAAAGTATTCCAGAGAGCATTTTGAGTGTGGTGGTTTTGCCCGCACCATTTGGGCCCAAAAAACCAACAATTTCACCTTGTTCAATAGAAAAATTTATATCTTTGACTGCCTCGGTAAAAAGTTTTTCACGGTGAAAAAGGCTTTTGATCGACGCCAAAAGACCAGGAGCTTTTTTGTAATATTCGTACGTTTTTTTCAAATTTTTGACTTCAATGAGGGACATAGTATGTTCTTTAGTATACATGTTTTTGGTACTTTTGGAAATTGAGAATATGGTTTAGCTGCTTGCGCTGGTATAGGATTTTACTGCATGTCTCCAAAATAACAGAGAGAGGACAAAGAAGATCAGGGTCATACCAAACACAAAAAATACAACACTTGGAGAAATTTTTCCGAGGAGTGCTTGGGTTGGAAAATAAGCTGTGTAGGCAATGGGGATCGCTGTAAGAAATAAAATTTTCATAAATTTTGGAAGAATATTGAGTGGGTATTTGCCAAAATCATAAAAAGTAAACCAAGCTCCATTAATATTGTCGATTTTATAAAACCAAAAACTGAGGGTATTCAAAAAAAGTAAAACAGAATATAAAATTATTGATGAACATCCGATCAAAAATATACTCAGCAGTATTGATATAAGATCAAGATCTATTTGAAAATAATTGAGGATAAATCCTAAAATCCCAAATTGGATGACAAGTTTGTAGAGGTTATTGAGTTGAATTTTTTCGGCTGTTATGAGAAAGAGGGAATTTACCGGCTTGGTAAAGTACAAATCAAGTTCTCCTCGTGTTACTTTATCTGGAATACTTCGAATATTTGGTTCAAAAAAAAGTATACATATTTCATCCACAATAATCCATATCGTTGAGAGCAAAAAAACTTCACCTTTTGTCCAATTGCCAATAGCTTCAGCATATTGAAACAAAATGTGAATGGTCAAAAAGACGAGGCCCATATAAGCCAGGTTCGTGAACAGGTTGAGCACAATGTGTTTGCGGTACTGCGCTTCAACTGAAAATGAGTTTGCCAAAAATACTTTGTATATATTCCAATATTTTTTCATATTCAAGAAGAAATTTTAGGCTCCTGGTGCTTCATATCGCCGGAGTCCTCGTTTCCAGAGAAAAATACACAGAAGGGACAAAAAAATAATCCAGCCAAATGCAATCAAAAAGTGATAAAATATTTCATGAAGTTGAATTTTTTGAAGATAAATTTGGGCAGGAATAAATGCAAGGTATTGAAAAGGGAGATAAATAGCAATGGTTTGTAATACCAGAGGGTAGAGTGTGAGGGGAGCGAGTTCTCCGCCAAATACTTTTTCAAGGAGTGATCTCATTTGCATGGCAGCACCACTTTGCTCCAGCCAAAAAGCACTCAATCCAATAATCACATGCAATAAACACGATAGTATATAGGCAAGGCCCAAAGAAAAAATAAAAAGAATTACGGTCAAAAAAGATTTTGGGAGAATAATATATTCGGGAAACAAAACTGAAAAAATCAAAAAAAATGGTAATGCCAAAAGTGAAACCAAAAAATTATAGGCATATCCTTCGGTGCACATTTTGACTGCATAGTTTATTGGACGCAACAGGGCTTTGGTGAGGTCTCCATAACGTATATCTCTTTCTATATATTCTCCTGCGTGTGATGCTGATGCCAATGAGATAAAGGCCATTAGAATATAGTAAGTGATAATATCAGCAGGAGTAAATCCTCGGATATCAGTTCTTCCTGCATAGATAGCGAGCCACAAAAATGGCAGGATAAGAAATTGCCCCATATCTACAAAAATCCAAATAAGCATTCGTCCTCGATAGGTTAAATGTTTGGTGATTTGTGCTTTGAAGCATGTAAAATATTTATTCATAGAGTATTTTAGCTGCTGGCACTCGAATAATATTTGATATTATTTTTCCAAAAAACAATCGACATTCCAAAAAACAAAAGAGTAATCAAAATACTCATGAGGATCATCTGAAGATCTGCCTGACCAAAGAGTGCTTTGACGGGGAATCCTGATGCAATAATCACTGGAATAAGAAAAGTAAAAATAAATTGTACTTTGGAAGAAAATATTTCTGGTGGAAATCGTCCAAGTGTCATGCATTCACGGTAGAGCCAAATAATATGATCACTCTCTACGGTTCGAATCGTGAGTGCTGCCGTAAGTATGTGAATAGAGAGAACAATAATGAGTCCCAAAAATAAAAACAAAATATACATGCCAAGAGATATCGGCATCAAAAGACCAAGGTTGTGTATGGCTTGGCTTGTGAGATACACAATAGGAATAAGAAAGATAAAATCAAGAAGATCTGTCAGCTTTGTCAACGAATAAAAGAGCGGACTGATGGGACGCATCAAAAAAAAATCAAAATTTCCTTTTCGAACATCATGTTTGAGTGTGTATATCCCTCGAAAAAATGCTTGAGCGAGTACATCAATCAGATTGTAGGTCAGAAAAAATAAAATAACTTGAGGTTTGGTATATCCGACGAGAGTATCTGTATATTGAAAAATACCTTGTATCAAAAACAAAAAGAAAAAGAATCGTAAAATTTTTCCAGATAAATACGAAAAAGAGTCAATGCGGCTCGCAAGTATCGTGCTAAAGGCATTTTTGGTGAGTTGGATCCAAACAAGAAAATATTTTTTCATAGTTATATTCCTTCTGATGTATATTTTTTGAGTCCGAGCTTCCAGAGTCCATAAGCTGCGACAAACAGCACAAAAACCCATATTGTTTGAATAAAAAGAGTCGATGGTATTTCAGAGAGTGGTATTTTTTGGAGATAAATTTGAATGGGGATATACATCATGTACATAAAAGGGAGAAACTGGAGTACCGTTACCACTGTGGAAGAAAGTATCGAGAGGGGAAAGTAGGCTCCACTGGTCATTTCCAGAAGCCATTCAAATAAAAATCGTGGTCCCATAGCTTCACGCGACCAAAAAGCAATCATACTCACCATGTAGCTAAAAACAAAATAAAGAAAGTGTGCTAATAGGACTGAAATTCCAAAGTACAAAAGAAGAGAAAAATTTGTTTGAAAAATAAGATTTGGCTCTACAATAAGCCAAAAAACAAAAAGTTCAAAAACAGAGGTAAAAACAAGAGTGACCCGTTCAGCTAGTTCTCTCATATATATGTAGAGTGGGTGCCCAAGCGGTTTACTAAAATAACTCGAAAATGTTCCATCATTAATTTCGGTGGCAGCGAGACGACTCTGGGACCCAAATATAAAATTTCGTAAAATATGAAGAAGAAAAATGTACGTCAAAAATTCTTCTCGTGTATACCCAGCAAATGATCCTGTTTTTGTGAGTGTTGAATAAAGTGTATACAGGACCAAAAGAATAACAATATTACGTATACGGCCAAGAAAAAAATTCAATCGATAATTGATTTGCGTAGCAAAACTGAGTTTATAAATAGCAAAGTATTTTGAAAACATACATATTTTTTTCTTTATTATATCTGAAAGTCTATTTATTCACAAAGTCTTTTTTGATTCAGCCAAAGTGTGATATACTAAATTCCAAAGAAAAGTTTTTTTATTTTCTATGCTTTTGCACAAAGAACCTACCTATAAACAAGCATTTCATCATGCATGGCGTGTTGTTGTAGAACACAAAATACTCTGGCCCCTTGGACTTTTTGCAACTTTTTTGGGGCAGATGGGACTGCTCGAATTTGTGACGAGATTTTTTAGTGCACTTGAACAGGGGACTGCTCATGAATCATGGGGCAATCTTCCTTCTATTTTGTCTTCATCTGTTTCTTTTTTTACTTCTCTTACCCTCCCACTGGATACCTGGGTTTTGGGTATTTGGATGTGGGTGATTTTGTTTGGTATTTTTGCTTTATTTTTGTTTTTGGCTCTTGTTTCTCAGGCTGCTCTTGTCTATATCACAGGTCACAAGCTCAGATCCAAGACAGTTGTCGATGTAGGGAGAGCCTGGCAATCTGGAATCAATCATTTTTGGAGACTGTTTGCGGTCCATCTTTTTCGTAAAAGCGTGATTATACTCCTTACTATACTTATTAGTCGAGCGACGATTCATGCACTTTTGCAAACTTCCTCTGTGAGTAGTCTTTCTCTTGTTATTATTTTGTGCGTTTCTGTTGTTTTGGGATTTATCCTCTCGTGTCTTTCTATCTATACCGTGGGCTATATTGTGATAGAAGAATACAAACTTTGGGAGGCTCTCAAAAATGCGTGGATTTTGTTTAAAAATCATCTTCTTGTATCGTTTGAGGTGGGTTTTGTGATTTTGATGGCCAATATCTTGGTCGCAGTACTTGCAGTGGTTGGTGGAGGGGTCTTTCTCTCTCCTCTTCTTCTCGGTGTGCTCTTTTCTGAGACGATTACAAATGGCTACCTTTGGTTTTTTATGGGAATAAGTGGTATTTTTTGTTTTGCTGCCTATCTGGTTGCTCTCGGATCTTTTTTTACGCTGATTACCACCTCAGTATGGACGTATCTGTTTAGCAAAATGCACAGCCATGGTGTCGAAAGCCGTATTGTTCATCATCTTTCTTGGTTTATTCCTTTTAGAAATAAAAAATAGTGATTGGTATGTCTGATAATTCTGGTCTGCAAAATACTGATGATGTGGCTATACCCCCAAGACCTGTTTTGAAAATTTCTTCTTCTGATGTAGAAGAAAAATTTCAAGCCAAAATGGGACAAGTCGCACACAAGGAAAAAGAAGTCGAAACGCAGAGATTTGCGGGTATGGCTGGTTTTCCCTATATTTCACTTGAAAAATTTCCTGTGAGTCAGCAGGCTTTGCGTCAAGTGTCACAAGAAGAGGCAGAAAGATTTGGTGCAGTCTGTTTTTTTTGTGATCAAGATGAAATTCGTATTGGTGCGATTGATCCTTCGCAAGAAGAAGTTCAACAGCTCATGCGAACCGTTGCTGAAAAAAATAATTCCAATGGTGCTCTGTATACGATTTCACCATCAAGCTTTGAACGAGTTATCCGGTTGTATCTGACTTTGCCAACGGTCAAGGCGTTGACCAAAGATGTAGAAATTCGCGAAGAAGATTTGGAACAAGTACAGGCAACGGTCAATGATTTTGCTTCCTTCCAAGAAAACATTCAGGGAAAAAATGCCACACAAATTGTGACTGCAATTCTCGGTGCTGGACTCAAGCTCGGTGCATCAGATGTGCATATTGAAGCCGAAGAAAAGGGGATTGTCGTGCGTTTTCGTCTTGATGGAATACTTCATGATGCTGCTACTCTTGTTCGTGAAACCTACAAAAATTTGATTTCACGTATCAAGCTGATTTCTTCTTTGAAAATCAATGTCAATGATAAACCGCAAGATGGTCGCTATACGATCAAGCTCAAAAGTGGGGACGTCGATGTACGTGTCTCGACACTTCCAACTGTCTATGGCGAGAGTGTGGTTATGCGTCTGCTCGTTCAAAATCGTGAAGGATTGTCTCTCGATGATTTGGGTATTCGTGGTTCTGCACTCGAAGAAGTAAAACGTCAGATCGAAAGACCAAACGGAATGGTGATTACGACGGGTCCAACTGGAAGTGGTAAAACCACTACGCTGTACGCCATGATGAATATTCTCAATCAACCTGGAGTTAAAATTTTGACCTTGGAAGATCCGGTAGAATATAAAATGGAAGGTATTAATCAGAGTCAAATCGACATGTCTCGTGGCTATACCTTTGCCAAAGGACTTCGCTCTATGCTTCGCCAGGATCCAGATATTGCTATGGTTGGAGAAATTCGTGATCTTGAAACAGCCGATATTGCTATTCAGGCAGCTCTGACTGGGCATTTGATTCTCTCTACTATCCATACAAATGGAGCTGCGGGCGCTATTCCACGCTTTCTCTCTATGGGGGTAAAGCCATTTTTGCTTGCTCCAGCACTCAATTGTGTAATTGGACAGCGCTTACTTCGTAAACTCTGTAATGAATGTAAAAAAGAAGCAAATCTTTCACAGGATGAGATGGATCGTGTTGCAAAAGTATTTGCTTCGATGTCAGACACGGTTCAAAAAGAAGCAGAGCTGAAGCCAAAGAAATTTTATACAGGAGTTGGATGTAGTGCTTGTAACCAGATTGGGTACAAAGGACGTCTTGGTATTTATGAAATTTTTGTAATGAATAAGCAAATTGAAGAGATTGTCCTCTCTGGTCAGGTCTCTGAATATGAAATTGAACGTATTGCTATTGAAAATGGCATGATTACTATGGTACAGGATGGAATTTTGAAAGCACTTGATGGGATTACGAGTATAGACGAAGTGTTTCGTGTCATCGAATAAAACCTTTTATTTTGGCACATTGCTACGTTGTCCTGTCCGTTCCTCGTTCGACGTAGATTTGACTACGTCTTACTGCGATGCTCGCTGCGGCCTTGATCTATTTCAAATGAATACGTTTCGATGTTTAAAAGATATACTCAAATATTCAATTTTGTGCTATACTACTTATAATACATAACTTTAAGCCCTGTCATTATGGTTTCACGTCACCATCAAACCTCGCTTTCAAGTCAGCAACCAGTTCGTTTTTACAAAATTATTGCCATTTCTTTTTTGGTGATTACTTTGATACTGCTCGGTATCATTGTTTTTATGTCTTCAAAGAGAGCTGAAATTGTTATTGTGGCCAAACCTACACCTGTCGATGTGAGTACTGATGTAAAGATTGGATCTGTTTCTGGTGGAAGTGATATTGAAGGAGTGGTAACATCAACGGTTGTGAGTGTGACCAAATCATTTCAGGTTACGGGCAATCGTGAAGAACCTGCTCTTGCTGGTGGCAATGTAACACTTCAAAATGATTCTCCAAGTGCTCAAGGATTGGTGGCAACGACTCGTTTGCTCTCTGATGGTGGTGTGCTCTTTCGTCTCAAAAATGCAGTGACTGTCCCTGCCAATGGCAAAATCGTCGCTGAAGTCTATGCAGACAAACCAGGAAAAGAAGGAAATATTGGTCCCGCAAAATTTACTATACCAGGACTCAATGAAGCAAGACAAAAACAAGTCTATGCTATGAGTGAGGCTCCTATGTCTGGTGGTATGAAAACGGTTGGATCTCTTGGTTCAGATGATTTTGAATCAGCCAAACGTTCATTTGCTGATGCGTTGCAAAAGCAAGGTGAAAGTGTTTTGGGAGCACGTTTGGGTGATAAAAAAGCAGTATTTACTTTAGAGAGCTATGATGTTACTTCGACTGCACAGGTAGGAGCTACGGTTTCGAGTTTTGATCTGATTGGTTCTGGAACGGTGGTAGGAATTTTTTATGACAATACTGAAATGACGACTTTGGCAAAAAGTTTGCTTGCCAAGCGCGCGATCGATAATAGTGAAATCATTGAAACAAATGAAAAAGACCCAACTGTTACTTTTGCTGAATACAACAAAGAAAAAATGGTAGCAACGGTTCATCTCTTTTATGATGGAGTCGCCACCCTCAATCCTCAGAGTAAACAAATTGATCGTACGATGTTCTTTGGAAAAAACAAAGATGAGGTTCGCCGATATTTGTTGACACTGGATCATGTTCATAGTGTGGATGTACAGTTTCATCCAGCTTGGATGCAGAGTGTGCCTCATATTACCGACCATGTTCAGGTTACTGTAAAAGAAGTAGAATAAAATCGATAAATTTGGTGTATATCTTCGTTCTCACTGCGCTATTTCGTTCACCGTAGCCTCCGGCTACGCCTCGCTCATATGCTCGTTGCGGCTTTGATCTCCAACCAAATGTATCGATTCTTCTAAGAATAAATCGGCTTTTCCAATCCTATGTTCGAGAAATATAAATATATATTTTTAGTATTGGTTGTAGCTATTGTTGCTGGAATTAGTGGTTATTTTCTTTATCCGGAAAAACAAAACATAGTGACCGTTTTTGTTCCTACGAATCAAACAAAAGATCTTCAAAATATAAAAAATCCAGTCGATACCACCTCAACACCAAACAAATTGACGAGTAACCCGGTAGAAAATGTTCCTGTGTCTGTTGAAACACTTCTTGATATAGGGAAAACTCCTAATTTTCTTCAGATAGATAATAATATAATGTTTTTGGAGCGGGGAAAAAACTCTCGTGGTATTTCCTATGGTGATTTTTATTATCTTTCTTCAAAAAATCAGGCAGTTGAGCTGGCTATTTCCAAATCCATTGAAAATGGTTTAGCCACTATTGATTTGAATCAAGTTTTTTTTACCAAAGCGCAATTATCCCCAAAGGGTCGATTTGTACTGTTGCAGGCTGATTGTTGGGAAGAATCTTGTGCTGTTATTTATGACCTTCAGACCAATAAACGACATTTTCTCCCAGGTTCACGTTCTATAAATTGGCTGGAGAATGGACTTTTAGAAATAATGGGAGAGTGTCAATTTCCTTCACTCCCTTGTGGTAGATACCAATCAAAGAGTGTTGATATGCCGTGGGAACTTTCACCGCAACGACTGTCTATCACTCGAGGCAACAGTGATGTTACAAAAGAATTACTGCCGGATGCGTGTGAGTATTCATTTTTCGATGGTCGCACTAACTATAATGAATTATCAGAAAAAAGAGTAACCTATCGCAGTGAAGAATATGGTATAGAACTCCAATTGCCGTATAATCCTCTGTGGGGAGGGGATACCTACATTCTTAATCCGTATGATCAAAAAGATAAGAAGATCCTCTATGGAAATATTCTTGTGACAGGAGAAGGCTGTGCTTCGTGGGTAGATGCGAACGAATGGATGGAAATTTTGCCAAAGGAAAGTAAAGAGCAAATTCTTTCACGTTTAGAAGCCTTGGATGTCCCTTCACCAGAAAAATTACATGCTGGACTAAAAATCACCGAGTCAGTTATTGGTGGGAAAGAAGTGATTACTTACAAGTGGCAGGCTCTCTGTGGAGGTGGTCAAACTATTGTTCTCGGAGAAAAATATAACTATGGGTTTTCAACTATTTGTTCAGCTGGTGGAGATGATGATACTATTAAATCTATAAAGTTTATTCAATAAAATTTGACAGAGTTTTGGCTTTGCGGTAATCTAACATCAGATACGTTTGGAGCAGGGGATACTAACCCTGTGAGTATCAAGACAATCTATTTCAAGTAAAACTACGGGTGGAACCGTCTTAATTCTTGTCCTGAGTGACATCGAAGGATTAGGACCCCGGTATATGATTTATCACTTTTGAGTGGTAGAGCGTATACTGGGGTTTTTTATTTTGTGTTTGGAATTTCGGTGGAGTTATTTTTTTCTCGTTACGAAAACTCACCGTATATTCGGTTCAAACAGTTCTTCACTGCGAAAAAAATAACATCCACCTGCAATTCTTACAACACAAAAATTATTATTTAGTTATTAATAATAGAAATATGGACAAAGAACAACTCGAACACCTACGACATTCGTGTGCGCATTTGCTCGCTGCGGCAGTTCAGGAATTGTATCCTGAGGCCAAACGTACTATTGGTCCGCCAATTGAAAATGGTTTTTATTATGATTTTGATTTTCAGGGTACCAAAATTTCTGAAGATGATCTGGTGAAAATTGAAGAAAAAATGCGGGAAGTGGTAAAATCTTGGAAAGGGTTTGAAAAAAAGGAAGTGAGTATTGACGAAGCGAAGCAATATTTTGCTGACAATGAATACAAATGTGAACTCATTACTGAATTTTCGGAAGAAGGAAAAATGTTGACTTTTTATACCTGTGGCAATTTTACTGACCTCTGTAAAGGTGGACACAGTGAAAATCCAAGTGAAGATCTTAAGCATTTTAAGCTCCTCTCTGTAGCAGGTGCTTACTGGCGTGGAAATGAAAACAACAAGATGCTCACTCGTATCTATGGAACAGCTTTTCCTTCTGCCGAAGAATTGCAAAATCATCTAACCATGCTCGAAGAAGCCAAAAAGCGTGATCACCGCAAAATTGGACAGGAGCAGAAACTTTTCTTTGTCGATGAAATGGTAGGAAAGGGTCTTATCCTCTGGCAACCAAATGGTACCATTATTCGAGATGAAGTTGAAAAATTTGCCAAGGAAATGGAACACAAAGGTGGCTATGTTCGGGTAGTTACTCCACACCTCGCCAAAGAAGAGTTATTTATGACCTCAGGACATTTGCCGTATTATCAAAAGGATATGTATCCTGCGATGGTCATGGATGATGGTACGTATTATATGAAGGCCATGAACTGTCCACCGCACCATATTATTTATCGTCATGAACAGAGAAGTTACCGTGAGCTTCCAGTGCGTTTGGCTGAATACGGTACGGTGTATCGCAATGAGCTTTCAGGTACCCTCGCAGGACTTTTGCGCGTGCGTGGTCTTGCTATGAATGATGCGCATATTTATTGCCGAAAAGATCAGATGAAAGATGAGTTCAAATCAGTTATGGAACTGATCAT
>JACCDN010769836.1_pt1 | contig 27396 bp, 28 predicted proteins | sample 7441691 | NCBI WGS metagenome assembly JACCDN01 (sample SAMN15323439, study PRJNA562643) | freshwater metagenome | isolation source: river surface water | place: USA:Blue River Watershed | collected 2017-08-16 | reverse complement strand
GGCGCTGTATGGGCTATTGGGTTCGTACTGGTTGGTTTCCGAGAATGGCGGATCTTCTTTGGAAAGGGATCCGTAAACTTAATCGGTAGACACGTGCAGGAAGCGGAAGGCGGCCTTCTCTGCTTCTGGCAGGTCGTTCCAGTAACCACGGACTGATTCGAGCAGATTAAAGGTGCCGACGATGTTGGTCTGGATGAATTCACCCGGGCCATGGATAGAACGATCCACATGACTTTCGGCAGCGAAGTTAATCACGGCACGCGGTTTGCAGTCTGCAAGCAGATTGGCCACGAGGTTACGATCGCCGATGTTGCCGCGAACAAATTGGTGACGTGGGTCACCTTCCAGTTCTTTGAGGTTCTCGAGGTTACCTGCGTAGGTAAGGAGGTCAAGATTAACAACAGGTTCATTGCCCTGCTCGAGCCAGTCGAGTACAAAGTTAGAGCCGATGAAGCCGGCGGCGCCGCATACGAAAATACTCATATATTCAGATAAATAATTCCATTGGTATTAAAAAAACAATCATTAACTGCTGAAATATGATGCTTGAAATTTTTCTTTAGTAAACGTCCGCGAAAAAGAACGTAGACTGGCACATTGTATATGTTAGCAATATGCATCCAGAAATTGTCTAGTGTAACAACCGAACTTACTTGCCCAGATTCAAATAGATCCAAAATATCGAAAATGGTAGCAACACCTCTTAGATCTAGATTCACGAAGTCATAAGTCTTACCGTCTAGAACAGAATCGTTTTTTGATCCAATATGAGTGACATCTGAGGATGTTGAAGATTTAAGAATTCGAGCTGTCAGCGAAAGGAGTTCTAGATTTAAAAAAATCTTTCTGAACGAACCGGAATCGATGTAGTTATTAAATAATATAGATCTTTTGCAGGGCTGATAATTTGAATTAATATTAAAATCAGGAACATCTTTATAGACCAAATATTCTGAGGCACCAATGAATTCTGCAAATGAATATACAATTTGATGGGATATTGAATTTGATTGAATAGGGTCAGTGAAATCAACAATTATCAAATTATGGTTAGACCTAAAGCGTGATGCGAACATCGGCTTAGTTATAACTGTGAATGTGTTTTCTATACGACTCTCAGAAGCAGATGGAATTTCAGTGTTAAATAGACGATGATATAGCTCGATTGTTGTATCGTCATCCAACGAAAACTTTATATTATTTAGGTGCAACCATCTCAACAATTGCAAAAAGAATAGACGATCACCTAGATGTACGGTTGTGTGTGAAAAATCAAACACAAAAAGAGTCGAATTCAAGTCTAATTGATTATGGTTTTTTGCAAATATTAACGGTGCAACTCTAAGGTACCCAGAAGCAAAAAAATATATCTGGTTTATTATTTTATAAAGTATATACACAAATCACCAATAATATATTTTTGAAATCGGCGAGAATCTTTGCCGCATAAACCTTAAAAGATTCCAGAGCCTAACCGGCCCTAAAATTTTTAAAATGAAATCTATGAAAATATCTAGAACTCTAATTTGAATTGAATATTTTGAAAAATCAGTTTGAGAACCAATCGTAGAGGGTAGATCTTTAATCCTATTGTTTATCAATGATGCAGCAGAAAGATCAGAGTATAATCGTGAAGATTCGGAAAAAATATCATCATCAGTATAATTAAGGCTATACTTCCAAAAAAAACGCCTAGCATAATCAGTTATAACATTTCCATTATTAAATCGTGAGAATGGAATCTCAGACTTTACCAAATTTGAACGAAACTCCATCAATTTCTCTGAGTAACTCAAAAAGATTTGTTTGAGGTCTGGCCGATCGCTGAGAGCATACCTATTTTGGTGTTTTGAAATTAATTCAGGTTGCAATGGATCTAAGCCACTAAAGTGGAAAAGCACAAGTCGATCCGAGTTTACAAAAATGCAATCGCTTTCAGCTGAAATTATTCTTTCGTGCAAGTTCCAATAACCAACATTTACTCCATAATTACGCAAAATGCCAATGAATGGGTAAAAGGCTACTGCAATATCGATGAATTTCTGGTCAACGAAAAGCCCAGAGGATGTTTCATTTAATCCATAAAACTCACATCTGCTAGCCCACCACTCCAAGAAATCAGCAGAATTCTTCGATTTCTTCAATCCAATAAAACCTAAGTTGTAGACACCTGCGCGCATGAATTCTAATTCAGATGGATTGGCGCCATCGAGAATAGGGCTCAATGAATGAGGTGTAATTATTACATCGTGACTTCCAAATTCGGAATTAATTATATCTGGACTTTGATAGAAGTACATGTCAGGATCAACGTAGTATACATAATCTGATTCACTCAAAAAGTATCTAAGAACTGCTGGCTTGATGTTTGTACACAGTTCTATTATTGAGTACATGAAGCTCAATTTTTTAAAACGATCTCCCAGTATCTGTTCCGCGTAATAAATTTCTAACTGAGAAGGCAAATCACAACTACCAAGCGGCTCTACCAAAACTATTACAAATCTTATTCCAATACTCCCTAAAGATTCCTTTAGGGTGAGTGCTTGCGCTAAATAATTATAAGCAACGATTGTAACAATCGTCGTCTTAGTTTTTAATTCCATCGTGCAACCCTTTTAGAATAATTTTCATATTATATTTATCAATTATGCAATAAAAACAAGTCCGCTTTATAGCATGAAACATCTCACAAAACTTCCAATAGATCGGGACATAACTTCTCTTTAATAAATAGACAAAATTCCTAGTTTGGTAATACAATCTTGTTTTGCTATGTACAGGCACCTTGAACCAAAAAATATTTCTCACAGAGTCACCAACATTGTGAAGAAATTTGAATTTACTTAGACCAACAACCTTATAACCCATGCTGATAGCTCGCAAACACCACTCGATATCTATATAATCAATGAATAATGTTTCATCCATCAAGCCTACCATGTCGAAAACTTCCTTTTTTATCATGGTTGCAGATGTCATCAAATACAAACAAGATACTGATAGTTCATCCGATGGTTTTGCCTTAATTTTTAAAAACCCATAATTTGCAAAACCATGCCTTTTGCCATCTTTCATGTCGATGAATGATGGACCACAGCAAGCTATGCTCTTATCTTCAAGTAAGCTAGTTGATTCAACCAAATAATTTTTTAGCGATTCTAAATTCAGTATCGTATCTTGATCAAGCAAAAATAAATAATAAGCACCATTATTTATCGCATATTTTATTCCAGCATTAAGCCCACCTGCAAGACCATTATTATTCTGGTTATGTATGTATTTTATATTTAAGCGATTGCAAGGTGGATCTAGAAGCAGTGAATTATCAACGAGAATGACGAAAACATCTAATTTTAGAAGCGCATCCAAATTATTCAGAATAACTGGAGTATATTCACCATACTTTACAATTACAGCCGCGATTTTCAACTCTCATACCTATTATGGAATATTGACAGATTATAAATTTTATAGACAACCATAGAATTTATATTGTGGACACTTAGAATAATATTTTTTTACAGTTCAACACCGAATCTAGAACAAGAATGCATATATAACTAGATCAAAGGAAAGCAGTGTAAACTACTAACCTAAAATCCAGTCTTGGATTAATTCTAATCGTAGATAAAGAACAAGAGCTAGAAAACAAGTTACAATTAACTTGTGCTTCTCATTTCCTATATTACCTACCAGTAAAACTATAGGTAGCATGTAAAAGTCAAAAAGGCGGGTTTGCATTACGGTAATAATAGAAAAAAACCAAGCAAGTGAAACGCCTAAAAGGATACTTGTAGCGACAATATTAGCAATATTTTTATGTTTTTCGGATGCGGTAGACCAAAGCCAAACACCGTAACCAAGAATTGGCAAATTGCCCAATGCAAAAGCATTAGACTCAGCATATTCATTATTCTGTAGAGCTGAGAGGTAAGTGGCTGTCTGCTCCGTCAAGCCTAACCAGCTGAGTATTGATTCACTAGGAGTAAGTCTTAAAAATATTAATCCGAGCAAAATGATCAAACATAATGGAAACAGCCAGCGATATAAGTTCAATAATCTATAGCTTAAAAGGATGGGCGAAAAAGCACCCTGCGAATGCACAATGACATTTGAAATGAGTGTTACACCCCCCAAAATGAGTTGGGAACGCACCAACCAATAGATGCCAAGCATCATCCAAGCAGAAGCAAAACCTGCTCGCATTTGTGTTAGGTCATATTGAAAAAACGATAATGGAACAAGCAATAGAAGAGCAAGTATTCGTTGCCGGCAAAGCCTATCAATAATAAATAATTTTATGAATATCCCTAGGCCACTCAACGCTAATGCAGGCGTCAAACTTTCTGGCCAATAGGGCAAACCTAAACTAACGAGCCAAAACCAAATAAAATCTCGCGTGATAGGCGAACCATTTAAGCAATCCCCCCCGGGGCACAAATCACTTAGTATCCTGACGTACGACGGATCATCAAGAGCTAATCCAAAGGGTCGGAAAATGGCAAATGCACATAAAATATATCCTAAGATCCAGAATATGTTGCGATCAAACAAATTTCGATAAGGATTGGGAACAAGAGAACCGCCTATAGCGGCAGTTAAAAGAATTCCCATATAACAGAACGCTGCGATACTGAATGGCTCGGCAATAGTATTGAGACCAAATAGATGCAAATCCACAAACATGAAAATTATCGACTAATTTTGGACATTTTAAATATTGTAAAAATTCTATTCGTTTTAAGCAGTGCAGATCTGTATATAACAGACATGAATACCATGCATACATCTAGGGGCTCAACTTGTGATTCACGAACTAAATCCCGAACACGCCCGATCGCATTAAGCACTCCACTCAGGTTAAGATTAAAAGATTCCCTCAGAATGCAAGCGATTTCTGATTTTAGTTTAAATTTCTCCAACTGTTGTTGTGTTAAATACTTGTCGATTATCCTCTGGATTAATTCATTCATGTAAACAGAGCTTCTATGAAACTGACCAGGGTGGGCTCTGTATAAAAAAACATCAACGTCGTTAAACGCAAACTCGCTAGACTCTTTCAACGACTGAAAAATTCTTATATTTAACGACCAGTCATCTGAATTTGTTTCCTCATCAAAGGCTCCAATTTCATATAAAAATGATTTTTTTATGAGCATCGACTGAATGAAAAGTGCTGGCACTTCTTTTGTAACGTAATCATATAGAGACTGTATACCCTTCGATAAATAGCGGATGGAGTATTCGTGAACCTTGCTGCTTTGCTCTCCGTTTATATAGTACCTTCCATTAGCATAAAGGACTTTAAGCTCAGGTGATTTAGTGAAATACTCGATTTGTCCTGAAAAACGATCAGGCAAAAGCAAATCATCTGACGCAAGCACGGTAACAAGTTCACCAGTCGCATTGTCCAAAGCAACATTAAGTGCGCTACAAATCCCTCCGTTGCTCTTTTTTATAACAATCATTTCATAAGGTGAACGAGCCTGGCATTCGAGCAATACTTTATAAGAATCATCAGTTGATCCATCGTCAACCGCTATTAACTGAATTTGCTCATAATCTTGTGACCAGATGCTTTCAAACAATTCATGCAAAAATTTCTCATGATTAAAAACTGGAATCAGCAGACTGATCGTAATCATTTAAACTTTTCTTAAAAATAACTAAAACGCATATATATTAAACCGGATACAAAACGGTGGCATCACATTAATCCGTCAGTCTGCTTTATAATACTCTGCAATTGAATCGATGTTCATCGTTTCTTTTTTTGTGAACATTTGATAGTCCTTAAAAGCGTGGCCTATATCTATAGCCTTATAGCCAAGTTTATGCAAATCATACGCCATCACCGTAGCTGTTGGCCCAAGAGAGATCAACACAACAGTATCCTTGCTATATTGCAACACCTGGGCTAATAGTTCGCTATAACTTTCAAATGCGTTTCTACTTGGACCTCTAATGAAAGAGACTTCTAGAGAGTTATTGACAAGATCCGTCGAAACTTTTTTGAAACTGTTTTCACCGCACACAACTAAAATTCTATTTCCATGCCATATTTTTCGCATAAGATTAAAATATGACTTTAGATTTTCATCTTCTCTAATGGCGTATAATTGTGTGGCACAAGTATCGTAGTAAAGCACATCTCTGCTTAATAAGCTTGCTATCTCAGCTCTATTTTCCCTAACCCATCCACGCAGAAAATATCGCTGCGGAAGCCTTAGCCTATTATCTGGATAAAAATAGAATTTCGGTACGCCAACATAGAAATCTTTCTCTTTCGTTTTTAATATTGACAAAAGCCGCTCTGACAATTCATTTGAATATTTTTGAAATTCGATATCTTTTCCAAAGATTATATTGAATTCGCCATCGCCATACCTGCCAAATGAGCGGTGTCCTTCTAAAAGCCCGGCAATAGTTTGGAAGGAATCTACAATACGTATACTTGAGAAATCTTCATATCCAAGCTCAAATAGCGCGGCATCAACAGCAGAGTTAATTATATTTGACGAAAGCTTTTGTAATTGCCACCTTAATTTATTTTTAATTTTTTCTAATATATACATTTGTTGAAATTTAGATTTCAGAATTTGTCAACTGTGCAGTCGATCTGATTTTCACCTGCACTATGTATAAAACGAACTCTAATGAGCTTCTTGCTAGGACCCTCTGTGAGTCTTCCATATTTTTATTGCACCCATAGTTGTTTTCAAAGTGATCCCCCCCATTTGATGAGGTGCAAAAGATGCCTATAAACTTTTTCTAGCTGCAAACGCGGTGACTTGCTTGATGACCTCTACAACCTGCGCGTTAGATATGTGCGGCCCAATTGGCAAACTCAACACCTGGTTCGCTATACGTTCTGCTAATGGAAATTCGCCCAGCCGCCAACCTAATTGTAAATATGCCTGTTGTCGGTGAGGTGGAATTGGGTAGTGAATCAATGTGCCCACCTCCGCATCAGCAAGCGCCTGGTGCAACGCATCACGTTGAGGATGTTGAATCACAAACAAATGCCAAACAGGCGCTGACCCTGTTGCCACGTGTGGCAAGGTCAAGCCACAACCGGCTAATTCTTGCTGATAGAGCCGCGCAACGTTATTTCTTCTTGCATTCCATTCGTCCAAGTGAGAAAGTTTAACGCGAAGAATCGCTGCCTGCAGCGGATCAAGGCGGCTGTTGTAGCCCTGCATTTCATTGACATACTTCACGCGGGAACCATAATTTCGCAACACACGAATTTTGTCAGCAATTTGTGAATCGTTCGTTGTCACCGCCCCGCCGTCACCCATAGCGCCCAGGTTTTTGCCAGGGTAAAAACTCCAAGTTACAGCGTCACCGTGTGAGCCCAGTCGCCGCCCCTTGTAACGTGCACCGTGCGCCTGTGCACCGTCTTCTAGAACGCGCAGACCGTGCTTTCGCGCGATGTCAAGAATTGGATCCATATCGGCTGGCTGGCCATACAAATGCACGGGCAAAATGACCTTGGTACGCGGAGTGATCGCGCCCTCAATCAGCGCGGGATCAATATTAAAGGTTCTTGCATCCGGTTCGACCGGTACAGGCATGGCGCCGCACTGGCTCACAGCCAACCAAGTAGCGATGTAAGTATTGCTCGGTACTATGACTTCATCTCCTAGCCCTACATCCATCGCTCTGAGGGCCAGATGCAATGCATCCAAGCCGTTGGCTACACCAACGCAATGTTGTGCTTGGGTGTAGGTAGCGAAGTCATGCTCGAAAGCTTCGACCTCTGGCCCTCCAATGTAGTAACCAGAAGCAAGTGAACGCGCCACAGCACTATCGATGTCAGATTGCAACTCGCGATAAGCGGCGCCAAGATCAAGAAAGGGAATATTCATAAGGTAGATCTTGCTCGCAAGAAATCTGCGTAATCGCGGTAATAATCATCTTCCTCGTATTTGCTGGATGCCAACACCATGCAGACCGAGCCCGACGAAAAATTGTCCAACTCGCGCCAGATCATGGGGCAGACATACAGGCCACTATAGGAGCGATTGAGATGCACGCGTTTTTTTTTGCTCCCATCATCTAGTACCACGTCAAAACTGCCAGACATTGCAATTATGAGCTGGTGAAGGCCCTTGTGCGCGTGCCCCCCACGTTCCGCGCCACCGGGAACATCGTAAAGGTAGTAGACGCGTTTTATGTCGAATGGAATATGGCCGCCACCTTCAATAAACGTTAGATTGCCGCGTGGATCAGTGATTTTAGGTAAAGAAACCAGTTGGCAGACATCGATACTGAAGTTCATTACATATTTTCCACTGGAATAATAATTTTCGCTGGATTGCCGACAACCGTGGCGCCTGGCGGAACATCTTTGGTTACTACGGCGCCAGCACCTACCATGGCATCTTGCCCTACGCGGACTCCGGGCAGTATGACGGCACCAGCGCCAATGCTGGCCCCCGCCTCGATCCATGTCATGGCCAACTTGAAGCCAACGTTTTGGCTTCTAGGGTGCCTGTCATTGCTGAAGGTAGCATTGGGGCCTATGAATACATCATTAGCAATGCGCAACCCGTCCCAGAGCTGAACCCCACTTTTAACTGTGACTCGGTCGCCAATCACCACATCATTTTCAATAAAACAATGCGAGCAGATATTGCAATCCTGACCTATCTGGGCCAGAGGCAGCACGACCACATACTGCCAAATCCTCGTGCCCGAACCGATGCCAGTCGACAGTACGTCCGAGAGTGGGTGAATAAAAGCTTGCGTCATTGTTGTGAGATTATCTAATAGTCTACTTCAAACGAACGAGGAGTTCTGCCCCCAAACAGCCTTCGAGAGTGGCATATTCTCGGTATGAATTGCGATGCAGCTAACGAAATAGCAATCCTCACTGTATGAATACTCCATCAGTCTCATGCATCAATTAACCGTTCTGCTTAAGCTTGCGCAAAAAGGCCACTATTCTTCGAGGAATCCAAGGACGAAGAGTAACCTTTAACTTAAAGCAATAGCGCCAAAACACTAGCCGAAAACGCATACGCATGCCGCTGACAAAAGATTGAACCGATCCTATTTTTCCAGTGCTTTTGCAAAAACTGGGGGGCTGAATGATGTCGCAGGTTCGGAAGTACCTGGAGTCAACGTGTATCAATCGATTTTCCACTTGATAAAAGCTAGGCCAATCAAGCTGTCGACCGGAAAGATGAGCGCGATACAGCGAAGCTATATCAGTTTCTGCTGAGTCATCAAATTCGTTCGGAAATTCGTCTTGGACACGATTAACTGTGAGCGTTAAACATTTGCTTCGCTTAAAGCACGCGAGCTTAGAGGGAATTTCGCGTTCAACGGAACGGCAAGCGTTAGCAAGAAAGCCCTCGAACCGGTTCGGGTTTATTGCTGCCGGCGTCGCTCTCAAATAGTCTGCAATGAAATTACGCCGGTAAATGGATGCACTCACGTCCCATGGATAATCCCAATTGCCAGGAGGCGCCGTCCGCCACTCCCATTGCGCGACATTGCCATCTAAGCTCAGGTTTGGCAACCAATGCAAATTAAGTCCAAGCCGAAGGCTAAAGCCGAAAACATCTGAATCAGATGCCAAAATTTTAAGGGGGATAGTTGGATCAAAATGATCGGTAAAAAAGACGTCGTCACAGCCAAACAAAACGTAGTCGTGAGCTGCCTCAACCAATCGCGAGAGATCTGAATGGAAGTGAGTTTCACGTACCCAGTTCACCAGTGGGTACTTTTGAACCAACATGCTATAGCTGGTGGCAGGCGAGTCAGCGTAAAGAACACTTAATGCCTGAGGTGGCAAACCAGAATAATACAAGACGCTCTGAATATAAGCCTCTAGTTGCAACGGACGGTCTTTGGAGAAACAGATTATGCTGGGCATATCACTAGTATTTAATAGAATTGCAGTATTTAAATAAAATCCAACTGCTAACTATTAGACCCCCACACAATTATGCAGTTTTTAGGGTGCGTAAGCGGCTCCTCAGCAAATACTTTTGCCCCAGGAATCATTGAAACCAGTTCAGACAATTTATATGAATTAAAATTTGTTGGATTGATATCGTTGAAAGTAATATAGCCTCGCTTAGATCGTAGTATCACCTTTTGCAAATATACATCTTGGATTGCCCTAGGCAGTTCAGTAAAAGCATAATTGCTAATAACCAAATCGAAATCACGAGGGGGCAATTCGTTCATAGTCTTGAACTTCAAAATCGATTGGGTAATATAGTTTCCCAAATAACGCTGCGCAAGAGCAAGTGCTGGCTGTATATCAATCAAGAAATAATATGATGGGGCGCAAAAAGCATTAATAACACGACACTGTCCGCCATACCCAACCCCAATTTCACATATGCTTAAATCATCAATTTTATGAAAATGGAACTTTAGATCAGCGAGCACTTTTACATAGCGCAAGGTACTGGGTGAAAACTTTCCTATGATAGGATATGCAAAAACCCTAGGATTACCATAATCATCATTAGCCGCAAATAGATCCATTAACTTTATCAGGTCGCCATCTTTTGAAATAAGATCAAGATATTGCTGTCCTTGAATTTCAGAAACATGCTCTAATATTTGATTGTAGACAGAATTTCTTCTGAAGCTGTTAAAAAAGTTATAATTATTACTAGCATCGAGACAAACTTGCGGGTAGGCCTGATTATCTGACAAACTTGTAGAAATTCGCCAAGGAGCAAATTTAATTTTTATTTTTTTTAATGTTTTTTTTAATAAACCAATCATAGAGACTTCCTTTATACCTTTTTCAAAAAATAAATCACTAATTTTTATTGTATCTTGCTTGTGCTCAAAAAAGACGCCTATTTAAGATGCTATTGTCCGCATTCGAAAAATTGTCATTTTTATACAGGCTCAACCAATCCCTAAAAGAAATTTCATAAAAATTGTTGTGGCTTAAATCATACCGAAGCCATCGATACTCTAATGTTGTATATTTATTCCAAAACAAGTCTATTGACTCTTTGTCGATAATGCAAAAATATTTTTTGAATACATCCCAACTATCCTCCAAAGTCCATTTTGGCGTGTGGCCCAAGGACTTCAAATATTCAGTTGCAAGATATACTTCACAGACATTCCATTCAGCGAATTCCCTGAGGGTTGCCGAACTTGCATCAAATGGGAAATCGGGCTCTCGATCATCCTGCTTGACACTCCAAAATTTCAAAACATCTTCAACATGACCAAACATGAGCATATCTGACAGGCCATACATCCGATATAGAAATGTATTCAAACTAATGCCAATTATACGTTGATTGACAAAATCAGAGAGAGGTGGAAAAGTCAACAATAGATTTTTAAAGTAATCATATGTATTAGTGGCATAGATACGCTGATCTGAGCGAGTCTTTAGAATGAACTTAGCCCCTTTTGATTTAGCAAATTCAATGCCAGAGCGCGTTGAAACTATCTGTAAGTTTATATTTGAAATGCCTCGATTCTTTGGCTTTTCATTTAAAATAACTGACGCGCCTACATTTTCCAATTCTTTAATCGCATTTCCAGACTCGCCCACCCAAGTGGAAACCACTATTTGGCTGCAAGGGAATATTTTCTTATATATTTTTACAGTTTCACAAACAAAACCATCTGACCCTATAGAGCCCTGTATGACCACCCCTAGACAATCAGATGCTTCAATGCTCGACTCTAGTTTGAAGTCTTTTGCAAGTAGTGGCCTCTTATGATACGTGTACAAATTATCTGATTTTTTATTCAAGACGGTAAAGAATCTATCCGCCCACACAGGAAAATACTTTGCCAGAAACAAGCCAATTAAGTCTTTTACAAAATATTTTAAATTTTCTTTATAAGAACTAAATGAATTGCCCATAAATTTTATTTAAGTTTTAGCAACCCAAGCCACCTAAATTGTACGCTAGCATGAATTTACTGATTTGCATTAGCCAACTGTTTCGATAATGGCAATGCTAAAAATTCATTTAAATCTGCGGGAACACCCAATCCATGCATACCGCTACCCACTTGACCGATATTGTAATAGCCGACAAGCTGACCAGAGGCAATTAGTTCGTTATACACGGGCGCAACATAGAACTCACCATTTACGCGCAGATCTTTTCTTATCATATTCTCCGCGGCCTTTACAAAATCAACGCCTCTTTTGAAGTTATAGATCCCAACCGTAGCCTCATTTGAGATAACCTTTTTTTCAACAACTTCAGTAACTGACTTACTTTCGTCAAGGCGAACAAAGGACCATTTGGGGTCGTCTGCCCACATAGTCATAATCAATCCATCAAGTTGCCGCGACTCAATCACATTAAAATATGCGTTTATATCTACATTTACCCATTGATCACTATTGGCAATCATCAGGCTTTCATCTGTGTCGATAAATTTTTTTGCCAGTAACACAGTGCACGCCGCACCATCTGTAACACGGTCCACAGCAACAATTTCACAATTCGGCTCCCAACTTTTAAGCAACTGATCAACACCATATTTTTTTATATGTTCGCTTAAACATAAAAAAATGAAACGATATGGCTGATTTGGCCTTAAATTATTAATCACATATTGAATCATCGGTTGCCCATGGATTTCAATCAGTGGCTTAGGTAACTCATAGCCTGCATCCGCAAATCGACTACCTCGCCCTGCCATAGGGATTACAATATTTATCAAGTTACTCACCTTTGAAATATTTATCGTTATTAGTCCCCGGCAACTTAATAACAGTTGTTATTGAATTCTCCAATACTTCGAAATCAGCACCTTCCCCTGGCTCAATGACTACGATATCACCGGCGGTTAACTCTCTCCCGTTCATCTTTACACGACCAGTAACTATGACGGTTATCTCAGTAGCAATTTTGTGAAAGTGCCATGTTTCATGGTCACCTGCAGCATATTCCTTTACACCAACTTCAACTGCAGTGGTTTTATATAGCGTGGGTTCAAAATTTCCAACAAGCCATCCGCGTACCATCTCTTCTAGTTTAGCTATTTTCATAGTTCAAAATTAAAAAAATTGTTGGTCATATCTCATTACACGATGTTTGCATTACGCTCTTCATACTCTTTGATTTTTTGGGGCGAGTAAAAGTTATGGTATTTTGAAGATGGTATATCGTAAGTTTCCATATTTTTTCCCATCAACACCAACTCGTTTAATGCAGGCGCGATATAGAACTGGCCATTGAGGTTCGCGTCTTTCTCAATCATACGCATCGATGCTTCTACGAAATCATTACCACGACGGAAATAATAAAGTCCTGCGATTGCATGTCTACTCAGCGGTCTTTTTTCTGCTGTTTCTATTATTTTCTCATTATGGTCGAGGCGGACAAAAGACCACTTTGGGTGAATAGAATCAAAGCATACAGTGCCTGCATCAACCATTCTCGAATTAAATTGCTCAACAACCAAATCCAAATCATAGTCAACAATGTGATCACTACTAGATATCAAAAGCGGTTCATCATTGTCAATGTAATCAATAGCCATAAGTGCACTGCAAGCAGCGCCTTGCGTATCCTTTTCTAATTTTAGGACGACAGCTTCATCATTTGTAATAAGATTTAACACGCTGTCCAAATGGAATGCATGACAATCTGCCGCATTAACTATAAATATAAACCGTTTATCCTGCTTAATCTTTTCGAAACAACCTACAACCAACTCAATTAAAGGCTTTCCGCGCACTTCAATAAGCGGTTTAATATATTGATATTCCGCGTTAGGGAAAAGATTTTTTCCACCCATCGGCATCAGTATGTTTAACATTGTTGAGCCTCAATTGAAGATATTTTTTGTTTGATCAGTTGATAGTTAACTTCTTCAACTGCAGAGATCTTCATTAAATGGGCGCCGCTTGCTAGCGCAGCCTTTATGCCGTTTTCGTTGTCTTCCAAAATGAGACATTCCTGAGGCGTTAAACCTAATCGATGTATTGATTCCAAATAAATCGCTGGATCGGGTTTCCCACTTTGAACGTCCTGGGCTGAAATGTAGAACTCCACATATTTCTTTAGGTTCGCTTTTTCCATCATAACCTCAATTGTGGGCCTGACTGAATTTGAGCAAACCGCAAGTCGATAGCCATCTTTTTGAAGTCTAGCTAGTGCATACTCATGATGATACGTTGGCTTACATTTGCTATAGACGATCTCCATCGTGTATTGCTGCTTCATCTCGTTGATAAATTTATGGAGCTTTGATGGTAGTCCACGCTCTAAGGAAAGCATCTGAAGCTTTCTTATGGTCGGCAAACCGTCGTAGGTTACCAAATGGTCATAGCGACTGATTTCCATTCCAAATAAGCCTAGCGCCCGATTTAATGCCTCATAATGCCAGTCTTTAGCGTCAATCAGTACGCCGTCCATGTCAAATAGGATTGCCTTAACTTTACTCATCGAAATATCTCTTCGCTTCTTGCGGATGATCCGTGCATAACATTAGATCAGAACTAGTTATTAGTGACATTTGTTTCAGCTTTTCCCAGAATGCCTCATAAGGCCTTTTGTGTAACTCTGGAGATACAAGACACACTTGTTTGCCATTGTTAATATGGGCTTGTATTGTGCTTTCGTCGAACCAATCATCGTGGAAACAATCCACCCAAATTCCTTGAACCTTTTCGTACAAAGATGGATTGGGCTCATATTCACTCTGGCGGGCAAACACTCTAAGGCCAGCATTGATATAAGAGATCATGTCAGGTATCGACATGTCAAACACGAAATAATTACTTATTTGATGCATCGACAAAGCGTCAGCCAATAATTTTTGCAAGCCATCTGACTTGATGTTGAGTGCAAGCACAAGACTCTTGTCATGTTTTACATATGTGGTAAAAAACAATTCCGCAGACAGCGCATCTTTATCTGCTGGATCATGTGAGATGACCAATTCACCACCACTGTCACGCAGGTCTGTTTCTGTCCCGCATGCCAAAGAAAATGAGCGATCAAAGGCGCTAAGCGTATTCTTCTCTTGCGGCTGCTCCCAGCAACCTCTGTGACTAAGGATTATCATAAATCTTGTTTCCCTACTTCGCTGTATGGGCCATGTTGCGAAAGCTTGAGCTGCACTCTAAAAGCTGTTCGTATGTACCTTGTGCGACGACTCGTCCATGCTCGAGTTCTATGATGCTGTCGCAGCGCCGCACAGTGCTTAATCGGTGGGCGATTATAAGGATGGTGAGGTCACTGCTAAGCCCGTCGATGGACTCCATTACCGATTGCTCTGTTGCGTTATCGAGTGCGCTTGTTGCTTCGTCGAAAATCAGCACACTAGCCTGCTTGTAAAGTGCTCGGGCAATTCCTATTCGCTGGCGTTGACCCCCGCTAAGACGTATACCGCGCTCCCCCACGACTGCTTGGTAGCCCTGCGCACTACTTTCAATAAAGTCCGCAATCTGAGCTTGGCGCGAGGCTTGCCTCACCCGATCAAGGTCAATGTCACCAGGCTGCACACCAAAAGCGATGTTTTCGGCCAACGTGGCGTCGGAGAGATATATGTTTTGAGGTACGTGAGCGATGTTTTGTTGCCACGCTCTGAGTCGTTTGCCGCTGAGAGATTGACCATCGATAAGAAGTTCACCATCAGCTGGGGGCAGCAAGCCCATCAACAGGTCAAGCGCAGTGCTCTTACCGCTACCGGTACTACCTACAAATCCAACTCGGGAACCTTTTTTTATGACAAAACTAAGGCCATCGAGCACCCAAGGGCCGTCGGTTGTATATCGAAAGCGCACCCCCTTGAATTGAATGCCCGTCTGGAAAAGCAGCGGAAATGGGCTAGCTTGCAAGACCTCATCAGGCATCGGCTGATCAAGCAATTTGATTGTGTCTTCCAGAGAAGCTTGGCTGCCTGCAATACTCACCCAGGCCCAATAAATCTGTTGCAAGGCCGGTAGTAGTCGTTGCGCACCAATCGCGAGGGCTCCAAGCACAGGCAAGGCAGTGGCCATACCACCCTCCTGGCGACTCAATGCATAAGCCAAGGTTGCAATCAATACCATGCCCAATGCTTCCACAACGTATCGGGGACTTTGGCCAATGAAGGAGTTGTTACCCTGAGCTCGTCGCAAAGGCTGGTCGGCGCGGCGGTAGATGTCACAGTAAACCGCCTGAGTGCCATCAAGTTGTACATCGCGAATACCGCCTAAGCCTTCTTGTAGGGCTTTAATCACTTGGGTATGTTCGTAGGCAATGCGCTGGCTGTTGCGGTTAAGCCGTCGGCGCGTCATCCATGTAATCAATGCATAGCAAACGCCAAATCCGATTGCAGCTACCGAGGCCGCCATCGGATCAACGGCAATCAAGGCGATGATGATTGCCACAAACAAAATCGTTGAACTCACAAATGTCAGCAACGGCATTATCACCACAAATACAATTCCGTTAACTTTATCTATGCCACTGATCACCTCACTGCTGTTGCGAGCAACCTGCACCAAGTAAGGTTGGTAGAGGGTTCGGCGATACACCTCAATGCCAAGGTCTGGCCCCGTAACAAATGCTAACCTTGTACTGGCCCACAATAAAAGAATGCGAATTGCGCCCGCTATTAAAGCTGCCGCAGCAAACGCAAGGGTGAGGGGAAAAACCAATTGGTCGGCTGACGTTATGCCCCATACCAGCGCCACATCTTTGACGACTGGATAGTTATACACCCGATCGGGAGCAACGAGTATCCCCAGAAATGGCAACACAGCCCCCAGACTGACCACTTCTGCAAACGCGCTCACCAACATCAAAGCCATTAAAAGCACGAATTGACGCCGACGACGCCGGCTGAGGTGTTGCCAGAGCCTCAGCAGCAAATTAGGCAGAGTGGCAGTGGGTTTCATTTCATGATTCCAGGAAAAACACAGGAGTAAAAGGCTAGCAGCCAGAATCCCGGATTGCGTCTACAGCTGCCCCAAACTACAAATATGTTAATTGGTTTGATTACCCGATCCTTGTTCTCGTGCGAAATCATGGTGATAGTACTGGCAATATCATAAGAGTGCTTTTTATGCTTACTCCACGCTAACATTCACGCTATAGCCATTTGCCTTCAGCAATGCATGCTGTTTGGCCTGCGCCAGATCATGGGCAACCATTTCGCTACACATTTCGCGCACTGTTATTTCAGGCATCCACCCTAATTTCTGATTGGCTTTGCTCGGGTCGCCGAGAAGTGTTTCCACCTCGGTGGGGCGGAAATAGCGGGGGTCGATTTTAACAATCGGTTTGCCGTTCCAGTAGCCCACCTCATTGACGCCTGCACCTTCCCAAAGAAGATGCATGCCCAGTTCGGCCGCGCTCCACTCGATGAATTGGCGCACAGTGTATTGGACGCCAGTGGCAATAACGAAATCATCTGGCTGATCTTGTTGCAGCATCATCCACTGCATGCGTACGTAGTCTTTGGCGTGGCCCCAGTCACGCAGAGCGTCCAAATTACCCATGTATAGGCATTCTTCCAGCCCTTGGGAAATGTTGGCCAGACCACGGGTGATCTTACGGGTGACAAAGGTTTCACCACGACGCGGGCTTTCGTGGTTGAACAAAATGCCGTTGCAGGCATACATGCCATAGGCCTCACGGTAATTCACGACGATCCAGTACGCGTACATCTTTGCCACGGCGTATGGGCTACGCGGGTAGAACGGAGTGGTTTCCTTCTGTGGGGTCTCTTGCACCAGACCAAAAAGTTCGCTAGTGCTGGCTTGGTAGAAACGCGTTTTCTTTTCCAGACCAAGGATGCGGATAGCTTCGAGCAAACGCAGGGTGCCAATGGCATCTACGTCGGCGGTATACTCAGGCGACTCGAATGACACTGCTACATGGCTCATGGCACCCAGGTTATAAATTTCGTCTGGCTGCGTTTCCTGCACGATGCGAATGAGGTTACTGGTGTCACTCAGGTCACCATAATGGAGTTTAAAGCGTGCGTTGTCGATATGCGGATCTTGGTAGATATGATCAACCCGCTGAGTGTTGAACAAGCTACCACGGCGCTTAATGCCATGAACGATGTAGCCTTTTTCTAGCAAAAACTCAGCTAAGTAAGAGCCGTCTTGGCCGGTAATGCCCGTGATTAGGGCGACTTTGGGCGATGTAGTCATATTTTTCTTTAGTTCGACTGACAGTAATTTTTTTGGAAATCTGCGTAGGCCAGCTTGAGCCCGACATCTAGCGAGACCTGAGCTTGCCAACCCAAAGCACTCAGACGAGAACTGTCCATGAGCTTGCGGGGCGTCCCGTCGGGTTTGCTGGCATCAAAAATGACTTGCCCTGTGTAGCCCACGGTCTTAGCAATAGCTTGAGCCACTTCGCCAATGGTGATGTCCTCTCCACAACCCACGTTGATATGGCTGAGCATGGGTTGGGTATGCTGCTGGTAGGTGCTCTGCGGCAGGTTCATGACATGCACGCAAGCGGCAGCCATGTCGTCCACGTACAGGAATTCCCGTTTGGGAGTTCCTGTACCCCAGATGGCTACGCTAGAGGCCTCGTTCATCTTGGCTTCATGAAAGCGGCCGATCAACGCTGGGATGACGTGAGAATTTTCTGGGTGGTAGTTATCACCAGGGCCGTAGAGGTTAGTTGGCATGACGCTTCGGTAGTCTAGTCCATGACTGTCTCCGTACTGGCGGTTGTAGCTTTCACACAGTTTTATGCCGGCAATTTTAGCAATGGCGTAGGGCTCATTGGTGGCCTCGAGGACGCCGGAAAGCAATGCGTCTTCTCGCATCGGCTGTTCAGCGAATTTTGGATAAATGCAGCTCGAACCGAGGAACAGCAGCCTCTGAACACCCGATCGGAAAGCCGCCTCAATAATATTGGCCTCAATCATCAGGTTTTGGTAGATGAATTCGGCCGGGTAGGAATTGTTGGCATGGATGCCACCGACCTTGGCGGCGGCAAGATAGACCTGATCGGGTCGCTCGGTTTCAAAAAGGGAACGCACGGCTGCCTGGTCAGTAAGATCAAGCTCCGCATGGGTACGGCCGAGAATACAATCTTGGGGGTGACCGTGGGCAATTAGATGACGGACGATGGCCGAACCGACCATGCCACGATGGCCCGCAACGTAAATTTTTTGATTTGTCATTTTTTAAGCGAGAGCCATTTCGGGAAACGTGCCTTATAAATTTCCCGATAAACCCAAATATAAAAGCCGGCAAATAACAGCGCAATAATTTGCAGCGCAATCGTGTTTTTCCAAAACAACACCGCCGGAATTACGGCAAATGATGCCATTGCCCAAAGATAAGGCGAAGTCAGCGCATTTCTTTGAGTTTTATTTTTGGAGCAATCATCGCCCACTGCCCAACGCACAACACGGCGATAAATAAGCTGATGCAGGTGCGCCGCATCCGGCAAACCCGGATGGGTCTTTCCGATCACCACCCGACGGAAGATCGTAAAAATTGTCTCAAAAATTGGGTAGAAGACGAGCAACAATGGAAACCACGGCGAAACTTGCGGGTTTCTTGCCACCAGTAGAACCGACAACTCCGCCACCAAGAATCCAATCAGATAGGCACCGCCATCACCGAGGAAGATCAATCCGCGTGGGTAGTTCCAGACCAGGAAACCCAGGATCGCACCGGCCGTTGCATACGCAGCAATCATGATGGAGCGATCCCCCACCTGATTGGCCACATAGGCCAATCCTCCAAGGATGATCACAGCGACCATGCCCGCCAGTCCATTGTATCCATCGATCAGGTTAAAGGCATTGGCAACCCCCGCAACAGCGAAACAGGTCACCAAGACAGAGACCGCCCCAAAGGTCATTAGATAATCGAGTCCGGGGATATCCAATTGCGTGAGCCAGCCGCCCAGAACAACCCCGCCCACCGCTGCCGACAATGCTGTTGCCAAAAGGCGCTTGCTGACGCTAACCCGTTTGGTCAGGTCCTCAATCAGCCCGGCAGAAAATGCAGGAATTGCGGCCACAATAACTAAAAACCCGAAGCTGGCGACTTCGGGTTCTAAAAAGAGTTTGGCAACCTCTCCAGCAATGAGGCCAATCACAACCCCAACACCGCCAATCCGCGGCACGGGGGTTGTATGAAACTTCTGCACGCCATCCAGATCATGGTCAGCCGTCACGTGGGCATGCAGGTGCTCATAGCGAACCACCAGCAGGGTGACAATCAGAGAAACCAGAAACGCGACTGAGAGTGCGATCACGGTTTATTTTTCACTATTTTATTCTTCGAGGTTGCTAATGCCGTTTCGCGAGCCTACTTCCCCGCCTGAACGACCCGCCCGGCAACACCTGCCAAGCACTTTACGCTTCTAGAATACCCGGCGTTTTAAAACGCTACCGCCCTTGGATTAGACGTACGTTTCCAAAGGACGGCACCACCCAGTCTTCCTAACTGCTTATATAACCTAGTAATTTGCTAGGTTATATAAAATTCTTTGGGGTAATTGTAACACCCCCTGCCGACGCAGTGCAACATTAACAAATTCTTAACGCATAAAACCACCGGCAAGCTCAGTCGGGAATCACCCAATCCACCGCAGTCTCGACCGTCTTAACGACGGCACTCGCCGCGGCATCGACAATGGTGATGACCGTACAACCGCAAAGCTGTAACACCAACAAAGCGATCACCGCTAAACGCATGGTGCGGTCTTACTGGCCCGTTTCAGTCAGGAGTTCCGCCAAGGCGTTTTGCACGGCCACCATCTCAATACTCGCGACCTCGGCCCCCTCCCCATGCACCACCCGACATGGCACCCGCCAGGGGCACCAGTGGTTGAGCTTGGAAGGGAGGTTTTCGAAAAGAGCGACGCAAGGTTTATTTAAAGCCGCCGCCAAGTGCAATGCCCCACCATCTGTGCCGATAAAAAGATCGCACAGTGATAGCGCAGCGATTAATTCAGTTAGGTTTTGCGTAGGCATCGGGATGAGATGGCTGTTTTGAACTGCCTCTATGAGCACTGCCGCCGCCGCATCATCACCAGGGTGATGCGGGTCATCTGCTTTACCGGGTGACCAAAAGAGCAACACTTCTGTCTCTGGCTGGGTTTGCAGTATGTGTTTTGTGAGTGCAATGAAGTTATCAATACCCCAGCGCCGCTCCATCTCACGGGCGCTTATGTGAAGTGCAATACACTTTACAGCTTTTGGGATCTGTTGCTCAATCTTCGCAACTGCACGTGCATCTGGGAATACCTGCAACGGGCCCAGTGCGTCTGTGATAGCTAGCGGTGCCAAAAGTTGATTAACCGCTTCAACCTCGTGAACGGCAGTAAATTCTGGCGTAGATAAGCGTATATCTGGCAAGCCGTTAGCCTCTGCCAAGTTATCTGGCTCGAAGCCGATGATGTTTCGAGCGCCTATTTGCCGACCAAATTTAAGACCATGACGGTCATAACTAGATTTAGCTAGGATTGTTACGTCTGATCGCCAGCGACGCAACTGCACAATCAATTTCAATCTTTGAGCTAGGGCTTTGAACTTGTTGCCAAGGCCCTCTACATGCTTGAGTTTTTTATAAACAAATACATGATCAACATTTGGGTTGCCGCACAAAACTTCCGCGTTATACGAGTTAACGAGGGCGCCTATTTGGGCACCCGGGTAATGTTTACGGATTGCGGCAATAGCTGGGGTCGTACAGACTAGGTCACCAATGTTATCTCGGCGAATAACGAGAATTCTCTGAGGACTCTTTAGACCAAGCCCTTTCATTTATTTACAACCATCTTTTTGATGGTACGGCTGATATCCCGCTTTATCCGCAAGGCAGGATAGAGCAAGCATTTGCCATACAGTTGCTCCAATAGGGGGGACGCTTCATCCAAACATACAAATTTAGAAAGCCGGTGAGCATGTTCCCAACCCCATGCCTTGAGCTCTTTTAACACTTCACTGCGCTCACCTGTATTGCTATTAATTAAGTAGGCGACCTGATTTATTGGGTAGCGCTTTGAGATTTCAGCGGTAAACGCTTCTTCAAGGTTGGGGCGCTCTATAGTTCGGGGCAGCGTTTCAACAAGAAACTCAGTGTCTGCCACAAAGAACTTTGTACCCACGATCCACGAGTCATCGTCAAACCAGTGGGTAGAGAGTATTTTCGCGCCTGTTTGATCAAAGTGGTTCATTACAACTTGAGCCCAATTAGGCTCAGACATAATGATGTCACCGGCCGACTTAATCAATCGTGTAAATCCATGCTGTTTGGCAAAATTGACGAGCTGCCAAATGCTATCCAACTCACCCTGATGTAACCCACAAGGCCCCGGCCTTTCAAGAACCTCATCAGAAAGCTCATGCACTAACGGATCTTTAATAAGACCATCAGATATGACCAAAAGAAATACATGATCACCATTTTTGGCGCGCAGGTGGCTTAGCACCTTGCGAAGGATGAGTCTCTGTTCGAAATCACCAGAATAGGTCGTAATTCCGATCAGAATTTTTTGAGAAGGGGTCGGGTTCGGCATTGTCAGTCAGCAGCCCTAGATGACGGCACAAAGTATAGCGATACAGCAGATGCGGCTACTAGCAATGTAATTGGTAGCCAAGGGCCACCCGCCACCCCAGCCCCGAGATACACCCCCACATAGGCAAGCACACCGATCGAAAGACCGAACGCCTCAGGAGAGGCATTGGCTTTCAGTCCATTACGCAATGCCTTAAAGACCACCACCAGCATAAATGCCAAGTAGGCACATAAGCCAAGTACGCCAACCTCAAACAACAGCATTAGATAAAAATTATGGGGGTTAACACGACCTTCGCCATAAGAGAAATAGCTCACCGCCCATTGATGCCAAGGTTCAGAGCCGCTCTTCCAGCGTGCTATATGCCCATTATTTGCAGCCACTGTAGGCAATTTTTTCCAGCCTGGTCCATAGCCCAACCAAAAACTGTCTTGCACCACTTCCCAAACCCCTTTAGCGATAGCTTTCCGCTCCGACACAGACCCATCACTACCGAATTTATAGGTGTCTGCAGAAACAATCGTGTAGTAACGGGCAAGCGTCGGGTTAGTTATATTGTCTTTAGCGAAATATGCGGCGCTTATGCCCAAAATAACGAGCCCAAATAAATACCACTTGTACCTCCAGAACCGGCACAACGATATAAAGGCAATGATCGCGCAAACAAAAATGAACGTGGTTCTTACACCCGAAACAAAAGCAAAGGCTAGCGTTAATAGGATGACTACCCCAAGTAGCCAGCGATAGATCGCCTGCATCTGCCAGAAGAATAGCGGCATCAGCAAGAATGGCAGGTAGTAAATAATGTCTGCTGCAAAAAAGTCTAGATAACGCGGCAACGTGATATCTGGCGTTTCATAAATACTAAACACCCAGCCGTTGTTCACCCCAGCCCAAATAGCGAGTGACAGCTTGATAACGAACCCTGCAACAAGTGCTACTAGGACGTATCTGCCTATCTGTTTACGTTCAAGGTTAGATACCCTCTGGCACGTCAACAATAAATAGCCCAACAAGAAAGGCAGCGTTTCCTTCCGGACCATTGATAAAGCATCTGCACGATAAGTGCTGGCCAAGGCACTCACCAACACTATTGAGCCCAAAAGAAGGAGCGTTATTGTTACCGAGTCTAACGTTGGTCTATCGAGTTGCTTTTTATACAACTGATATAGGGCAACGACCACCATAAAACCAACACAAATATATCTTGGCGCAGTCGCATGAGGAATTACCGAAAATAAGATGTACCCCAACACGGCCAATATCGCCGGGCTTCCAAGAGGCTTATCACGAAAGGATGGTTTAAACATTTTTTTGTGAAGCGTTTAATAAGGAGCGAACCGCATTTACCGCAGCGTGCTCTGAAATTCTGGTTTGGCACCACATTTCGCTTTGAGTGCAATGATCCTGCCAACAAGGCGAGCACGCAGGCATTGGTTCCGCCAATAAGGGTATGGTATTTCGGTAAATGAAGGTGGCCGGATCATACGCACCTGTTAGGGGTGTGATTGCTGATTTATTAAATGCAGCAGCGACATGCGTAATGAAGCCTTCCATGCTTAATACAAACTCAGATTGCTGTACCAACCACATAGCTTCGCGGACTGAAGTCTGGCCGAGCAAATTGAGCACACCATTAACGGGCAGCTCCGCTTTATCTCCAAGTTGTACCCAATGTGCGTCTGGCGTACCACTCACAACAGTCTTAATTTTTTGTGGATCCCAGTCTTTCAAATAAGCGCCTCGCGGACGATTGGACCCAACTGATGCCTTCAGGATAGCGAAAGGTTTCGGGAAACTCTGATACTTGTCACTAAAGCACTTCTCTTCTTGCCTCGAAAAAAACACCTTTGGGTAAATGCCTTCATAGCTAATAGGTGGCTGGTAATCCGGTAAAAGCTTTTGCAGCCAGTTCCAACCGGCTTGCTTTTGTTTTTTTAAGTCTTGCGTATCCAGCGGGTTGGTGCCGACGGTCCAGACTTCTCCGCCGATGCAAATTACGGCAGGGCCTCTTAATGCACGCAAGAGTGATTTAAAAAGGCTCCTCGTAGCACTACGCATTGCCTTGTAGCTTAGGTTCTTAATTACCTGCGGATTGTATGCAAACAAGTCTGGGTGCATGGAGAAAACAATGCCCCGAGTGCCGTATTTTTCGTGCATGGCATTAAGAATGGTCGAGATGGCCATCGCATCACCCAATCCATTGCCCATGATGCAGTAGAGCAATACCGCATTCTGCCGCTTCATCCACCACTCAAAACCAAAACGAACCGGTGTGAGCAATTGATAAAGTGCCCACTCGCGCAATCGCTGCATCTGCATTTTATTTTTCATGCGGCACAGCTCCATTTTTAAGCAGGCGCTGCACATGGCCAACAACCTGTCTCGTATCCAACAGCTGGAGACAAGCGCGATCTATTCTCATGCATTGATTCGGCGTTTTAAAAACAGTGGAGCATGGGTGGCAATCCAAACCACATTCCAGCAGCACCCTTCCAGCACCAGGTTGATAAACTTCTTGCAGGTTGACTGGCCCGGCAATGCAAACAACGGGGACGCCCAGCGCATCGGCCATGTGTGTAACGCCAGAATCAACCCCTACAAATACGCTGAGCTGCTGCAAGATACTTGGAAGGTTCGCCAGTTCATATTGGCCTACCGTATTAAGCACGGCATGGTTATCTTGTACGTTACCCAATAATTTCATGACGGTTTGAGCTTGATCCCGATCACCCGGTCCACCCAGTAACACGACACCGGTTTCATTGTTTGTGAAATTTAGCACCCCCGTGGCTAGTGCTACCAATTGCTCTTCCGAGAGTCTTTTTAATGCACGACCGCTACTGACTAGGAGTCCAACCCATTTTTTATTGATTGGCAACTGGATCGCTGCCTCGCCCGTTGTAGTACTGAAGTGTTTGGGGTGGAGCAGGTCCTGCGTCAACAGTTCTGCAGACAGTTTGAATTGTGTTCCCGGAAAGTACTGGCCATCTTGATGTCGACAGGTTGTCGTAAGCAAAGGTGCCAGGAGGCGATAACTCGTGTTCAAATTTCCAGGCAACACCGACAGGCGGCGCGGCACTGAGCCCCAGCAAAAACCGGTTAATTGTGCTGCGCTGGGAATCAAGCAAATAGTGGTGTCGTAGCCCATGGCAATCTTTGCCAATTTGAGGCGCCCTTTCAGGCCTTTTTGCTCGGCATAAGCGAATACACGAACGCTATCAACCATCGGCAACAATGGCGTTAACCCCTGAGCTATCGGGTCAACCAGCAAGTCAATCGTGGCATGCGGATAACGATCTCTCAGCGCTTGAAACAAGGATGCGCTACACACGACATCGCCGATCCCGGCGATTTCTGCAATGAGTATCCGGCGTGGCGTCTCACTACCCAGTTTGCGCAACTGAGTAATCGGCCACCAGATTGGTGCTAGCAGCCAGGTGAGCAGAATATAAATCACCGAGCAGCCTCTAGCGCTTTGTGTACCTGCTTGTATACCTGATCGACACTAATCGCTGCCATGGGGATAGTGTCATCTGCATCCTCTTCATTAGCCGGATGGTTAATGCAGTAATCCTGTGGGTGCTGTAACGGCCCGGTATGATGCGTCTTTGATAATGCGTGATACAGACCAACGAGCGGTATATCAAAAGTGCTCATGATATGCGTGGGGCCTGTATCGACACCCACGTATACATTAAGACAAGACATGATGGCGGCCGTTTCACGCAGTGAGAGCTGGTTAGCGAAGGAAACGCATCGATCTCCCAGCTCCGCGGCCAGCGCCTGATTACGCTCTAGGCCATCGCGGCCGCCAAACAGAACAAAGCGCGCGTTCGGATATTGTTCACTGATTCGGCTAGCTAGGTCCCAAAAATTTTCAATTGGCCAATCCCGATAGGGACGCGTGTGAAAACTGGTTGTCTGAAAACCTACCAGGATATGGGATGTTGTGAAACCGCTACTGTCGAGCTTTTGCCGTGCCCAGGATTTCTCCGCCTCAGTAAGCACCAGATCAATACGCAGGTTTTGCGTGGTAATGCCAACGGCCTTGGGTAGTTCCAACATTTGCCGCACGACATGGTCTGACTTAAACGGTGGCGGCTGAACCTTAATGGTGATCAGTTTATTTACCGACGCATCGGGTTGTCGATAGGCGACAAGCTCACGGCTCGCACGCGCAGCATAACGAATGAGCGGCACATCAAAACCGTACACAAAGGCTTTGTCATATTGCTTACCGAACCACCCGCGATACCAGGCTGACTTTTTAGTGATGCCACCCACGTGCTGCACATAAGGCAGGTGCTCTAGCACTTCGTAGCGATTGGGATGAGCCAACACGGTGATTTCTGCACCGGGGTAATACTGCGCAATAGCGCGGATAGACGGCACACCAAATAAAGTATCGCCGATGCGGGTCACATTGATGATCAGAATTTTCATGAGAGCTGGCTCAAGGACGCATCCAGAATGAGGAGTTGCAGCACCTGCTCAGCCAATGCAGGCCGATTGAGGTATTCCGCAATAAAGCGCTCCACTCGTTCTGCATTGATCTGCCCCTGCGTGTGCGCTTGCAAGCGCTGGCCCAGGCCGGCAAAACGCTCTTGCAGATCTTCTTTTAGCCAGGGTTGCAACGGTGGATTGAAGCCACGCTTCTTGATGTTGAATAGATCCAGCGTTGCCAAGCGTTGCGTAACGCTGGCAAAGAGTTTTTTGGCGGGTTGGGTAAAGCGTTCGTTGTCTGGCAATGCCATGACACGCTCTGCCCAAACATGATCAAGCAACGGCGCCCGCAACTCAAGACCATGCGCCATGGTGCAGAGATCTGCTTTGCGCAGAATGTATTCCGGCAGATAGTTGTCTGCATCCACCGCCAGCAGTTGTTTAATGGGCGGCAGCTTGTTCAAACGATCAATGGATGGGTAGC
>JACCDN010117871.1_pt1 | contig 27412 bp, 22 predicted proteins | sample 7441691 | NCBI WGS metagenome assembly JACCDN01 (sample SAMN15323439, study PRJNA562643) | freshwater metagenome | isolation source: river surface water | place: USA:Blue River Watershed | collected 2017-08-16 | reverse complement strand
TTCAAATTGACTTTCATATAGACGACCCTAAGGCTTCGTATTGGTTCCGACCGAACATAATCGACACTAATAAATGAAACTTGAGCATAAATTGAAGTTTTCCTGCAACGAGAACAAGTTACTTTTTACCCAATTGGAAATCCGACTTGTATCTGGAGGGTAGTTTGTGCTTTGTCCGATTGAGACAAGTAACATAGGTGAAAAACTTGCTCATGCGTACATGGGCGCTTGCCCGTGACACCGCGAAAACACAAAACTGTATTGAACTAGCATACAGGTGATGCCTTTGCCAAGCAGCTCCATCATGACTTGATCGGCTGTTTGACATTCAATGTACTAAAAGCCCGAGCCTAGCCTCTTTTCTTTCTTGATGCTAAGCCGACAGATGCCAAGTTTATCAATGCGCAAGTCATTAAACACCTCATTAACAATACGATGGGTTTTGTATGGTTTAAATCAGAAAACGATACATCGTTCGAAAAATGAATTCAATGATGGTAAATTTACTAAATTACTGATTAAATTAATATGACATTCTCAATTACAGCCAGCCCCACCAGCGACCTTCTAAACAAAATGAAGTGGGGTCAACATGCAACAACTCCTGGCCACGTAGGCATCTGGACGCTTCTGGAGCCTGCAGGGACTCAAAACCATGCGCCACAACTATGTTGGGTGGATGATGAAACGCTTGTATGCGTTTGGATGGCTGGGGAACAAGAAGGAACCTCTGGCATGTCTATTTATGGTGCAAGTCTTAAGAAAGACCGAACTCGATGGAGTAGGCCCAAACTTATCTCACAACATGTTGACCGCTCAGAGCAAAATCCAGTGCTCTTCAAGGGTGGGGATGGTCGAGTTCATTTGATACATACGGCACAAACCGCCAGAGATCCTGCAGATAACAGTTGGCAAAATTCTGGCCTGCCCTTCTCGATGCAGTGGACGGCCAAGCTACAACACCAAAGTGCCTCCCACTGGGGTGGACGTTGGACAAAAGCACAATTGCTTATGGATGAACCTGCTTTTTGCCGAAATCCTCCAATTAAATTGGCAAATGGAAAGTACTTACTTCCAATCTATAAGAGCCTTGAGAGTGGTGGTGCATTTGGAGATGATTTCAGTCAAGTCATCGAATTAAATGACAAAGCTCACAAAGTCAGTGACTTTATTCCTGTTCCAGAGAGTAAAGGAAGAGTGCACGGCACCATTGTGGTCACTGAAAATGGACATAACTTGTTGCAGTTCTTTAGAAGCAGAAGAGCCGATCGCATCTACAGGTCCGTTGGCAATCAGGAAGGTACTTCATGGTCAGTTCCCGCGCCAGTTGAACTTCCTAACAACAATAGCTCTATTCAGGCCTTAAGACTCAGTAATGGCTTATTGGCCATGGTCTTCAATAGATTTGGTTTGCAAACGCAATCAACTGATCAAGACTGGGGTACTGCACAGTGGCCAATGACCCGCTGGCCATTGTCAATTGCGATCAGTGAAGATGACGGCTTAACCTGGCCATGGATACGGGACATTGATTACGGCCAAGGATATGCCGGTCAAGCCAATTGGCATTTAAATGGCCAGCTGGCTTACCCCACACTAATTGAAGGCAATCCAGGTGAGCTACACGTGGCCTATTCTTGGGGCGCCAGAGCAGCAATAAAGTACGTGTGCCTTAGTGTTGATGAAGTGATTGGCAATTCACGATGAGAAAATAGAAGACATCGCTTCTACAAATTCATCGTCTACTGCACCTAAGTAGCTATTGAGGCGAAAAAAAGCACCAATCAGTTCGTACCTAGAACGTGATAAATCGAGCTGAACTTGCGTGAGTTGGTTCAAATTTTTTAACACATCGAATTCTGTTCTGGTTCCTGCCAAAACACCTTTTTGGTTAGAAATAACAGCCTGTTTTGCAGAGTCAACAGCAATCTCGAAAGCTTCCACACGCTTGATCCCTTCCTGAACAGCACTACTTTCTTTATGAATTTGTACACGCAGATTATTTGAATAAAGTGAAAGTTGCTCTTGAGCCTGTTCTAATTTAGCCAAAGATTGCCGAACCTGAGAGTTCACAAGTCCTCCAGCGTAAAGGGGCACGTTCAATTGCAAACCAACAATGCGACTGTTGTTTCTGGTCGAAGTGAAGTAACTGCTTTCACCAGTTGTTCGGTTAATTTGAGCCGTAAAGTCCAAGGTAGGATGATGTCCAGCTTCTGCCTGTTTAATCAGAGACTCTGCTATTTCAATGTCCAGTTTTTGAGCTCTTAACTTTGGATTGTTGACATTCGCCAGTTCAAATAATTGTTCAGGTGATTTCAGTGCAAATCCGAACGACTTAAACTTTTTTAAGTTCAATGGCTGAAGGGCCGAAACACTTAAGCCTGTTAAAAGCTCCATTTGCATCTTGGCTACTGATATGGCTTGATTAACTTGAATTTCATCAGCCAAAATTTTGCTCATTTCGGCTTTGGCTTCATCGATGTCGGTGCGCATACCTTGGCCAGCGCGCAACCCCGCAATGGCAGCATTTAGCCTAGTGTTTACAAGCTCCTTCTGAGAATCCAGAAACACCTTGCGGTCTGTGGCTAGTAGCAAATTAAGGTATGCATCTATTACACGTTGTGTGACTTGTTGAGTCTCATCTTGAAAGTAAAAAACAGCCTGCTCTGTCTGTGCTTGCGCTGATGCCAATCCAAAAATTTGTTTGCTTCTAAAAAGAGGCTGACGCAGGATCAATACTTTAGAGCTAGATGGATAATTTTGCTCTGGACTTTGTGTAGCGCCACTACTTAGTTGCTGATCTATTCTATTGGCATTATTTGTAAACGACACATTGGGTAAAAGTTGCGAATAGGCTTGTGGCAAGTACTCTTTGCTTTCACGAAACTTGGCATTGGCCATACGCCACTGTGGGTCATTTTTTCTAGCCATTTCTACAAAGGTACCAAGCCCCTGTGAAAATGTTGGCAAGCAAACCAGTCCCAAACACAAAAAACTGTTATTAAGTATCAATCTTAAAGTTAGTCGCATACTTATTGCTCCTTCATAGAAGCAGCAATTCGTTTGATCAGTGGGCTGACCAGGTACTGCAAGAGCGTTCTACTGCCAGTTTTAATGACAATTTCAACGGGCATACCTGGTTGCATTTTTCTAGATCCCAAAGTCTTAAGGCCTGCCTCTGTCACATGAACTCGCGCCAAATAGTAAGGCATGGCATTGGGCGTGTTTTCTGTCAATACATCACTAGACAGCGTCTTCAGCACACCCGTAACCACCAATTGCGGTGAATTTGAGAATGAAGAAAATCGTACATCAACATTGTCGCCAACCTTTACACGGTCAATCAGGTGCGGAGCAATTTTGGTTTCCAATACCAGTTGTTCTTGACTAGGCACAATTTCCATGATGCGCTGCCCAGACTGAACCACTGAGCCTATAGTTTGAACGCTTAGGCCCACCACTTGACCAGCAACAGGCGATCTAATTTCTGTCCGGTCCAAATCTTGTTTTGCTGCATTAAACTTTTCTGTCTGTGATTGAATTTCTGGGCGTATTTGCGTTAAGCCTTGCTCAACTTCTTTTAGGAAGTCAGCTCGGAGTGACATTTGCCGCTGCTCTATTTCTAAAATGGCTTGCTTGGCGCGAATTTGATTGGCCCTGTTTTCTGCAATCGAGCTCTTTATTTCAGAAACGCCACGCTCTAATTCATTTTTCTTGCTTACGGGTGCGTAGCCGTCTTCTACTAAATTGCGTACACCCACCAAGTCTTTCTCCAAGGAGCTGAGTTGAGATGTGCGATTGATATCAATTTGAAAACTTGTTTCAACAATCGATTTTTGGCCTAACGATGACTCACGTAGCGCGCCAATGGCAGAGTCAAGGCTACTGCGCCGTGCCTGTAGCAATAGCTTTTGCTGCTTGAGTTGATGGCTAAGTTGCTTGTCTTTCTGAGCCAATTGAATTAGCTCCGAGTCAAAACTAATCACAGTAGTGCCTGCTTGCTCTGCAAGAAGTCGTGCCTCTACAATTTTGAGATTAAAGTACTGTTGGCGAATGGTTTCGTAGTTGGCGCGCACCATTTCGTCAGCCAATCTAATGAGAGGCTGGTTTTGTGCCACGGTTTGCCCTTCAGTGACCAGTACCTCTTTTACGATGCCGCCCTGTAAGTGCTGAATGGCCTTGCGCTTGGTGTCAATTGATACCAAGCCCTGCGTTGGTACGCCTTCATCCAGTGGAACCAACGCAGAAAATATCAAGAAGCCTCCTAACCCAACCCCTAGCACCCATATGCCAATTCTTTTGACCTTGCCGATTTCGCCAGACAACTGGGCCTTGTCCGTAACGTCAGTGACATCGCTCACTTGCGCCAAATCTTTAGTTTGAGCCATAGCTGTTTTTTGTGTTGACATGATGTTTTGATTTCAAATGTTAGTGAGCTTAGTTAGTTCGTTGGGTACTTCCATGCGAACTTCGCGAATGCTGTTAATCTGGCCGCTTTTCATTTCAACAATGCGGTCTACAAAGGCCAGCAAAGACTCGCGGTGCGTAATTAAAACGATGGTGGTTCCTGCGGCCTTCAACTCTTTGAGTACTTGCTCTAATGCCAAAACGCCGGCTTCGTCTAGACTAGAGTCCGGTTCATCGAGTACCAGAATTTGAGGGGTTCCATAAATGGCGCGGGCTAATGCTACCCTTTGCTTTTGCCCAGAGCTCAAGGTGCCGCCCTTGCCCGTAATTTGGTGGTCATAGCCACTGGGCAAATGCAAAATTGTTTCGTGCATGCCCACATGCTGCGCAGCCTCAATGACTTTCTCGTGATCAACCTCTGACATGCGTGCAATATTTTCTGCAATGGTGCCGTCAAACAATTCGACGTCTTGCGCCAAATAGCCCACTTGTGGACCAAAATACTCGCGATCAAGGCCATTGATGTCTAGCCCATCAAAACTGATCTTGCCATTGAAGGTTGGCCAAATACCAAAAATAACTTTGGCCAAGGTGGACTTGCCAGAGCCTGAAGCGCCAACCACGGCAATGGCTTGGCCGGGCTCAATGCGCAAAGACACGTTGTTCAAGATGGGAGCTTTGCGAGTTGCAGCATGTGCGCTGATTTGTTGCAGCTGAATGGCTCCTTTTAAATTGTGTGCCTGACCAGCTTCTAATTCCTCGGGGAACTCGTCTAACAAATCTTCTAATCGCTTGGCTGCCTCAAACGCTTGCTTAAAACCTCGCCATCCATTGACCATCATGTCAAGTGGCGCAGTGGCTCGCGTCATTAAGAAATTTGCTGCAATCATGGCGCCCACTGAGAGTTCGCCTTCCATAACCAACAATGCGCCCACACCCAAAGCGAGTGATTGTTTAAGAACAGTTATTTCTTTGGTTGTAGACGTTAGCTTTGATTCCAAATTTTCTGCTTCAGTACCCGTTTTCAGTACCTCAACTTGGCGCAACCACCATCGGAACATCAGGTTTTTTGCCATGCCATGTGCTTCAATGACTTCTGCATTGCGCAATTTACTGTGTACAAATCGATTCAGCTCGGTCTCCTCCTCCAATGATTCGTCTTTGCTGTTTTTGGTTTTTTGAGCTGAGAACCATGCAACAAATGACAGATTGACACAAAACACAATGGCCAAAACACCTAACCAGGGGTGCAACAAAAACATGACCAAAATGTAAAAAGGTGTCCAAGGTGCATCTAGAAGCGCATAGATACTTTGACCTGTGAGCGTTTGCCTTAATTGCGCCAGGTCGTTGAAGGGTTGTAAAGTCGACTTCTGAGTTTGTTTAAGCCTGCTTAAAAAAGAAACCCGAAACAAGCGCTGGCTCAAGGCAAGTTCTAGGTTCGCACCCGCCGCAATTAAAACTTTAGAGCGTGCCCACTCAGCAAAACCCATAGTTAGCATCAAGCCCAAAGATATGAGGCTGACAACGATCAATGTAATCTCACTTTTGCTCAACATGACCCGGTCATAGATTTGGAGCATGTAAAGGGTTGGCACAAGCATCATGATGTTGGCCACAGAAGAAAAAACAAGTGCCAATAGAAGCTCTTGTTTGTATGTCCGTGCCAGCTGCGGAAACAATTTGTTGTTTGTCATTTGTAGAGTATTGTTTTGCTTGCACTTATGCAGAGGTTAGTTTTGAGGCTTGCTCTGGTGTGATTGATTTCACCTCCTTACCTGCCAACTTATCAAGGACCAAATCTCTCGGACCAAAAATCTTGGGTTTGCCGCCCTTCATGACCAAAATACGGTCTGAGTATTTCAAGATGTCTTTTTTATGCGTTACGACCACTACTGTGGTTCCAGCTTCCTTCAGATGCTGAAGCAACTTGTATAGCGCATGGTTGCCCTCAACATCTAAATTGGCGTTAGGCTCATCCAGCACTACAAACCTAGGGTTGCCATATACGGCACGGGCCAAGCCCAGTCGTTGCCTTTGCCCCCCTGAAAACACCGCTCCATCTTCTCCAACCTGTGTTGCCAATTTGTCAGGCAAACTATTGACAAAGTCTCCCAGGCCTACAAGCTCTATGGCTCGTATCAATAGCTCTTGATTGATCTCACCAAATCTGCAGACGTTTTCAGCAATAGAGCCTTCTAGCAATTCAATGTCTTGTGGCAAATAACCCAGATGTTCACCTAGTTCGTCTTTCGTCCATGTAAAGATGTCAACGTTGTCTAGTCTGATAGAGCCCGACAAGCTGGGCCATACGCCCACCAGCATCCTGGCCAAAGAAGATTTACCTGAACCTGAAGGCCCCATGACAGCTAAACACATGCCTTGCTTCAATGAAAAAGTTACATTGCTTAAGATGACAGCCTTTGAGCCTGGTGCGCGTGCGCTAAGGTTATCTACATGCAAAACTCCAAGTGGGGCAGGCAAAGTCATGCCTTTGATAGGTGGCGGGTTGTCATTCAAAAACTCATCAAGCCGCGTGTAAGCATCCCCCACGGTCACAATAGATTTCCAACTGCCAATAAGCTTAACCAAGGGTTGAATGGCGCGACCACCAATAATGGAAGCAATGATCATGGCACCACCTCCATCAGGCAGTTCACCCATGAGGGTTAGCCAACAGCCTAGGCCAAGCACTACTGAACCTTGGCCAATCATGACCAACTTAGACAAGGTTGCACCTAAACTCTGGCTACGGGTGGCATCTGCCATTTTATGAATGTGATCGCGCTGAATTTCCTCCCACTTCAATTGCACATTTCGCATCATGCCCATGGCGTGAATGGTTTGCGCGTTGCCTGCGCTGTCGGCCACATACATCTGCGCTTGGGCATTGGCTTTTTGCGCATACTTTACGCTGGGGCGCACCATAAGCTCGGTCCAATAGCCAATCAAAAACAGCAAGCCTACCGCACAGACAGTGACAACACCCATTCTGGGGTGAATGAGGTAAACCAAGGTAATGAAGAAAATGCTGACAGGCGTGTCTAGAATGGCCAACATAGCTGGAGACGATAAAAAACTGCGGATAGTTTTGAGGTCTTGTAGCGCGAGCCTAGAGGTAGAAGAGCGAGTGTTTAAATAACTTCTATAACTAGCTTCAAAGACACGCAAACCCATCTTCTCGTTAAACGAAACAGCCACAGCTTGCATTAACCGAAATCGAACCCACTCTAAAAAACCAGAAACCACCAAAAATCCAACAAGCATGAGCGTCACTATTAACAACAATTGCTCGCTTCTACTGTTTAGAACAGGGCCATAGACGTCTTTCATGTAGCCCACAGGCGCCAATGACAGTAGGTTGGCAATCAATGTGAACAAAAACGCATTGCGAATAAGCAATGCATTGTCAAGCAGTGCAGACCTCAACTCTGAATATTGAAATAGTTTTTTCATGCGGCTAAGGGCTCTTGGAGATTGTTGGAAATGACTTTGACAGACGGTTTGATCAGCAACGACCCCTCTGGGTCTTGACTAAAGACAAATCGCAAATAAAACATGTTCTTTTGACGCAGCAACGAGAGTTCTTTCAATTTCTCATTTCTCAATTTAGTTTCAATTGATTCACTCAAATTGATCTGAATATGCATCCTTCCGTCCAATGTAAAAATGGACAGCGCATTTTTCTTAAGAGTTAGCGTATGCTTGTCAAAAAATACAGGAGTGGTGTCTGTAAATTTCAAAATAGGTAGAGGATGACCGGCCTTTGCCACGGCGGTCCAACGGCTTGCTGGATCTTGGAATATTTCTTTAGAAGCTTTGCTGACTGTATGAATGGCATTACACACCATTTGTGAACCTAGCAAAGGAAATTTCTCTCGGATGCTTTTGTACGCGAGGTGATGCAATGTAACCCGATGCCAACTCCTAGAGCGGGCCACAAACAAGGCCGCTTCGTCACAAGCTAATGCGAAGGTTTTTTGCAGATCGAGCAATTTAAGCGCCTGCTCAGGGCTCACCAGAAGTTTGAGCTGAAGCGTGTTTTTCATATAGGAGATGTTAGCACAATCTCCTATATGAAAATCAAGTGACTTTGTGGTGCAACAAATTATGCCAACCTAACAAGCCAACCACTTTCTGATCTTCGAGGCAGACAATGCGACTGATGCGTTTTTCCTCAAAAATCCTCAAGGCATCACTGGCCAAGGTTTGAGCGTCAATGGTCAGTGGTCGGCTGGTCATGAAGTTGGACACTGGTTGCGACAACTTTTCGTCAAAATGACCTTTACTTTGAACAATCAGTCGACGGAGGTCGCTGTCAGTGAAGATGCCGCTAAGCTTATCGCCCCCACTCAGTAGCAAAATAGCACCCATTCGACCTATGGCCATCTCAGGTATGACCTCTGTTAGCAAAGCATTGGCTTGGCGATGTGGAATTTCACTGATAGGCTGCATCACATCTTTAACGCGAAGGTAGTATTTGCGACCCAAGGCCCCCATGGGGTGTGTTCTTGCAAAATCTTCAGTGGTAAAGCCCCGGGCGGCAACCACCGCCATGGCCAAAGCATCTCCTAGAGCCAGTTGTACTGTGGTGGAAGATGTAGGTGCCACGCCTAAAGGGCAAGCTTCTTCCTTAACGCCCGAGTCAATGTGCCAGTTACTTAGTTTGGCAATGGCACTACTGGGCTTGCCTGTCATGCCAATCACTTTAACTTGAAATCTTTTTGCGAATGACACAAAGTTAACTAACTCGTCGGTTTCGCCGCTGTTGGAAAGCGCCAACAAAACGTCACCTTCAGTGATCATGCCTAAATCGCCATGACCTGCTTCCCCGGCATGTACAAAGAACGCGGGGCTGCCGGTGGAGGCCAAGGTGGCTGCAATTTTTCGACCTACATGGCCGCTTTTACCAACACCAGACACCACAATTCGGCCATTGCATTTCAGCATGGCATCAACAGCCTGCAGAAAGTTGGCATCTAATTTTTGAGCACTAGTCAAGAGGGCTTGTGACTCTTCTGCCAAAACGTCTCTGCCCAATTTGAGCAAATCGCCTGAGTATGTAACAGCCACTTTTAAACCTTTATGCCTTGTTGCGTTCTGGCATGGGCGCCGTGCCATTCATCAGCCATGTCACAGTTCCAGTAATCTTTAAAGCATGGGGTACCCAAAGTGTAGTGAAGTAACTTAGCGTTGTAGTTGTCCTCGTACTCCGTGGTCAACCAATTCCATTCTTTTGAAAACTCACCCACCAGACTGTCATCTAACCACTGAAATCTATGCAGAAAAGCGCCGGTTTGACCCATGACAAATTCGGGCGTCATAACTTTGTTTGCGGGATGACCACAATTCCAAAGCACCACACTAGACCAGTTTTTACGGGGGTAGTCTTGATTCTTATTCCCCAGATATTTTCCTGGCGCCTTGGTCTTGTAATCATGCTTGGCACACAGCACCGCCTTGGACTCGTCCCGCAACGCCCATAACTTAGCGATGTCTTCGCGGCAGATCATGTCGCCATCGGCAAAGATGGCCCAACCTGAAAAATCAAACAAAGATGGCGTTAAAAACCTAGAGTAAATGAACGCGTTGCTACCGTCATCGTGAGTTTCTTTGTAGTTGGCAAAACTGTTCAAAACCAAGGGCGTGAAGGAGACAGGGGCGCTGGTTTTTTCCAAAACACTTTGGCAAAAGGTATGGTAAGCCACTGCTTCACGTTCATCATATCCAATGGTAATTTTGATCATAAGGTGGGTCGTAGTGAAATTGCTTTTGACTCTAAAATATAAAATTAACGCCAATCAGAGGTCTGAGTTAACTTAGAACATACAAAAATGGCCTCTTGGTTACCTTCACCTGTTACGGTAAATTTAAGGACTTTGAAGTAACCTGAAAAAAGAGTAAACCAATATCCAAAGGGCAATTGGGTGACGTGAGCATTTCTGCCATCTGATAGCAATTTCTTAGCTGGATAATTTGCAACAGAACAAATGAAAATTTTACCTGTTCGTTGTCGGATTTCGTTAAGGACATGAGACAGGGCACCAAACTCAACATGCTCCATCACATCCAGGCAAACCACCATGTCAAACTTGCCGTCAGGTAAATTGGCATACTTTTCAGACGCAACGTCAAAGCCCTCAACTCTGGTGCCTGGCAAATTAGCTTTAGCGTATTCCATGAAGTGCCCTTTGCCACACCCATAGTCCAAAATACTACCAACATTATTTTTGATAGCCATTGCCTTAATCGTAGGGTAGTGCTTAACAGTGATGCCACCAGCACCGAAAGCTTCGGTACTGTTGTGAAGCTGTTTAAGTTGTGCCGCGTAATCTTCAGAAATTAGATTGCTCATTGCATGCCTTAAATTGCAGATGAAAAACCAAACCCGGCCAATGTGCAATGCACATTAAGTCTGGCAGCCAGAATAATCTCGCCACAGTTGGGTGCTTTATTGCGGCCATAACCTTTAATCAAGATGAAGCCGCGCTTTACTTTTTCAAAGGCTTTCAAGCCGCTAGAAACCTCTGCTTCGTTAGAGGCATTGCAAAGTAAAATATCTACGGTGTCCGAATCACCATTGCCGATGTCTGACATGGTGAGATCATTTTTCAGATTTACCCTGAATCTCTCTAACAGCATCTTAGCAAATTCATCAGCAGCGCCGACTTCTTGTATGCCCCTTGGCGCATAGACTTCTATTTTGCTTGCCTGGTCTGCAACCAGTGAACTAACTGCCAAAGCAGGCAAGGTCATAGACTGAGACAACTGAAAAACCCGAACATGCGTGGGGGGACGAATCTTACAAACCGATGCATGAATGAAGTCGATGATAGAGTAAGTCTCATAAGTCACTCTTTCAGCGTTGAACATTTTCAAAAATGCACTGGTGGTGGACGTCTCACTGTACAAAAAATCGCGTCGATTAAGCACGCACATTTCATTGTCAGAAATGACACCCTGAGGGTCTTTCAACTTGTCTTTGATGAGGTCGTAAAGTTTCATGCTGCACTCCCTTTGGTCAAGGCCTTTTGGGCAACACCCTCAAAGAACTCTTCGTTGGTTTGATTGATCTGCTTTCGGTGGATTTTGATGTCTGGGTAAGCAATGCTGGTATCACCTTCGAGCCCCCAAATAAAAGGCGCGCCACGGTCAGATAACAACAAATGCACACTTCGGCCAGCTGCACCAGCAAAGTGAACCAATGCTGTGGAGACAGAAATAATTTCGTCGCACGCACACATGAGGGCGAACCAACCATCAAGATCTTTCTTAAAGTCTAGTCCGTCAATCCAGCGAATATTTTTGTACTTGGATGCCAAATATTCTTTCTCTTTAGATACTTCACCGTATTGCAAAGAAACAAAAATGGTATTTTGGTCATTGAAAATTGGGTCCCAAAGCTCAATGTCCAACGTCTTGGTCTTTTGCGCACGCTCCCAATATCCGCCTTTCCAAGAAAAACCAACAATGCGATCAGCACCTGTTTTCTTGAGCAAAATTTCTCTGAATTTGGCCAATTTTGCTTGGTCAGGGTTCAAATAAACCTGCCGATTTTTAATGAAGTCTTCTTTGCTGCTGCGATATTTTTTTTGGAAAGAACCAATGGGAACATAGCCATTGACAACTTCAGAGTTGGCAGACAAGAAAGGGCCTGAACCATAGGAATGTACGGGTAGCTCTGGAAATGATCGTTGCAAAATGGGTCGGAAACGTTTTTCTGCAATGAGTACAGTTTTGGGATAATCCGCCAAAAACTGACGCAAAACGCCCAAGAACAACACTTGGTCACCGATGCCTTGTTCGCAAACTGCATAAGTCCACTTGTTAGGGTCAATGGTGTTCATATCGGTGACACACTTGGCACCTTCAAACAGTTTGGGCAATGGACGGCCAATTTTGCCTACTTCTGGTAACAAACCATTGTCGTAATTGACCCAGCCTTCTTCAAACTCTCCCAGGCGCAACTGCACCAACGACATGTTCCAACGGGTGGCGATATTGTTAGGATCTTTTTCTAGAGCAGCCTTAAAAGATTCAAGGGCTGCTGCAGGGCTTCTTTCAGCTAGCGTGTCGGCCTTGAGTCGAATAATTTCGTGTTTGTCGCCAAAATGTTTCTCGGCCACAGCCAACATTTCGTCAGCCTCCGTCTTCATGAACAAAGACCGGTAGCAAGAAATGAGTCCGCTGATGACAGAAACATTTGGCTTTTCAAGGTCTAAATGAGGTTTGAGGATTTCCAATGCTTTGGAATAACTTTGCTCTTGAAGTAAAGCCGCGGCAAAATTAATGCACACGCTCTGGTTTTTTGGCATGGCGGCATAGGCTTGCTCACCAAATGCCACCGCCTTTTTAAAATCGCGTTTTTTAATGTATGTGGGAATTAGGTTGGCCAGCGCCAAGTGCTGCTTGGCATTCAACTGAAAGCTTTCAAGCAACAGCTCTTCTGCCCGGTCAAACTCTTCTTTGCGGAGGGCAACTACACCTTTGTAGGCTAAGCCTGCAGATCTGTTGTACCTGGAGATAACTTCAGCAACCTCTAGGGCTTTGTCTAGCAGATTATTTTTGAGGGCTTCATCGGCCTCAGCCGCCAACTTCATTAATTCGTTTTGCTTCATAGTTCTGGTGCGTCATGTCGCCCAGAGCAGAAACCCAAGGCGTTTAGTTGGCTAAGTAGTGCCAATTTTAATCGGAAAAGTTAAATTCATCCCCATACATAGGGGCGCCAACACCAGATTCAAGCAATTTGAATAACTTCGAAGCCTTTGATCAGCTCGTCCAAGGCTTTCATTTGAGACAAGAAAGGTTTGAGTAAGTTCAACGGCAATGCACTGGGGCCGTCGCACTTGGCCTGGGAGGGGTCTGGGTGAGCTTCAATGAACAAGCCTGCAATGCCGATGGCCAAGCCGGCTCGGGCCAACTCCACTAATTGCTCTCTTCTACCGCCAGATGCAGCACCCATAGGATCTCTGTTTTGAAGAGCATGTGTGGCGTCAAAAATAAGTGGTTTGTTTCCCGTGACTTTCTTCATGACACCAAAGCCCAACATGTCTACTACCAAATTGTCATAGCCAAACATGGTGCCACGGTCACATACCCAGACATTGTTGTTGCCTGCACTTTTGAATTTGTCGACGATGTTGGCAATTTGGCTAGGGCTGATGAACTGTGGTTTTTTAATGTTGATCGGCTTGCCTGTTTTGGCCAAGGACACCACCAAATCTGTTTGACGTGCTAAAAAAGCAGGCAATTGCAATACGTCGACTACTTCAGCAACTGGGTTAACTTGAAAAATTTCATGCACGTCCGTAATGACGGGTACGCCAAATTCACGTTTTACTTCTTGAAAAATTCGCAAACCATCGTCCATGCCGGGGCCACGGAAGGAATTGATAGAAGAACGATTGGCTTTGTCAAAAGACGCTTTAAAAATGTAGGGAATATTCAAAGCGCTAGTAACTTTGACAAATTCGTCACAGGTTTTGAGTGCCAAGTCTAGGTCTTCAAGAACATTTAAACCACCAATAAGTACAAAAGGCTTTTCGTTGTTTTCAATGACGGTGGGGTTGGAAATATTTTTCATGTGCTTATTTTAAAGCTGACTTGGCCAGTTATTCAGGTTTTGATGTCTTGTGACCGTTTAACCAGTTTGGAAAAGTTACTGCGTTTAGCCATCCGGCATGTTGCGACTTTACAAACAGCATTTCTAAAAGTGCGTGCGTTTCTCTTCTGGACAATTTCAAAGTGGCTTCTTTGCCTTCGCCCCGCAATGACACTTGTGTTTGAATACTGCTAACTTTTAGGTTAATTTCTTCCATCAAGAGACCAGCGTTGATCTTGCTGAGATTAGGTGCATCGGTTTTAGGTTGAGGCCCGTCAAACTCTAAAGCCAGGCTGTGTTCTTGCTGCAAGTTGCGCGGAACATTAGGCAAAAAGCCAGACACAGATGGCAGTGCAACCTCTTCTAACTTGACAGCCCAAGCTTTGATGAACCGCAACATTAACTTGCGCGTTAGCCACCAATTCAAATTAAGCTTGTCTGTATTGACAGTTAATAGCATCCTGTCTTCTGAGTCAATGTAAGTCAGGTCAATTTGCACAGAGAATTTGTATGAGTTTCATGGCAATTTTTTACAAGTTGGACTGGTGATGTTAATCGATTTAGTATATTTTAGGCTGGTGTTGATGTGCAAATCATAGGCCGCACCTAACAGGCCACCCAACATCAAATTTCCAGCGATATTTTTAGAGGGCAAGGAAGGTGCTGACCCCGTGAACTGTGGTTTATAGGGAAATTTGCAGGTGAAGCTCAAGTCACCAAATTCATAATCTGCCCTACCGTGGCAGGGGTTCTGAAACAACAGCGGCCTCGGGTGTTTTCTGCCACGCATTGGGCCCCACACGCTTGTCGTGATACAACATGTTAACCGTAACTTACTGCGTATCTTCGTCCAGCATGCTGGTACAGCCCACCAACACACCCACAAGGGTCATGGTCAAGGCTAATTTACTAAGGAGTTTCATAGTGTTGTGCTGATGCTAGAGTTTAGAGGTCTCTACCAGTAAGATCGGCATCAGTTACGCTAACTTTAGGGTTGCATATTGACCACTGGCAATACTGGATGCAGATTAACCCTCAGAGAAACAATTCAAACAAATGCTTCTCATGTAATTTCCTTGGAAGGTACTTTGGAAAGCGTTTCAACGATTAGTACATCTGAAATAGACAATCATTCTGCAACTGAATTTTTCTGTTGACTTGGTAATCTTCATGGCGCATTGACATAAAGCATCTCAGGCATAGCGACTCCTTAAACATGATTGATGGATTCGATTAGTCAATTTAAAAATATGTTAACTTCTTCAAAAAAAATAGCAGACTACATGCTCTACTAGTAAAATTCAAACGTACTGATTGGAAGTCTGTTTCTATCAGAGTCATCTGACTTTGAGTGCCTCAACGTCAGCAATGTATTGTAGATATGCTTAGATAGATTTATAATAAAATTTTTTCAAAGCAGCGTCGACTTAAATTTCAAGCCTTTGACGAATATAAAATGGTTTAATATTAATCGCGTCTGTTTAACAACGCGTAAATTTTTAAAGTATGCAAAGGAAGTTCCTTAGAGCCTTACTCAACAACCAAATTTAGACCTCAAAGAAAAAGCAATGCCGAAAAATTATTAAACATACTGAATCGATATAAAATTAAGAAGAGTAGCAAAGTAAAATTTAATTTTTAATATAAATAAAATAGGTGACTAATATTAATTTCATTTGAATGCCGTTATTGAGAATTTATAATATGTGTTGTTTAATTTTGAATAATACGAGATCAATTTCTTCAAATAATTTTCATGTTATATATAAAATGTAACGATGCATTAAAGCATTTTGTTATTATAAATCTTATTAATATAAAAAATAAACGACAAATTAAAAGTGAAATTATTATAATCAAATAAATTATTCGATAAAAGAATCCTTGTTGTTAAAAAATAAGTATATCGAAAATTTAATATACTATAAATAACGTAACATATTAAAAACTATTTCCACATTATTTTTCTAAATAAATATTATTAATAAAATGAAAAATTTAAAAAATTTTTTAGATGATCAGATAAAATTACTAGATTCCTCTGATGATTCGATTGCAATAGAATTAGCACAAAAAAGTATTTCATTGAAATTCAATACAAACACCAAAAACGTTATTGCACAATATTTATTTGAAAAAAATAAACACATAGCTGCACTTAAATTTATTGAATGGATGCTGAATAATGAAGATTTTAATGATTTCACTTACTTCATTAAGGCGAATATCGAATTTGGACAGGAGCTTTTTATTTCTGCAATTAAATCATATTTGAAAAGTATTGAGATTAATGATAAGTTTCTTTATGCACACTTTAATCTAGCAAATTGTTATAAAAAAGTTTTTGATTATAATAAAGCAATAAGTCATTATAAAATTTCAATTGAATTGAACTCAAATTTTATTGAAGCACGATATAATTTAGCTACAACCTACAATGAAATTAATTTAATTGATAAGGGAAAAAAATGTTATATCGAATTACTAAATATAAAAAATGATTTCCATCCCGCTCTGTATAATTTAGGATTAATTTATTTTCAGAACTCTCAATTTGAACTAGCGTTAAAATATTTTAATAAATGCACTGATATCGAAAAATTAAATTTCAGATATTTATTTTATAATGCAATCACTAGCGGAATATTAGGTGATAATAAAAATAACAAAATTTTTCTTCAAAAAATAATCGGTTTAAAAGCAAAAAAACACGAAGATATTTTAATAAAAGCTAATACTTATATTAAGATTGGCGATCATAATAAAGCATTCAATACAATACCAAAATATTACAACCAACCCGATTTAAATCATATTAAAACTTTAAGTTTAACTAAAAATAGTTCTAAATTAATTTTAAAAAACCTAGGAAATTTAAATATTATAAAAAATAAAGGCTTGGATAATAAACCAATGATCATGATTTCTGCAGATCTTGTTTATGCAAAAAAATATTTGCGTATATTTTTAAATTCAATAAAAATAGAGTCTAAAAATTTCAATATTTTAATTCACTTGATGATTAATTCGCATGAAGATATTAAGGAATTTACTTCAATTGTAGATCATAAAATATTAATAGCCTATGAAATATATAATACTAATAATAAATCTGCGTATACAACACGTAGATTCTTAAGGATTCAACAAATAGTTAACTACTTTAATTCGCCTGCAATACTATTAGATATTGACTGTAAAATTAATGGGAATATTGATGATGCATTTAATATGCTTAATGAATATGATGTGGGTATTTATAAAAGAGACTATGAAATTACAATCACACAAGCCATTGCTGCTGGGTTTTTTTATGCCTCACCATCTTACGGATCTAATATCTTTACTAATTTTTTAGTAAATTATATTGGTACAATTAAGGATTCAAAAATAAAATGGTTTACTGATCAACTTGCTCTTTTAGCAACTTCTGAGTGGGCAAAAACTGAATTTCAATCAATTAAAATTTTTAGTATCCCTAACGAACTAATGTCATTTAAAATGAAAGATAATAATTCTTTAGTTATTAGCCTTAAGGGCAACAATAAAAATTTCGAATTGCATTAATTTGATATTTTTGAAATTTACATGTTAAGTATTCGGTAGAAGTCATGTGTGGCATATCAAATCACTATATCAACGATATAGTGGAACTAACCACCGCTGGCGGCAGGATCGTTTGCCGACGTTGTAACGCCACATCCAAGCGTACGAAACTCCAATGCGGTGGGCCGGCAGTTCGCGGTAACACTAAGTGCAAGTTTCATGGAGGGCTTAGTACTGGGCCACGTACAAGTCAGGGAAAACTGCGCTGCGCACAAGCTAAAACTAAACACGGCAAAGACACGCGCGAAGACAGGCAAGTACACCGCCTCGCCATGAAGCGCATGAGGCTATATGCCCAGATTTTGGGGGTTCCGTTCAGGTCTGACGCGGGTGACAAACGGCTATGACATCGTATGTAGGGGGTCTTTTGAGCACCCTCTGTGATTAGTGGCACAGCACCTCTTGAACCACTCAAATTCACCCTATTGACAGTCAACGCAAGTTGCGTATACTTCCGCCATGAAAGCATTATTCGTTGAGTTGCCAGCTTTTGAGCGAAACAGGTCGGATTACCTGACTGACGAGGCGTATCGAGGTCTACAAAATGAGATGCTGAAAGACCCAGAGGCTGGTGATGTCATCACTGGTCCGGGTGGCCTGCGAAAGCTCAGGTATGGCGATGCAACTCGCGGCAAGGGTAAGCGCGGTGGACTCAGGATCATCTACTACTGGTGGGATCCAAAGAAGCAGTTTTGGCTTTTTACGATTTACGACAAAGATGAACTATCTGACTTGTCACCGAAAGAGAAAGCCGTATTGAAAACACTCTTGAAGCAAGAGTTGGAGGAAAGAAAATGACCAAACGCAATTTGTTCGCTGAACTCACTGAAGGCTTTGATGCCTTGGCTGCTGCCCGTAAGGGCAAGAAGACATTGCGCACCACAGAGGTGGAGCTAAAGCCTGCGGTGGTGGTAAGTGCAGACGAGCTACGCGCAATCCGCGAAAAGCTCAACCTGTCACGTCCTGTGTTTGCCAGCTACCTCAGAACCAATCCACGTACGCTTGAGAACTGGGAGCAAGGCCGCGCTAAGCCCAATGCCCAAGCAGTATTATTGATTCATCTGGTGTCACGCTACCCAGATACTGTTAGCCGGCTGTCTGCGGTTTAAACCACTTTCATTTATCCCTTTGCAGTTTTCGCCCTGAGCTTTAAACGGGCTTTGCTTACGAGTCCAAGGGTGGGTGCTAGTTGAAAAATAATCGCCCGTATTGTCCGAAGCATGACAGCTTGAATGTGAATACAGCTGTGACAACAATGTTAGGTGCTGCGGCATGTAGGACTGAGTGGCTGGAGAGTGTGTAGTCGATGACAGTTGTTTCTGCCACCGACTTTGGCGTTGTCCTGAAGTGCTTGATAAGTGAAAGCCTACACAGGTTAGGGTTTGGTGTTTCTGGGTGGATCAAAGCTCAACGGTATTCCAAGAATGGACATCAGTTCGCTTGGGTTAATCTGAATGGTGTTTTGTAGGGCAGTACGTATCACTGGCTGATCCAGTAAGTCCTTTGTTGAGCATAAAACATCTACAACTTTGCTTGAAATCTCGTAGCGTTTGAACTTGGGGATGCTTTCAGCCATCGTTAGCCCATAGCTTTGACCAACGCATTTGAAGTGACTTTGCTTCAATGCCGCCAAGTCGCCCTTATAGCCACCCAGTGCTGATCCCATCATCCTGCCGTTTCTAAGGGGTAGAACAACTACATGCATATGGGGCGCTCCTTCATCCAAGTGAACAACTGCGCTGATGATCGGACAGCCTAAGTAGTCCTCAAGCCATTCAACGACTGCTGGGAAATAGCTTTTGGTATCGACAGTTGTATTGGCTCGGAGTGAAATTAAATATACCAATGCCAAGACCCCGTTACGACGTAGTTTTTTACCCGTAGCGGAAACGATGGTTGTAGCTACTTCGGACACCATGCTGTTTGGGTCAGAGCCGCCGATCAAGGTTTTGTTCAAATTACAACGGGTGGGGTCTATATGTCTGTTTTCACCCAACTCGCGGGGGATTTGGCGAAAATTATGTTTCAAGCATTTTGTATGAATGTCGAGTGATTTAAGTTTTTTGACGGAAATCAATTGAGATTCAGCCATGATTAGCTACTGTAATGTGGAGCCTCAATTGCAAAACCTAGGGGTTGGTTTTACTCCCCCCGGAAAGTCGCCATTTTTCAGGTTCGGTGGAATTATTTATCCACTCTTGCTTTCGTATCGACCAATATTCCTCAAGGTGCTTGTGGATGTGTCCGATGCCCTCTAATGCAAGAATGTGTAATGCAAAGGTCATGAATACGGAGTCGTATTCTTTTTTGTTGTTTAATGTCGGCTGATGATCTACGCCAACCATCCAAGCGCGACATATTGCTGATATCAGGATTACCCTTGCAGGCTCTTGGTCATATCGTCCCATTGAAGTTTGATGGGACGGCAAGGGTTTTATTATCAACTTGTCTTTGTGACTTCTATACCTGCGGATTTTGTTTTCACGGAAAAGTTGAATGCCATTCCATATGATTTCCAACGCTTGAGTCCGCAACCGTTCGTCAGCGATAAAACCCGACTAGTGGATGTGCTGTTTTAACTCTTCATGGGATATTGGCATCCCATCATTTAACCGCAAGTCCCCCACCCCTTGTCAAATCCAGCCCTGCGCAAACCCACCATGGGGGCAGAGGCCATATCAGGTCCTCGTCTTAGGTTTGGGTGTGTACAGTAATTTGCTCAAAGGTATAGAACTGAAAACCTTGACAGTCTACAGTAGTGAAATCAAAAGCCCCGCAATCTTGTGATCTGCGAGGATTCTAACAACACATTAAATACTATTAATTTTTAAAATAGATGAGATCTAAATTAATTCCGGTTTTAGACCAGTTATTCTCATATCTCTGGGCTCACGTAATTTGAATTGGGCTGGAGCTTGCTTTAATTTTAGGAAACCAGCTTCATGCATGACTTTTGCTAAAGATAATGGTGTATATCCCCATCGGTGAATCATTAAAGGATCTCTCCAAGCAGGATCTCCATAAAAAACCCACATAGTTCGTTGTCCATCGCTGTTTGAATTAGCGTATTTATCAGGATCTTTTAAAAATTCTTTGCAAGCAGTTTCCAAATTAGGACATTCTAAAATTATTTTTCCACCAGGTTTTAAAACTCTTCGCCATTCCTTCAAAATCTCAACCACTTCCCAACGCCAAAAATGTTCAACTACGTGAACAGCAAGTATTTCATCCGCATAATTATCAGGAAAAACAACAAGTTTTCTTATATCGCAAACAATATCTGGTTTGTTGCCTGAACGTTCATCAACTAAATCTACGTTTATGTAATTGTCTAAAATTTTATCACCACAACCTAGATTCAATTTTACAATTTTATTCATTTATTTTCCTGAATTATTTTTTTTAAATTACAACTCCATAAGTGTGCAACTTTATTTGGAAGAAATTCTTTAGAAATATTTAAAGCATTTTTTAATTTTTCTTCCGGCCATTCGTAGTTATTTAAGTACGCTTCAAGTTGATTAGTGTCAATGTCTATTAAATAATCTTGATACTCTATATAGGATGGAATTTTTGTTGCAATAACTGGTCTATTTAGTGAAAACGCAGTAATTATTCGATTGGAGCTTGCATATTTTTTTCTGCTATCATTTAAATCTGATGGTATCAATATACAGATGCTATTTTCAGCATACTTAACTACATTGTTAATTGACCATTGTGAAATTATTATTTTAATATTTTTTAATGCAGGTACTAAAATTTTTTTTGATTTTACAGCCTCTACTATAATATCTTTATCTGTAAGACAATTTACTATGATTTCTTTATTTAATATTAGATCTATTTTTTGAAGTGCATCTAATAAAAATGGAAAACTTATTGGCATTCCAAACCACAAAAATTGATTTTTAATATTACTTCGTATTTCGCCATAGTCGTCAATAGCGTCTGGAATGCAAATTATTTTTTTAGTAAAATATATATTTTTAACTTCATCTTTCAATCCTTCTGATGATGTTATTATTGCATCTGAAATATCAATTATTCTTTTATAATACTCTTGAGTTTTTGTTATTAAATTTTGGTTTCTTTCTTGATAATCGCTGCTTAGATGATTTATTTTTTTATTTTCATTGGCTAAGTAATTATCCGTGTAGTCTACTATTACTTTAATTTTTAATTTTTTTAAATTTTTTGCCAATTCAAGGTTATTGTTAATATTTTTTTCATTACTTAAACTCCATGTGGTTTTGCCAAATATCACTGCTGAGACATCTTTGCTAATTTTATTTCCAATATCTATATTAATATCAGCCATATTTCTAGCAGCACCATATCTCAAACGAAATGATGGAGTAATCATTATCCTTTGTGTGCTATCGATTGGTATACCTAACCAATGTATCTTCATTTGGTTTTAATTTGAAATTTATCTACAAAAAAACCCCGCAGTTTTATCTGCGGGGTTTTAGACTCTCGAGGTTAAAAACCTTGAGAACTGTTCACTAATTAAACAAATGCAAAGTTTGCTGCTACCAAAGCTCCTGGTGTGACACCAGAAATAACCGCTAAAGTATCAGTACTCAACGTTGCAGTGATCAGTGAAGCTGTAGTGCCACCTTGTGCACTTCCGACATCGAAGTGAACCAAGGATACATTAGTGTCACCTGCACTAGCCCAAGCTACAACCAAGCTTCCAGAACCAGCCAAAGCAGCTGAACCGAATACTAGCGTTTTCACTAAACTCTCCATTGCTGCAGTTGTAGCCAGTGCTGTACCAATCACAATAACATTGTCAGTATCTGTCAACGTTAATGTTGCACCACCGGTTACTAGAGCGGACAAGTCTGCCGCTCCTGCAGTTGCAATAGCTACACCATCTGCATTTCGCAATGTAGCTGTTACTTGTGCACCGATGGCAGAAGCAAAGAACTCAATAGCGTCACCACCTGCGGCACCAGCTCCAAAAGAAATGATTTGATCAGTTCCCTGTGCAGTACTGTTGAACTGGATATGGTCATTACCTGTTGTACCAGCAGCCAAAGTAAAGATGTCATTACCCTTGCCTGAAATTACAGTGTTTGTGGTTGTTCCAGCAAGTTTGATTTCAGTATCAGTATCTACACCGGACAAATCAATACTGAATGTGCCAGAAATCAACTGACGGGCATCAATAGTACCAACTGCTGATGCAGAAACCGTACCAATTAATACAGCACCAGCTCCAGATACGGTAATACCATCAATGTTATTAGCTTGGATAGCAGCAAATGTTGCACTAGCTGACGCTGCAACACCAACATTGATAGCGCCAACGGATGCTACTGCACTTACAGCACCAAAAATTGCAGCACCATCGCCTGCAACTGTGAGAGTGATTGCACCCACACCTGAGGCATCAATCGTACCGATTTCTGCGGTTGCATCATCGGCAATCGTCAAGCTTACAGTTCCAATTACGCCGCCAGTACTATTAAAAGCAACGCTTCCTGTACCAGCTCCAATCAAAAGATTAGCAGAGGCATTCAATGTAGCATTGATATTACCAAGGTCCATACCTGATGCTGCGGCAGTTGCGGCTGTATTCATTACACCAACAAAACCACCGCTACCAAAGATTTCGATTGTTGAGTCTTGCTCACCAACAATTGCACCAACTGTAACTTGTGCGCCTGATTGTGTTCCAACAAACTTCTCTACGCCAACAAATGCACCAGTTCCAGCAGTCAAGGCGCCAATATTGAATGACGCACCTGAAGCTGCGGTACCTGCATTCAATGTGATTGTGCCCAAAGCAATAGTAGCTGATTGACTTGCCACAACATTGACGTTCAAGTCAAAGTCACCAGACGTCGTGATGTCCAACGCATCTGTACCAACAACTGAAGATGAACCAGCATCCAAAGAGATTGTTGCAGAAGCTGCAGCTGTAGAACCGTTACCCAGATCCAAAGCGCCGACAGTAATGTCAGCACCACTGCGGCCAACCATCGTCAAAGATGTAAATTTATCAGCTGTAATGCTTGATCCACCAACCAAGGCTCCAATAGTTACGTCAGCAGCATCTGATCCAGATGCGTTGATGGTAACTGAAGTGATGCCGGTATTAGCTTCAAATGCAGAAGTCAGTGCAATTGAACCAGATCCATTTGAATTAATTGTCAGGGATGACACTGCGTTGCCAGAAATAGCCGTAATGACCAAATCTGTCTCACCTGCGCTTGTGTTGATTGCAACTGTCTTAACATCAGAATCAAGAACAATACTACCCGCATTGACAGCCGCTGTACCGCCGGATACACCAGAACCTGCAGCAGCATTTAATGTCAAAGATGCAACATCTGAAATCGAAACAGCTTCAACACTGATTTGACCAGTTGCCGAACCCAAATTGATCGTCAATGTCGAAGCAGCACTGACAGTGTCGAGGGTAATGTCGTCTGTACCATCACTAATGATATTGACTGTCGACGCGTCTGCAATTTGGCTGACAGACAAGTCAGCAGATGCTACGCCAGCGGCAAGGTTAAAAGTTGTAACTGTTGAACCAGATGCGTTCAACGTTGCACCACCGTCTGTAGTGAACGCAACTGTCGCAACTTCTACATTTGTGGTGTTCAGTGTACGAGCCAGAGTACCAATGGTCATTGTCACCTGGTCGGTACCAGCACCACCGTCAACATTATCAGCAGTGTCAATTGTTGTGCCGAAACGGAATGTGTCATTGCCAGCACCGCCCTTGGCAGTAACGTCCACATTAGCCGCCTCGAAAGTCATGTCAATGTTGCCTTGAGCAGCAGACGCATCGAATGTGCTGATTTTATCGTCAGAGATCAATGCCGCATTGCCTGTACCTGTGATGGTGTAGGTCATGCCGCTGCCGTCTGCATCAATACGTGCAAGATTCAGCGAACCTTGAACTTCCAAGTTTACTTTTGTGATCAAGCCAGCGCCAGCTTCATCAAAGTCAAAGTTCGCTGTGTTTGTAGCAGAGGCAGAAGCAATTGTTGTTGCAGTACCTGCACTGCCAACACTCACCAATACGCCATTTGCTGTTGCGCCAGTTGATGTGTTGTTGTAACCAATATTGATGTCTGTGTTGCCGTATAAAACTACTTTCGTATCGTCAGCCAAGCCGCTCACATCAAGCGTAGTGCCAGCCAAAGAGCTTGCGTTTGACAAAACAGCAACGCCAGACCAGTCAGCAGCATTCAACTCAACTGTTTCTGCAGCAGTACCAATCAGGCGGACATTGACATTCTCAACGCCATCGATTGACACGAAACCGTTTGCAGTGTGTACAGCAGCGATCAAGTTCAATGTATCTGTGCCAGCGCCACCAATGATGTTGTCGCCAACAGTGAAAGTGCCGGATGTACCCAAAACACCAGAGATAGTGTCGTCACCAGCGCCACCAGAAACTGCGTCCACACTAGTAGTGAGCGTGAAAGTCGCGCCAACAACAACAGGAGTACCAGCCGCAGCAAAAGTGCCACCAGCGTTGCCTGAAGTTTGTGACAAAGCCAAAGCTGAATCAACTTTAGTGTTGAATGCAGAAACTGCAGCACCGTAAGTTGCGTCAGTTGTAGACATCTGCGCAAAGTCGTTCAACATCGAAACAACTTTAGCACCTTTGTTCGCGCCTGCTGCTGTCAATTGAGCTGCAACCCAGTTATCCAAACCTGTAACAGCAGTCAAACCCAAGTTTGCAACCAAAGTTGTTGCAACTTCCAAGTCTGTCTTTGTACCGAAATCGCGGCTGTAAAGCGTGTTAACCAACACGCTTGGGTCGAGAGATGCAACTTCAGAGTATGTTGCGTTGCTCATTTGCACGTTGTACAAAGCGCCAGCTACGCGCGTCAGTACGGTGCCGTTTGTTGAGATTGCCATTTGATATTCCTTATGTAATGAAAATTAACTTTCTGCAGAAAGCCGAACCAACCTTTCGGAGGCTCGTTAAAGATCTCGGTATTGCGCTTCTTGTTGCAACACTCAAAAGCTTTGACAAACACCCATATATGCTCGATTGACTTTAGCAGTGACCGTATTCTAAGTGATTTCAAAATCGTTTTTTTGTGATTTGAGTCACACACGAGTGGACGAAATCACCTTTTTGCAAAAAAACAACGCGTTTTGGGGTGTTTTTTGACCATTTCAGTCTTGCGCCCACCGGATTCCAAGATATACGCCTGAATTCTTCAAATTAAACAACGTGTTATTTGACTTTTGTGATGTGGCTTCAAGGTTTAAACCCACTCGCCACATTTTGGCCACTGGCACCCAGTAGCCCAATCCCAAATCTGTGCGTCTGGTGTTCGATTTTAAGTCACCCAACAGCTCGCTGTACGCCTGCTGGTCTTTACTTTGTGCATGGCGTAGCCACACACTCAACTGGCCTGCTGGCACCTGCACCATTGGCAGGCCCACCAACTGCTCGTGGCGCAGCATCAAATCTGTACGTGTGCGATTGCCGCCTGGTCGGCCAGCATCGGTGGCTCGGTCTTGTCCGCCGCCCAAGGCAATTTGTGTTTCTTGCTTGGTGTCGGCGCTACACAGCCAGTCCATGCGGGCATAGTTGTATTTGCCATTCAGGCTGTTGGCCTGTGCAAAGCTTTGATTGATCTGCCCCACCGCAGGTGCCCACTTGCACAGTGCCCCCATCGATTCCCAATTGAACTTGAGCTGCAAGCCCTGGTCGACATAGGCCGTTTGGGCGCCCAGCCAAAACTGCGTGCCGCCAGCTGCCAGCTGCCACACACCCGAGGCGTTCCCTGCCAGTATGGGCAAGTTGTACTTCAGAGCACCCTCTGCGGTGCGACTGTTACCGCCCGCACTGGCGGCGCCGGTTTTATTGCTTACAGCCACATTCAGTAGCAATTCCTGCGCACCTACACCACGGTATACGCCCTGCACTGCTGCGGTGGACTTCAAAGCGCTGCCCGACACGGGCTTAGCATTGTCGGCAAGGCCCAAAGTAACAGGGCCATTGGACAAGTACAAGGTAAGGGCATCGGTATAGGTGGCACTGTTAAGGTTACTTTCGTGGCCGTAGGCGCTCTGTACCAAACTGCTCCACTGAACGGCCTGCCACATGAGCCCTGATTGACCCAGCGCGCTGCCAGCTTGCGCTTGAGTACTACTTGACGCACCTGGGGCACCTGACATTTGAGCTTTGCTCAGCTGGGCTTTAAGATCTGGCTGAATGTCGGGGCGCTGCAGCACGTCGTTCAAGATGGCGCGGGCAGAGCCCTTCAGACCCACCATAGCCAGCGCTTGTGCGTAGTCAAGTTGTGCACCTGGCAAATCGGGGTTGATCAGCAGGGCTTTTTCTAATGAAACGGCAGCAGCTTCGGTTTGACCTTGGGCTAGCAGTTGGGCACCGCGGTGCGCATGAAAAAACGCGTTGTCGTCGCAGGCTTCTGCCATGGTGGCCAATTGGGCTAGGCTGGCTTGTTGCCACTGTGTGGGCGCGGGGCAGGCGGTTATGCTTGCAGGCTGTGCAGTTTGCGCAGCTGGTGCAACTTGTACAGCGTTTTGCGCAAAAACAGGCAAGGCAATTCCCGTGGCCAACAGGGCTAACAATCCCAGGGCAGGCACCGGCTTAGAGCGATCGATTTCGCAGCCAGACTGTCGACTCAGCACAGCGTTGATGATAAAAATAAGAATGAGTTGGCGATTAGCCGATCATACTGACTTCAGACGCAAATCCTGCGTCCAAGCCAGCCACCAAGTGCAGGTGCGAGGGATCAACCTCAATTTGCAAAGCGTACACAGTGCGCGGTGCGCGCATGCCAG
>JACCDN010192459.1_pt1 | contig 27413 bp, 32 predicted proteins | sample 7441691 | NCBI WGS metagenome assembly JACCDN01 (sample SAMN15323439, study PRJNA562643) | freshwater metagenome | isolation source: river surface water | place: USA:Blue River Watershed | collected 2017-08-16 | reverse complement strand
AATAAGCTACGAGCACAAATCATCGTCTTGTCATAAGGTGTCAAGGGTATTCTCTGCTCATCAATAGTCTCCATGTTATGTTGTTGTTGTTGAGATTGTGTTGAGATTGTGTTGAGAATGTGTTGAGAATGAAAACCGGGCGTGACGACAGGAATGTGTTGAAAGTCTGGGCAGGCTGGTCGTATCGGAACTTTTTTTACGGGTACCATGGATTTTCCGCATGAGCCCCGGGGTCCGACAACCTCCCTGCCCGATTATCTGACACTCTCTCACATGGATCTTGCGGGCTCGGTACTTGTGGATTATTTGTCGGGCCCGTACTTGAGAGGTCTACAAGACTTGGACCCCATGGTGCGCGAAAGAGAGTTGCAAATGACACGAATGATCATTCATCAAGTGACTTGTGGATTGTACCAAGGAAAGAATCTGACAATTCGTGAAGCTATTGAACTGGGAATCAAGAATAATGTACAAGCCAAGTTGAATCCTACTCAAGTGTTGGAGTTTTCCATTAATCCATCCTATGCAAGTTTCGCGACTCAAAATCCCAAGAAGCGGTCAAGTCCAAGAAATCAAGACCAAGTCATTAAGAAACGAAAATAAATAAACGAAAAAGTTCCGATTAGGAAACCTGTTTACAAGTTACGATAAGAGAGATGGAGCAGATACTTTTTATGACTGAAATTCACAATGCTTATCAACAGAGTGAAAAGGAAAAGACTAGACAATCGATTGAAAAGCAGATTGCTTGGTTGGGAACGAAATTTGTACACCCTGTTCCCATCATGGATCGTGTTGTGAGTGGCAAGGCCGAATTGGATCGAAACTACATTCGTGTACCAAATCTTACATTGCAATGGAAAATGATCTATGGCATGTGTCACAACCAGGACAAGATTACCATTATGTGGGGCAACATGAAGCAATACCCCAAGTGTCGATTCTCCAATATTGCCTATACTCATGATCTTTGGAAATGGATGAAATTCTTCTTTGCCCAAGAGGTGAATCGAGAACGAGAACAAGGACTAGTCATGGAAGGACCGGCGAATTCCATTTGGGATAGTGCACGTGTGGATACCATATCCTACGTCTATCAAGACAATAATGTATTTCAAAAACTTTTGATTCATTTCATGGATGGATCTCGCCAAACATTGTTTTACAAGAGTCCGACATAAATATTGGTTTGATTATGTCGATCGATTTACCGCTATGACCACCACACCGGTCACAATACACAAACACTACCATGAGCTTGTCACAATCTTGTGCCCGGTTTCCAACACATTCTGACGACTTGGTTTGTTCAACACATTCTGAAGCCTGGTTTACAACACATTCTGAAGCCTGGTTTACAACACATTCTGACGACTTGGTTTGTTCAACACAATCTGACATCTTGGATTTTCCAACACAATTTGATACCTGGTTTCCAACACCAGAACCTGACCAACAACCACTTGAACCCGAGGCAAAATCAAAACCAGAGTTTGAGCAAGAACCAAGACCAGAACCAGAGCCAGAGCAAGAACCGGAACAAGACATTCTCGAAATGGATTTGGCTCATGAAGTGGTGCGACTCATCCCATATGTATCTAGAGGATGTATGTCTCCATTGGATCTTCGAACTATTTACAACATGATGCCTCTACAAATCCATCTTCATACTGTGAAAGTACACTCTGAATTGGCAGCCGTCCTTCAACGCTTGGATCTCAACTCTGAACCCATACACACGATTGGGCCTTTGGGATGGGCTATCTCCACGTCGTGCCCCACATGTATCTTCCTATGTGAACAAAATGGAGCATGTCCTCAAAAAGGAAGAAGCGATTTTTTAAAACTATGTCATTTGTAAACCCCTGTTTTCTTTCATTTGACTTGTATTGTGTTGTGTTGTAATGGTGTTACAAACCAGGCGATAGAATGTGTTACAAACCAGGCAATAGAATGTGTTACAAACCAGGTGATAGAATGTGTTATAAACCAGGTGATAATTCGAGTGTGTTATGAACCAGGTGATAATTCAAATGTGTTATGACCCCGTCTGTAATGGTGTTACTTTGCTACCCTTGTCACCCGTCTGTGATGTGGCTACCTTTGTCACCAGTCTATCGTCTAATGGAACAAAACAAACAAAAAAATTGGAAAAAACTAGTATTTAATAAAGCTTAGGCATGATCTTGTCAAGGTTCTTTGAATTCTCATCCTCGAATGAGTACAAGGTGAGATTGAGCTCTTTCAAATCGGCGCACCCTTGATAGAATTGATATTTCTCCTGGGGTAGACCCACTGGTTTTTGAAGTATGTAGACCAAGGGGAGTTTGGACACCAAGAGACGAAGAGCCATGGCCAAGTCGTCGTCCACTTCACCATCACCAATGATAACATCCGGGATCCAGGCATCGCTTGGTAACACAAAATTCTTCTTAATTAGCTTAGCAATCAATTGTTCAATCGTATGGGATTTGAACTTGGTGGTGGAGTAGAGGGCCCTAACGGTATTGACCAGATCCACCAAGGAACCATTGATGCGAAACAAAACGAATGACTTGGACAACCAGGAAAGCGACGACTTGATTTCTTCAAATTCTCCCTTTTGAAATCCAAGGTCTTGGAGTTGTTTGAGGGTCACCCTTTCAGGACCAAAAGCACTGAGAACGTCGTCGTAATGTACCAAATCTCGGAAATTTGCATTCACTCCAGGAATGGTGGCAATCCAATTGTTCAACGTCTCCAAGTCCGTTTGCACTTCATCAGGAATGTTTCTCAAGTGTTGTTGGTAAGTATCAAGATTGGTAGCCAACGTGGAAAAGAGCTTGTTATCCGGATGGAGCTTCGCCATATCACTCATGAACTTTCGAAGAGCTGTAACCTTGCCAAGCTTTTCATTGGTTCCTTCCTCAATCACCTTTTGTAAAATCGTTCTGTCGATGCGTCCGTCCGCCACCTTGATTCCCAATTTCTGGCACATGTCGACAAACATGGGGTGCTTAATCAATTTGGCAATGTTGGCGTGTTGAGACGCTTTGAACAAGGGCTCATCGATTTCCATTTCCTTGTCGTTGGTTACAACCTTGATTTCACCCATGAGTCCACCCTTTTGATTGTATGGCGGGTACGAAAACTTGATTAGGTTTGTGGCGTCACGTGGAAGGAAGATACGAGTTAGAAGCTTGGGGGTCAACTTGCCCGTGACAAACACCTTGGTTACTCTTGGATCGTAGTAAAACAATTGTTCAGCGATCGTCATGGGTTCGTCATCGTCCTGTCGACTGAGCTCTTCATCCATGCGACGGAGGTTTTCTTCCAAATCCTTGGGGCCTTGTGCATTGGTTCGTTGCATTCTTTTACTTGGGCTGGTATTGACTTGTTCAGATTCTCGAGTTGTGCGCTTCTTGGAGGGGTCGGAGGGCGCGATCGGAAGATTTTCAGACATACTGGGCTCGGGTTTCGGGAAAAAAGGAAAATGTGTTGGACCCCCAGGCCCCATGCGGAAAATCGAGGGTAGGCCGGAAATTTTACGTTTGCCTGACCATCTGAGTTTGCCCGTCCTTGGTCATGAACATTTTGTATTCCTTATTGTCGCGCGCAAACATATTATCCTCTTTCAAGGTATAGGTCTTATCTTGGTATAGTATTTGATTATCACGTATAGCCAATGTCAAATCCTGCCCGTGATGTAAATTGGATCCCTCTCTTTGAAATTCCAATGGCTTGGTATTGGCAAATTCGTGTATGTTATTTTCGTGATCCAGAGTATAGAGACACCAATCATTTCCCTCTAATAAACCAAACTTGTTATTACCGGTTAGAATAATATGATAGGATTGACGACCAATCGTGACCATTCCGTAACGATTTACAGCATATTGTTGTTGCCCAATAAACAAGGTATGAGGAGTGTATTTCACAGAATCGTTTAACGAATGAATCTTGGGTCCATTAAAAGGGGTACATTCACGTGCATAATACCATTGACCTCGTTCCAGATTAATAAAACGCCACAATTGAATGAGTGAGAGTTGATGCTTGTATTTTAACCAACACAGAATCATGATGTACATGGTAATCAAGGCTCCAAATAAGGATCCCAAAATAATACCAGTCGTTCGACTTGAAACCTGTTCTGACATGTGTTTTTATTTTAAAGGTGAGTTGAAAATATGATGAAAATAAAAAAAAATGTCCATTAGTGGGTATGCTAATTTAGCTGTCTTAAGTAAATTCCCTTTAAAGAATCGATTTACAGTACCCATGTCCAAAGTATTGCCTAGTCAGAATTATGTTTTACCCTTGTATGAACGACATTGGCCTATTACTCCCAGTGAAACCTTTACTCAACCTTTACAATTAATGACGGGTGAAATGTTGTATTGTGACCCAAAGGTTGCCTCTGGTAAGTTTGTAACACGATATGAATCCCATTCCAAGAATATACAGCATGTTGTATCCAAGAATCATGCTATTGAATCGTCATGGTACCGAGTGGCTATTCGTCATTTACTCTCTGGATTTTATGTACGAGAACTCAACCACCATCCAGATAGTAGTCAACATTTCTTTCACCTGAAACCTTCAAGACCCTTTCTCATGTTATTAGCACCACCTAATCCTCTCTTGATGATGGATGACATTACGGCCTATTTGATCAATGATTCCAAAACAAGTCCAAGAGGTCTAGTGATTGCTCCTGGTGTCTGGCATTCCCCACCCATTCCCCTTTATCGTCACCCACAAGAAATATTTACTCAACAAACACAATCACACAATTGTATTTTATGGGATACGTTACACAAGTCTCAACAATGGATTCACATCGAATGAATCAAGTCTTCGAAATGGATTCACATCGAATGAATCAAGTCTTTGAAATGGATTCATGTTAAAAAAAAAAAGCTAGACCGCTTCAAAATTCTGATAAACAGTCATTCGTCCGGGGTTAATGATGGAAGTAACACCAAATCGACCATTCAAACGTAGCGAATTTGTTTCGATATCTGGTGACTCTACCGTTCCTCCACTAATTGATAAATCTTCACACCAAAGCCTTTCTCGAGCGTGAAGCATTCCGTAATGTAACGCGACCTTGTTCACTTCAATGTTATCAAAGGCCATATTCCCTCCAATGACCAGTCGCTTTCCCCAATAGGCAGAATCCTTTTCACGTGATATGATGGAGGACTCGCGAGAATATTCAGTCGAGTTGCAATCTAGTTGTGGACATTCGATGGAACTATCCTCCAACAATAAATGATTTGATTTGAAATTCAATGTGGCCTTAATAGTCGACTTGTTATGTATCTCACCATGATTGACACGAATAGATGGGGCAGTAATGGTTGTGCCATAGATCGATAAATCATTCACTTGTAAATAACATGTCGCGTTCAAAGTGGTATTTGCACTACACAAGGCTTTGTTGATACGAATTGTAGCCCCTTGTAGGAAGCACTGATGTGTCCACAATTCGTAAAGGTCAAGTAAAGATTTGACAATGGCCTTGGCGTTGCTGTTGACCTCGAGTTTGGTGGCGTAAAGTGTATCTGATTCTAACGAGTGTTTGACTTTAAGTTCACCATCCACTCGAATGGTATCAATAGTGGTCTCGTGAATTTTTACTTCTGTTTGCGTATATCCATTACCGCCATGGATATAAATGTTGGATCCCGTTAGACGTTTAATGGTAACTTGGGGTGCAATAATAGTACCACCAAAAGATTCAACCAAGTTTATACTTATGGGTATGTCAGATTTGAAAGGGGGTGAAGTAGTGGTCAAGACTAGATTTTCCATAACCAAAGGAGGGACCTTTTCATTGGACACACGAGGTAAGAATTGAGAGACGTCAACTTGTGTATATCTGTTCTTCATCTACGACGTATAATAACCAATTTTAGTCATGACCCAATTCCAAAAACTTGTCGGAGCTAAAGAAGCTAAAGGAGCTAAAGGAGCTAAAGGAGCTAAAGAAGTTTGAGTAGTTTGAGATTGTTCTTCCACTTCTTCTACAAGAGTTGATTCAGGTTCAGTGGTAGACGAATTCGAAAAATCATACATTTGGTGATAGATACGACATATTTCTTGTATGGTATGAATTCGACTAAAACGTTGAGTCATAATTTTTCTTTTATTTTATCATTCCCAAAGAATAGGTTCTACATCTTTTGATTTAAGATACGCATTGGCTTCAGTAAAATGTGTCGCTGCTTGATTGACAAACTTGTTTCCATTCAATGAAGAAGGATGACATGCTTCCAACACCAGATTTGATTTAGAAAACAAAATGGCCAACCTAGTTGCCTCTTTTCCCCAAAGAAGATATACCTTGTCCTTACTATGTTCCACCATGAATTGAACTAGCTTATTGGTAAATGGTTTCCAAAGATTTCGATGAGAATTACTTTTTCCTTCACGTACAGAAAGAGACATGTTCAACAACATGACTCCTTGATCCACCCAATTCGCCAGACTTCCATGCTTTCTCTTGATCTGTAAGACCTTGAAAATATTTCGCAATGAAGGTGGTATCTTGACCTTTTTACCGTCTGTTTCTGGTTTGGGAATACTAAAACTATACCCTTCGGCTTGCCCTTCTTGAATGTATGGATCTTGGCCTATGATGACAACCTTGACTTGATCCCATGGTAATTCATCAAAGATGCGAAAGCGTTGATTGGCTGGAGGAAATACCTTGTATGTCTTTTCTTCTTCTTCCAAATCTTTTTCAATTTGTTCTCTTATAGCCTTGACATCTGGTTGTGCAAAAAAGCTTTCCCAACTCATCTTGATTTTCTACTTGAACTAGAATTTCTACAAGTGTTCGGAACAATTCTCGATTAAAAGTTGTTTAATGTACTTGTCATACCATTCAGCCTTGGTTTGTCCTGAGCATTTCACACTCTTGATGGTACCTGGAATATGTTTTTGGTCAGACTTGGTACCTCCTGAAACATTACGTATATGAAGAATGATACGAGCGGATGCTTGATCATCACTATTGTTATCAATCAAGAATAATTCATCCAAATAAGGAACCAAGATTCGTAAATTCTGAATGGCCAACTGATTCATCTCTGTGATGCCCAAAATGGTTCGATTATTGACCTTGATGGAATGTTTGGGGGCGGCCACTTGACCCGTTTGTTTCTGACGAATATTGGCTCGTTGAATCAGTTTTTCGACTTGCACTAGAGGGTACATGATGACAATACGATAACCCAGAGAAATCATTTGTTTAATCAAGGGTATGGTCCAATCAATAGAACTACCAGTGGTTTCAAATGTAATGTGACATGGGATCAAGGTGGCTTGTCGAATCAAGTCGTCCATCATTTCCATACCCAAGGATCTCCATTTTTGATATGCCTCTTGTTTTGACATGTGTTGTTGTATATCCTTTTGAAAACCTGGGATTTGGGAAATAATAACATCTAAATCTGCATCCACAGTAGAGCCTTGATCTAACCCCGTGAGATGGTCTCGTAATAGTTTCATACATGTATTCTTCCCAGACGCTGGAGGACCATATTTTATGATGAATAAAGGTTTTACAGGAACCTTGTCCTTGACATGACTATAGACATAATCATAGGATGATGTTCCACTTTCCATATGTTTTTCTTTTTTTTTCACCAGTTGTGTTTGTTAGGCTAAAATAAAAAAAAGAGGTCATTACAAAAAAAATGTCAAATTGGTTCAAGACGATTTATGAAAAAAAGTTGGGAACAGATGGTTTTGGGTTACAAGGGTGTGCTGGATTACTGAAAGAAAGGAAAGATAGAAACAAGATTATGAAGGATGAACAAAAGACGGAACCCTCTCTTATCTACACTCCTAACCAAACAAAAGATGAGCTCTTGATCAATCCATGTCGAATTATACAGAGTATGTTGTATTATCATGGTTTCGAATTGACGGATGGTGTTGAGGGACCAGATGACGCGGATCACATTTATAAACAAGGTCAAAGTTTGGAAGAGATTGCGTGTTACATTATGCGAAACAAGGATAAATTTTGGGAGGCGAGACGAATTCGTTACAATACTAGCTCCAAACCATTTCATGCATATGGTATGTCACGCCAAGACGTATTTGAAAAGTTGTTTGGGGCCAAGGGTATGATACCTTATTTTGAAACTCATGGTGCACTCTGGAAAAATGTGTACAAGGGTGATTTACAAAAGGTCTATGAAAAAGTCAAGGGTAACAAATTATCAATGTGCCAATTATGGTATACGGGTGATGATCAATTTTCACAGGATGTACAGCATGTAGGTGATTCGACAGCATATAAATTGGGTAAAAAGTTTCGAGAATTGATACATAATATTGCGAGATTTACTGATAATGTAATGATACCTTTTGTTGGTCCTCATGGTTTACCTACCAATAAGAAGCCACTTGTTCAAATTGATCATGGGGATGGATGGGATCGTGCTTATAATGCAGGTACATTTCCCACTGAAGCCCCCAAATGGTTTCTTACGATTTATGAGCCGGAACATGCTCATAAGATAGGGTTACCTAATTGTGGAAAGGAATTGGTGGAAAAATACAAGAAGAAGCTAGATGAGATTATGAAGGATGAACGTAACAGTACAGCTCATTTCATTTATGAACGTGCTAATCGTGATACGTTTCGTATAACACCTGAAGTCATCATTGAAAGTTTATTGTATTATGGCATGATACCCTTGGAGACGGGTCCTTACAAGCCATCCAATATCCAACTATTATTGAAAACACCCTCTATCGAAAGAATAGCCTGTACCTTGATGCAGAATGAACCTGGATACTGGGCGGCACGTGAGATGAGACACGATACCGATGATGAAAAGGTAGCATTTGGTTTAACCATGAGAGAAATATACACTAAATTGTATGGTACGGCAAAAGAACAAGGTTTGATACCATTTGTGGATAACCATGCCGAATTATGGAATAGAGTTTTGAAAAAGACAGATGATCTCGAAGAGGTGTACAAGAATGGTTGGAAGGATATCATATTGAAATCTCAGTTGGCTTGGACTGGCAGTGCAAAGTATAGTGGTCACAAGATCAAGGTCAAGGGTAAAACAACTTACGAATGGGGACAAGAATGGAGAGCCTTACTCAAAACTGATTGCAAAGATGCTTCCTTGCACAAATCATGGCTGAAACTAGACAACCTAGAAGAAGAGGCGAGTCGTCATGCTCAACTATGTGGTGACATTCGATTACGTAATTGTTGGTTACACCCACCGGATGTGGCAGCTACGATGTTACAGAAACCTGGTGCCCCCAAAGAGGAAAAGGTGGTGGAAGCAGATACATTCAGAGAAGAGGAATGGTTTCAACGTATTACAGGTATGATTGAAAAGGAGTGGAACAAACAGAACTTCGGTCGAGAGTATATGACGCTTGCAAATAGTGGTGAAATCAGGATTAAGAACCCAACGTCTGGCAAGATTTATTCGGGTGGTATTTTACACTATATGGACTTGAAAACATTACGAGGTATATATGCTACAAGAAACAAGGATATGATACATGATAAAAAGGTCAATCCTATTACCATTAGTAAAGAAGATGAAACAAACCCGGATAAGAAGAGACCTAACACCGATGTTCGAGCGCTTATGCTTCGTTCCGAGGTGAAGAATCACATGTTTCAAGCAGCAAGTCAATTCGATGGGTTAGAATGTGGGGATGATAAAACATCTAGGAACACAGATACCTTTTTAACCTATTACGTTTATGATCCAACCCAAGGACCTGCAGTGAGTGTTGCAGCAGGACCGGCGGCTATTGTGAGACGAGATGGTATCTATGCAAAAGATGAGAAATTTAATTGGTCTCAAGCACCCGACGATCGTAATATTAATTATTTAGATGATCTTGCACCTTACTTCAAAGTACACCGAGGCTATGTCACTGATGATAAGAATGGAGAGGATTTACCAAAAGATTCCAAAGCACGTAATGATTTGGCAGGTAAAGCCAAGGTCATGTTTAATCAGAATTGTAAGATTTATTACAATACCACACAAGGTATCTATGAAATGCTCCCGGAACCACAAAATGTTCATCAAATTTTTGTGGCGGCTATGAATATCAAGCAGAATGATAGTGGACGAGCTAATGGTGCATGGAGAAATGAAGAAGAAAGGCTAAGAGTCAAAGACAGAGTCATGTTTTTACTTCGTGTGGCATATGAAACCACCTATTTGGCAGCGCATTATTGCAAAGCCGAAGGGTTGTGGTTGACGCTAGTGGGTGCAGGGGCATTTGGTAACGAATTACCATGGATTCTTGAGGTTATCAATGACGTACATCAAGGTCTGGGAGGAGGTCTCGACGTACATATAGTCGATTACACTGGTTGTCTAGCCAAAAATGAACAAGGCCGATTAATCCCTAAACCACCTAAACCATACTAAATGTTATTTTTCCGATCATGTCTTTTTTCTCTTGCGTTATTGTACATGACAAGATGTCCGACTCTTTTCCATTAAAGGAAGCCATCATAAGTAACAATCTTGATCAAGTCACCAAACTAGTCGATCAAAAATGTGACCAACCATTGACTGGCTATTGCGATTTGGTGGTGAAGCATGGTGATTTGGAAATGTTAAAGCTGTTGCATAAGCATGGATTTCCGTGGGGTGTGGGGACTACAGGACTGGCTGCAGAGTTGAATCGATTGGGCATGTTACGATACCTTCGAGAGAATGGTTGCCCATGGGATATTCGAGTGTGCTATCAGGCTTCTTACCATGGTTATTTGGACATGTTAAAATATCTTCACGACAATGATTCATGGACCTTGTCGACTGTAACCATTCGCTTGTGTGTCATTCAAGGACATCTTCCTGTATTGCAGTTTTTACATGAAAAGGGGTATCCACTAAAGGAAGATCTTATGCGTATTGCGGCCAAGAGGGGTCATTTAGAATGTTTAAATACTTGGCTCTTCATGGGGATGGAAAGGTTTCGCATTATGCCTACATTGCTGCCAAACGTGGAAAACTCGAGGTGCTCAAGTTCATTTGTGACCAGGGTATGCCATGGATGGATCATTACGAGGTAGGGGAACTTGCGGCCCGTACTGGAAATCAAGAAGTATTTGCCATGATGCAAAAGAAGTATCCTATGGAGCATCATATGCACACCATGATTCAAAGGGGACGATTGAGTCTTTTACGATTTTGTATTGAACAATGTCATTTTCCATTGAAGAACGAACTGGTACAAACCGCAGTTTCCAGTGATCAGCATGATTGCCTCATCTATTTGCTACAAGCCAACTGTCCTTGGAATGTGGAATATTTGTACAATGCCATAATCCATGGTCGAAATCAAATGTTCAAGACACTTCATGATACTCGTCGCTTTGTCCCTAGTGATTGCCCTCATGTGTTTATCGCGGCCGTGGAAGTCGGTAGTCATGATTTATTACCCTTTTTACTGGAAAACAAGTATCCCTTTAATGAGAAAACACTAGAGGCAGCCGTTCGATACAATAACCTGTATGGCGTCAAGTTTTTATGTGAGAATGGATGCCCCATGAATACCAATGCGACATGTTTTGCTTCAAAACTTCCCACACTCAAAATACTCGACTACTTGCGTGAACGTCAATGTCCAATCGATGAAAAGGCTGTGGACATCATGATTCATGGCCCATGGATGGAAGATGATTCCGAGGCCGACTCGACTCGACATGTGTATGATTCCAGTTCAGATTCAGATTCGGACTAGGTCAATAAAACAAAGTATTTGCCGATATGTTGTTTCATGTGTTAATACCAGATGAGAATATGATTGTTTATGGTAAACATAGTCCCATTGGTTTATCATGTTCAGATGGCAAACTTACTTTACAAGACTTTGGTGTGACACGCAAGGATATTGAATTGTTAGAGTTTTTCTTCATGGATTTTCATTATACCAATTACACAAAAGATGAAGTGGAACGACTGAACAAACTTGATGAGTATTTGGACATTCCTCATATTCAAGCGGTATTTGATCCTTCACCATCATTCGCCTCATTTCATCGTCTGGTGGAAAATGATGTTCGTATTCTCAGCAAATATTGGCATCATCCGGATCTAGTGGCGGAGTCCATCATTCATGGGTCTGTGAAAACGTTTCAAAGGGCGTGGGAGATGCATCCACTACCTCGAGGCCTTGTGTTGCGAACCATTGTCCAGTATAATCAGGTCAAGCTTATCAAATCTCTTTCTCCCTTGTCTGCAGAAGAGATTTTTGATATATCCTATCGAGCCTTAAATCATGGGAGTGCCAACATGCTCCAGTATATTCATGGCCTAGGGTGGTGGCCAGATCGATTCTTTGTGGAATGGATGGGTAATTTCAATGTTCTAGATTGTCTTCGTTACATTCATGCGATATGGCCCAATGAGGTACCGTTTCCATGGGAAGTGATCATGAAGGAATATGCCAAACGAGGGTATGTGGAATGTCTGGCCTATATTTATTTTCAACACCATATCCATATCGATTCCTCTACGGGTTTTCAACACCATTCCACGGGTTCTCAACACCATCTCGACACCTCTACGGGTTTTCAAGTTCCATGGAGTCATGATCTATGTGATATAGCTGCCGAACATGGACAATTGGCCGCCTTGATGTATTTGCATGACCATGGTGCCAAGTGGGGTGTAAATACGTGTTCCAATGCTGCATTATTTGGTCACTATACATGTCTAACGTACTTGCATGAACACGGTTGTCCTTGGGATAGGAGTACCCTGGTGGCTGCAACGCAAGCTGGTAAGTTGGATTGTTTGAAATATGCGGTGGAGAACAAATTGCCCACCTCACAAGGTCTTTGTAACATTGCTGCATCAAATGGTCATTTACGATGTTTGAAATACTTGCATGGACAAGGATGTGTCATTGACAAGGAAACCTATAATGCAGCTTATGGACGACACAATAATCAAGTCATGAAATATATATTACAACAGCTTCCTCAGCTATCACAGACATAAACCCAAATCTGAGCTAGAGTTGATCAACATGAAAATAAAAAATAAAAAACATGGAATTTGGAAAACATAGTCCTGTAGGTGTCTTATGTAATGATAAAAAGGTGACACTAGAAGATCTCCATGTCTCCTCAGATGATATAAGTTTATTAGAAACGTTATTTCAAAACCCTAATACCATATCCTTAAGTAATGATTTACGTGTTAGACTCGAGGTTCTAGACAAGTATCTCGACATTCCATTAGTTCAAGCTGTATTAAGACCTGTGTGTTTTCATTCGTTTCATCGTCTGGTACAAAATCAATGTACTATTATACCTGCTTCCTTTTCTAACAATAAACGAATTCTGGAACTAGCTATTGAACATGGAGAGATGGAGACGTTTGTTGCCGCGTATCAATTACACCCACTGGATGTGGCAGCTACGATGTTGAGAACCGACAATCATCCCTACTTGGTAGACTTGGCAGTCATGTTTGATCGACAAGAGATTGTGGATTTTCTAGTGACAAAGAATGTATATGATGAAGAAAATCAGAAGATGATTTGTGCTATAGCTGCAAGGTATGGTCGCTTGCGAATATTACAATGTCTTTGTGAGGTGTATCACTTTGTATGTGATGTTCATACGATTCGTAATGCTGCAGATGAAGGTCATTTGGAGATTGTCAAGTACTTGTTTGAACGCAAATGTCCATGGGATGCTTCAGTAACGGCTATGGCTGCCAAGAATGGACGCTTATCATGTTTACAGTTCTTGGTGGAAAATGAATGTGAAATGGATGGTATGGCTTTATTTGAAGCTGTGAAACATGGTCACTATGATTGTGTGGTATATCTAAGTAATCAACATGGTCCATGGACTTGGAATTTGGTGGATACAGCAGCTCGATATGGTCATTTGGAGATTATTGGGTTTCTTCGTGAAAGAGGATACCCATGGAATACTTCCACATGTGCTATGGCTGCAAGATATGGACATTTATACATTTTAAAATACTTGCATGAAAATCAATGTCCTTGGGATTATCATACTCGTGTGGAAGCTGCTAATCAAGGACATACCGATTGTTTAACTTACGCTATTGAACATGGATGTCCTTCTGAATCTTGGACGACACGATTGTTCAACATGTGTTATCGATCATAACTCGCCAGGGTCGTTGTAAGGGATCCAACTTTTTACAATCTTCAAATAAAGACAAGATTTCTAATTCGGTTCCATCTTTTAGTTCATTCACACCAACAATCACCATGGGTTGTTGATAAGCAGAAGAGTCATAGATATATAGAGTATGAATGTGGTATTGTTTCTTTTGTTCTTCAGATATGTGTACCCAAAACCAATTCAAAATCCGTTCTGTGGTGGTCAAGTCTAGATGTTTGTGTTTGGACAGAATAAACGTTTTTAGATTTGCTCGAAGAGTAGCACCTGGTGTTCCTACCTTGGTCGATGGCTTCATATTCTTTTCATAAGTGATGGGTAAATTGGTTAGCTTGCGAAACAAGGTTCGTAGAGCGAGATCATGTTTACGACAATACCATTCAGCCCAACATAACAAGATTGGCCAGTCATCCCGGGTGTCGACATGAGGAGAATCATCCATCTTTTTTATTTTCAAGTTCCGATAATGTTTTATTCATGCAAAAGAATACAAACACTGCCTTTCATGAGTTGGGCCGACGTACCATTTGATGAGGTGGTGCCTGTTGTGGAGGTAAACAAGGCGAATGAGGTGAACGAAATAGACGAAGATGGATTCATGACCGTAAGAGGACGAAAGAAAGGAATTAAGAAATCACAAGGAAGCTTGGAAAAGGCTCCAGACTCTGTGGCGCCACTTTCGTTCGTCAATCGATTCCATCTTGATGAGGAAGAAGAAGCTGAAGAAGCTGAAGAAGCCGAAGAAACCGAAGAAACAAATGAAGCTGACGAAGCCGAGGAAACTGAAGAAGCTGAAGAAGCTAAAGAAGCCGAGGAAACAGAAGAAGTCGAAAAGGGAATGACAGTTGAACAAGCCGTGGAACGACAGAATCTGATCAATGAACTTTACGAAATGGCGGTTGCAAATAATTGTGTCCCGTATTTGCATTTTCTGGAGTTTCATGATATGAAATACGTGGGAGACCAATGCTTGAACACGTTGGCGTACAAACTTGGATCTACCCAAGCTATCATGTGGTTGGCAGGATATCGTCCTATTATCACACCCCATGCGACCTGTTGGGTGTTTCATCAGACCATGAATTATCATATACCACATTGCACCCCAGCTTCTTTTGTGTTGGATGTGGAGGACACAAAACAGTGCCTGGCCAAATTGAATTACGACATGAATTTACTTTTAAAAAATTAAATCATGAATTATGAAATTTTATTTTATGATAAAGTAGCCTTTACAATTCAACATATTCATAACCAAGTTATCATTCGAGACATTAGACATTCTTCACCACCTCGGATCATTCGTAATGTTTCCAAAGTGTGGTCCAATGAGGATCGTCATTGTATTGTTATTGAACTGTGTGAAACCCCGACACAAATCAACAACAAGGATAACAAACGTCGATATTTATTCTTCGATATTGCCTTGGGTCTAGTCGAGTTTGAAACTCCAAGTCCTTTGGTAGAGTTTTATGGGGATTGTGTGACCCACCCAGTGTCGTATTATGAACCCGTAGGAAAATGTGAAAAGGGAGAGATTATTATTTTTCATGAATGGGTTTATTTTGTACCTCCAAAGGAAATTACCAAGTCAATTCATGATATTTACAAACGCTTCTACCAATTTGAATTTGAAGACTGGACTCCCGTCACATTAATTGGCAAGACAAATCCAGATTGTGCTAGTCGGTACTTTGACTATCATTACACTTGACCAATGGACTCCAATGACCAACAGTCTGTTTTACCTTGTCAACTGCTATAGATGTATCTGTACTACTATACAATAAAGTAAAGGTATATTTAGGTTTCATGTTGTTATACATTTCAATAATATCATCAGGTAAATAATTGTTATCGTCACCATATGTAAACATATCCAGAAACGACTTGAATCTAGTTTCACCGGGTTCGATTACATTCAATTTCATGTTATAACAAAAGCATGCTACTAATGACATGTCTAAATGCATACTTTTTTCTGATTGAAAATTTGGCTCTAAGATCGTCAGAAAATCATTGTCCATAAATTTTCCAAAAATTCCTTTTACCAGTTTACGATTCTCTATTTGTGTTGCCCACTCACATATTTCGGCTCGAATTTGTTTTTCGTCTTTCGTTTCAAAGAAATAAGCCAAACTCAACGGAAAACAGTCTCCATTTGCCTTGGTAGGAACAATGGAATAACAGACACCGTCAATGGACATGTGCAAATTTGGAGTATAGCCTTCTTGAGGTAACAAGGATAATTCTGTAGCTAACCTTATTTGTTCTTCCTCTGTTTTTGCATTATGGATTTCTTTCATAATATCAGCCAGACTTCTCATAGGTTTTGTTGATGATGTTGATGCTGCTGATGTTTCTGACGTTTCTGTTGCTGACGCTACGTTATGGTGGTATTGGGTGACACGTGGCGACCTTTTTGGCTTTTCGACTGTCGACACAAAGGAGGGTTCATGATTCGTGTTTGAAAAGTGTTTTGGTATAACTAATAAGAGTAATACATAAATGGAAACAAGGATTAAAGACACGATCCACAACATGATGGTTTATTTTTGATTCACTAAAGAAAAATGGAGAAACGTCTATGTCGTGATATGTTGGAAAAGGTGTATATGGTATGGAATAGCAAAGGTGATATGCAAGTCGTACTCGAATTCTTTGAAACCAATAATTTATTTTTGATGCATGATAGTATATTGAGATACAAGTTACAAATCAACGACTTTGCTTTGCTCACCAAGTCTCTGGATCCTGGATATCGTATTTGCTGCTTCAAAACCAAACGAGATGCCGTCATGGAACATAATCACGGACTCATGTATGAAGTGGCGCGAAGTATTCACAATGATTACGGAATAAAATGTTTGTTATAACCCATCATCATAATTAGCATTGTAATTTTTAGCTGGTTGTTTGTTTTTACACAACAAACGATTGTAGATTGCTTGTATTTCTCTTTTTTTCAAAAAAAACCAGTCTGGCGTCTTAAATAAAGCATCCGGCTGATCACATAACTTTAGGGGATTACCCTTATGGTCGGTAATTCCGTTGTAATCTAATAATTTTGTGTAAATATCACGTAACATTACTTCTTTATTATTATCGGGTATAACAACTTGATTTTGGTTTATATATTCGAGCAGGATGTTATCTACTTCGGTTGTTGGTACTTTGTGAACAAATAAATCATAGATCGCATCGTAAAATTGGTTTGAATAGATTGTCGTTTTTAATAATGCCTGTATTATTTGGTTCTTATTGCTGTTATACCTTTCTTGATTCGACGGTTTCATATTTGGTTGAGGTTTTGATTCTGGTTTGCTAATTGAAGTTGGAGAACTAAAGTTACTAACAGTACGTTCTTTACACTTTGTAGCGTTGCGTAACCTTTTAAGTGTTTCTGGCATTTCATTAGGCGATGGGAATTGAGTTGGTTTATACTTTTCATTCTTTTCACAAGGTTTGTTTAACCAATCACTATTTTCTTCCAACCATTGTTCATCGTTTACAAATTGTGATAATACTTTTACATATTTTTGTCTAAGACTTTCGGTATTTCGAATACCATTGAGAAATAATTGTGTGACAATGTCGTCAATATGTTCTTGAGAAATCACGGGATCTTTTTGATCAAAAAGTTCGTATATACATCTTTTTTCTTGGTTACCTTGAATAACATTAAGATTTACTTTTACGAAAGGGTATCTTTGTTCCAATTCTTTAATAATTGTGGATTTTTCAGGTTTTGTTTGAGGTTGTGGTTTTCCAGGCATTCGATTTCCCCCAGGGGGAGGCCATTTTAATTGGTTTGCCCCTCTCGGATTTGATCCTTGATTTCGTTTTTTCACGGATTGAAGGGAATCTCGGTTTGTATCGAATTCTGTCAGGACTGGTGCGCCTTTCAAGAAATCTTGCGATGCTACTGCGTCTATCAATGGTTCGTGTTCTGTTTCTTCTTTTTTTAGAATCGGATCGAGAATTCCGTTTGGACCCGTAAAACCTTGAGTTGTATCTTGTCGAGGTGTCAACGGATTAACATTCTCAAACGTTTCGTATGCAAAAGGTTGTGTTGGGGTATATTCTTCCAAATCCAAATTGTCAAGTATTGGGTTATCTCCAATTTGTCCTAATGGAAAATGTTTTAAATTGTCTAATCTTTGTGGCTTCGTAACCGGCGCTGATGGAAGTTGATGTTCTTTTGTAGCTGTACTACTTCGGTTTAATATATTCGTAACCGGCGCTGATGAAAGTTGATGTTCTTTTGTAGCTTTACTACTTCGGGTTTGTTGAGTAAACCTACGGAGCTCTTGTAGTTTCGCTACAATCTTATTGTTTTGCTGTTGTGTTTCGTCAGAATGATTGTTTGTTTCCGGAACGAGTCCAATGGGTTGTGGTATCATGGATCTGACTCCTGTCGGTACGGGAACGAGCCCAAGACCTTTTGGTACTGTCACATTATTCGATTTGGTGACATGGTTGTTTGGATTGGCAAGTGGTGTGTAACTTTTACTAAACCATAATAGTATCACAAGGTAAAGAACAAGTAGTCCCACACTGATGAATAGGAGTACATAGTCCATATTTTGTTTTTTGATCACGGCTTTAAAAAAACTTCAAGTACATGTTACAATATATTGGTATCACCATATTTGCTTTGTATATCATTCTATTTCTTATTATAAATTGGCGACTATACAAGAGGAATGAAATAATACGAACTAGAAATGACAATACAGTCGTTGCAAAAGTAGTTCCAGCATCATTGGCAAACGCCCATCAGAAACATGTTTCCGCACAAGCTCCAGCATCCGTTACAAACGCTATTCAAAATCATGTTTCCGAAACAATTCATAATTCTATTCCAGAAACTATGAATGACCATGTTCCAGTCACTTGGTTACCAGGCCTTCCCAATCCCCAGAATGATTCCAAGACCCCATATAATAAGGTTTCCCCAACTCACAGACGAAGGAAAAGGTTCAGACGCAAAAAACCTAATGGACCGCTTTTGCAAACTGATGAAATCCCAGGTGAGCAACAAGAGGGTGATGGAATCCCAGGTGAGCAACAAGAGGGTGATGAAATTCAGGATGACCAATCATACCTCTTACGTGCATTCAATATGAGTCGTAGAGCTCGTCAAAACCGCGAAATTGATCCAAACGAAGTTGAAATGTATAATGACGATATGGATGAAAGCATTCCCCTAGAAGAGTTTTCATTGACTGCTCCTATACCAAAACAGGGCATAGATCCAATACTCCAAGAATTCGTTAATCAAAATCCAGAACTCATATCATTAGTAAGTAATATGCATGATGGTAGAGTTTCTGATGAAGACAAAAAGACTAGTATATTATTGACTTTGGAGATACTATCTAGAAAGGGATTATCCACTACCCAACTAAATTATATATGTAAGCAAGTGTCTGGCATGCCATTACGAAGATTATGTCTTGACCGATTACCATACATACTGGAAAGATTTAGTAACAATATTGATGAAGATATTCGAGTATGGATCACAAACAATATTCAAAACTTTTCACAGATTGTAAATGAATGTGAACGACAAGCATTTGGGACAGTACATACTACCATTCCACCAAAAGGATTCGCAAAAAAAATAGACAATTTCCCTATACTAAAGTTTGTGATAGTACATATGCTATGTCCCATTGGATTGAAGAAACAGGATTTTCGCAGTAGAGCCAAAGAATCCGTGCGTTCCATGTTGAAACAACTCAAGAAATCTGTTTCTGAAAATAAATGATCGAAGTGGGAAAGTCATCTCCCATTGGCATTGTGTGTGACGATAAAGTAGTTATTGAATTACAACACATGATGAGTCCTATGAATTATCAATTATTGACCAAGTTATTTTGTGGTGATGACGTCACCTCCTATAGAAAAGAATTGGAAATGCTTGATATGTATCTGGATATACCATTGGTCAAGGCCTATTTCGATCAAACCAGTTACCCAGCCTTTGTTCGACTCGTAGAGAATCAATGTACCATTTTTCCACCCTATGTCAATACTGAAGGTTTAGACTTCTGTGTGCAAGCCGCCAAGGAAAACAAACTTGATGTACTACAAAAGGCTTATGAGTTGGGGTTTCATCTTGATCCATCCATTTGTGAAATTGCGGTGATGAACAAGAATAGCGACATTCTTTGTTTCTACATCGATCAAGGTGGTGATTTGGAAAAGGTACCAATGCATTATCTAGTACAACTTAATATCAAGACTACTAACCGTATGCAAAAATACGACTACTTATGTGTCTATGCTGCCATTGAGAATCAAAATCTCGACATGTTGCAACATATTCACGACCATAATCACATCTCATTACCCCAGTTTGTGTATCACACAGAATGTATAGGGAATGTTATTACCACCGTTAAATTATTTCAAGTCGTTTACAATCTATTCCCTCATTTATTTGATTTTGATGATTATGACATTATGTTCAAGTTTGCAATAAATAATGGGGACATAGAACTACTTAGGACTATAGTCAATTCTAATGATGAGCTTAATATACACCCTAGCTGGTGCCGAGATAAAATGAATCTGGATATCATGCGTTTCATGTTTGAAGAAGTAGTGATTTGGGATTTTAAAGATTGGAATAAGCTAATTCGTTACCATTTGGATCACGAGGATTTGTTACAGTATATTCTGACGTATTGTTACCGTGATGAAAAAGGGGATATGAGTAACATGACAACCTCAACCTCTAAACAATTTCCCATTACTCAAAGGACGTATAGAGCCATGGCCGCCAAGGGTCGTATCGATTTGTTCAAAAAATTTGCATGTGGAACTCCAGATTTCGCGGTGAAATTGGATATCCGTATAATGGGTGTCGCCATTGATTATAACCAATTGGAAATGGTGAAATATTTACAAAGTCAAGGTTGTCCGTGGCCACTACAAAATAATGCTGCCAAAAAGGGTTACTTTGCTCTACTAAAGTATCTACATGAACAAGGATGCCCGTGTCACAAATCATGTCACTCTTATTACCATGAAAGCAAAATACCCTTTTGTGTGTTGTAAACCTGTGTTATAAACCTGTGTTGTAAAACCAGACTTGTATGTGTTGTAAAACCAGACCTGTATGTGTTGTGAAACCAGACGATAGAATGTGTTGTAAAAACTTGTTTAAACATGTCGTTTATTGTGTTTTCAAGAGTTCATAGTGGGTCACGGTTATGGGAAACTTGTAGAGTTTCAAGGCATTGAAATTGGCAGCAAAGGCCAAGGCAAAAAGACTCAGGGCATTTTTCTTGGTAATGTGGGTCAAGCCAGGATCGACTTCTATTAGAGTTGTGATAGTGGAGTGAAACTCTTTGAGAAAATCATTCATGTTGGCTAGATCCTGCTCTGTAGTCAAGAGAATCCCATCTTTTTGACGAAATGTCTTTTTGAAATACACAATGAATCCCAAGTTCATAATATCTTGAAATTTGTGAGCATTCTCCATGTAAAGGCCACGTATCTTGAGTTCATTAACAATGTCCGTGAGCCTAGGTGTAAACTTGTCTTCTCGGATCAGTTGTTTGGCTTCATTCAAAAGTTGTTCCATATTGATCTTTGTTATTGTTTGAAAAATAGTTTAGCCTACTTGGTCATGTCGGAAAAAAAATCTTATTTGTGAAGAGAAAAAAAATGAGTCAGAAAACCAAAACCATCTTGTTTACAGATATCAAGTCGAGTAGTATCTTGTGGAAGACTCATGGGGTACAGAAAATGGTCAAGGCTCTTGATGATCATGATAAACGAATTCGAAAGTATGCTGACGAATTTCAAGGTACCATCATCAAGACATCTGGTGATAGTTATATGATTGCCTTTTCAAAATGGCAAAACGCATTTTATTTCTGTCTGGAATTCCAATATAATGAACATCACCATCCCTTATACATTGGCAAGGATACCCTCAAGATCCGTATTGGATTTTGTCATGGTAAGGTCATGGAAAAGCATGTTTTATTACAAGGACACCAAATGGTAGATTATTTCGGCACCATGGTAAACAAGGCCAGTCGATTAGAATCAGGTGTGTCGGACGTGGGACATTTTGCTTTCGGATTCGATAAGCCGTTGACGAAAGAACCCGTCTTTCCTGAATCGGATATCGACTATTCCGTAACTATTGAAGAATATAGTAACTCGTGTCATTCTAATGAAGATGTGAAAAATTCAAGACGTTTATTCAATGCTCGACAACACCATTGTCATGCAGAAGGCGATCTCAAAGGTGTGGGGGAAGTGGTGGCTTACAAAATAAATATTCATTTTTGAGAATTCTGGAGTGCTTGTCGTCGTGCATTCCATTCGTTGGTAAATTCTTTAAACTTATCTTTTTGGACAGTATTATTCGTGGGTGCATACGTTTTCCATACAGGCCACCCACGTTCTTTCAAGATGCGATAGCCTCGACCTGACTTGTTGAGGCTTTTCCCCAAGGTCAAGACTTCCAACACAGTCTTATCTGTATCTTGACTCATCAATGCAGTACTGAAATCAAAAAGCCTTAGCTCCAAAGGTTTGTTCTTGGAATAACAATACCCAATACGGTTCAAATTCAGGTTACCATATGAAAATTGGGCTTCTCCACTTAAATATTCTAGTAGTTGAGTAATTCCATCGATAAGTTGGTCAAATTCTTCCTCAGTCATGTCGTATTGGCGAGCTTGTAAATACTCATCCAAGCTACCATCGATGGCATCCATAATCATCACACCATATGGAATATGATTCACCGTTACCTCACAAGTCAATTTGTCAGTGTTCATACCATGAAGAGCTTTCATATACTGTTTGAAAAACTCAGATTCATGTTGCCAATCTTTTAATGATGTAAAATATTTGAGAGTAGAGTATTTGTCAATCGTAGCATCTCTACCATATGCCTTGGAACGTATCGCTACCATGCGGTTTTTCACTAATGGATTATCTTCTGTAATATAATCTTTCTCTACACATGTAGCCTTTTTGACAATTTCGACTAATAGCTGACTTTCCGGATCACCAACAACTGTTTTAGGTTTGTGTAGATTAATCCATTTGTAATACAGAGTAAGATACCTATCGTAAATAGTCTTGTGATCAGATTTGATATTGCATAGACGATTATCGTGAAACATTTCCTTGAATTTTGGCCATATATGGTCTCGTAGATAGGCTTGTAGCTTTGTATGCGAATAATCATTCTTGAAAAACATGGCACCAATGTTGAGAAGACTAATATCTGTAAAGCTACGTTCATCATGCCCCATTCCCATATCAATGATTTTAAGTAGAATCTTGTCACGATTGTGGAAGTACCCAATATTTGCAAAATGTAAATCATTGTGGCTTATATGCTCTCGTTGCATGGTCTGAATGATATTGATCAATTGTCGACCAACGTCTTTCATAGCATCCCGACTTAGCTGGGTATCATCTCGTAAAAATCTATCTAAAACTCCTTCAACCTTTTGCATCACTATGATACCATATAGCCTTGCAATACCATTTCCTCTGTTAATAAATGTATCCGTATCTGGATCGCCAATATCAATCTTACAAGTGCAAATGACATCAACACCCAACCCTACCTGTTGAAAACGTATCATGGTTCTTACTTCCCTATCAAAGACTCCATCATTCTTTTTTATTCTAGTGATTTTGGCAGCATATTCCTTTCTGGGGTTTGAATGTTTATGAATTACCTCATAAACTACCCCTGCCCTACCCTTTCCCAATTGTCTACCAATGTCATAGTCCTTGGTTATACATTGAAATAATTTTTTATGATGATGTTTGATAAAGTCGATTTGATCATCCTCTCTTTTTTGTTCTTCGGCCGCTCTGTTCCTCTTCTTCATTCCTGTTTTTCTTTCATTCATGATCAAATTATTTTTAACCCTCAAGGCGTACATCATTATGACTTTCAAAAGTTTGTAATAAATCACCTTTGGAAAATCTGCGCTAGAAGGTCTAACAAGTTAAAGTCGACTAGAAATCATTTCTTCAGAGGGGTCCAATCTCTTTCGTAATAGATACTGAGCGCCCACAACCAGAGTGGAAGTCGGATCCAAAAAAGTTGAGATATGATGAAACTCCCATAGATGTTGAACAAAAACAGCCACGTCCTTGGATGAATAAGCGTCTTGAAAGAAATGCAAAGGTCTTGGAGCATTCACTACAATTTGCTTGTCATAGATATAGATGTGTACCACTTGTTCGGCATCATTCACCAACACCAAGGAATGTTCAGCGGTTTGACAAATATTCTCTATACTCTTGACAAAGTAAGCATGTTGCTTTTCTGAACACAAGGCCTTCCATACATCAAGCTCGTCCATGATTTTGTGATGTGAAAAACAAATGATGGATAGAGTTCGGAATTTTTATTAGGTCATATATCTAACTCGCAGGTACAAGTTCACCATACTTGTTCGTGTCGCATATGGATGATGTATCCAACAAGTACACCGGGAATGAATCACCTAAACGTCTATGAATGTTATTGATGACTGACATGACCATATCCAATGGGTTATCTTGGTAAGAGTTATCGAGTAGTAAACTTAACCACAAGGCCTTGGCTTTACATGCACGTGCTGCTAAATAGGCAGACTCATAGGCAGCAGTCAATAAAAAGCGACGTTGCACCAGACTTGGCCTTTGATTAAACATGGTAGTAGAGACATGGACTTGATGAACATTAACAGGGGTTGGTAACCATTGCCACATGTTATCATCCCTCACATCCCATACGACCTGACAATTACGTTGATACACCACCGAAATGTCACCAGCTAATTCACGTCTCTCTTCGGACGATGCAGGTAGATCCTTACAAAACTTTTCAATGTAACCTGTATGAACCTTGAAATACTTGTCGAGCTTTGCCAAGTAATTAATGTCTGCATAATTACATTGAGAAAATTTTCCCGAGTCATCATCTACATCCGTAGTATCATCTCTACAAGCAATAGCTGATGCAGGAGTCATGACATGTTTGTAATTATCAGCAAAAAAGGCTTCCCAAGCTTCATTTTGATCAAATTTGTTTTGTAATGAATTGTATCGACTTTCAATCAGAAACATGTCATTTGTAGACTTGGGATTAATCATCACTTCACGAATATCCACATCACTACATAGAATAATGGGTTCTACAGAGCTAGGAATGGATTTCGGTGCATACTTTTGACGTAGATAACGTAGGGAATGATGAAATAAATCACCAGTTATTTGTTCTTCATTAGTTTTGGAATTTATAAATCCTTCTTTGGTCCATTTACCTTTACCATATTGCCATTTCGCTTCCGGTACCCCTGTGATCTCTTGAAACCATTCTGATGGCTTAAAGCTCTTGACTAGATCAATCTCCTCGACAACAATAATTTCTTCTGCCATGAATTCTTTTTATTCTTGTCTTGTAGGTTTTTTTTTCATTCGCACTCGTCACATGTATCGGAGTAATACGTTTCTGCATTACATTCAACAACACCTTGGTAGGATACATAAATACGTTCAGTATTGTGACGTATGACATCTGCTTCGCGCCACACCGAGGAACATTTGAATTCCGATTGCACACAGGGTCCCGTGATCCAACCAATACAAATGGCAAGCACATTGGCCCAAGTTTCAGACGTGTAGGGGCATGTCAATAACATTCCTTCCTTGCCTCCATGAAATACAATGTGAAGATGGCCATCATCATCTTCGTGACCGGAAATGTATACACCCTTGACAGATTTCCAAAAGAGCTTGGTTGTCTTGGTTTGCACATAGAAAGAATTGATTTCCATCTTGTCTTTGGTGGTTTGTTTCAAGTTAAATTGATGATCGGACTAGAAAAACTCTAGAGAATAAACACTATCCTTGTCATAGTCAGAGTCATCATCCTTGCACGCCGAGATTTCATCATCATCCTTACACGCCGAGACTTTGTCACAAAAGATAAGTCTAGTTTCGTGTGTCGTATGATCATAAGGGGCCTTGACACAAATGCGAGTATGATTATGAAGAATGATTCCTGCATTTCGCCAGATAGAAGAGGGTCCAAAGCCTTCTAAAACTTGGGGACCCAGTGTCCATGTGGATTTGTTAACCAATATTTGTTTCCACACCTCGGACGAGTATGGCATGGTATGTATGGCCTCTTGATGATGATCCACAAAAACGATTTCAGGATTCTGTTCATGGTGTTTGACATATGCTCCCGTCAAGTCAAGCCATGAAAGTTTGGCCGTGGTCGTCAAGACATATAAGGAAGTAATGTGAACAGATTCTGGATTGATTATCTGAGGTTCCTGATTAGATATCTGAGGTTCTGGTACAAGATCGATAACCTGAGATTCATTCTCCATAATGGAAACAAATAAAAAAACAAAAATGTTATCAATCGGTATAAATTGTCAATGGGATGATTGTCGTCGTTCAAGAAGACTCTTTATTCGAAACGATGGAGAAAGTGAACAAGTCTATGTTGCTTCTGATGTGGCTCGTGATGATGTGTACCATGCTCTATCTCGTAAACGTATTCGTTTTGATCGACTTACTAGTGAATTAGTGTGTAATGAAGTGAGATATCAAGTCACAACATCCTTTGGTATGAGAGCTTCGCATAAACTTTGGCTCATGACCATAACCCAAGGGGATCAACATTTCATGTACGATCGAAAAACCAAATCGTTAATTCCCTATGATCGTCAAGACTTGAACAAGACCGAATATGGGGTTATACACAATGGAAAAGTAAAAGGTTATGAAATCAATATACCATCTCAGCTCTGCTTTGCATACCGTTTTGAATCCGAACATAATTATTATTTGAGTGCTGGAACTCATTCTCTAGTCATAAACCCCAAGGATGGAACCTGTATGATTCACGGTCTTTTCTATCAGCCACTCATCAATCTTGATACAGGAACAGCCATTTATTTCCTGTATGATGGCGATGTATTCTACTTTGATTACCAATTAACACCTCATCTAGTTAAGTAATTCTTTATTGGGTCGCAATAGGGGCTCAACAACTTGGAGAATCTTTTCCATGGCTCGTTTCTTCAATGCTCGTATTTCGGGGTTTTCATGGTGCTCGCGATTGTCAGTCATAAATTCTCCAAGTTGACCGAGCACATGGGTTAACAGATCTGAAGTTGAAACGTCATCACGTGGTCTCTTTCGATTGGGAGCTTCTTTAGCTTCTTCAGCGTCGCAAGTT
>JACCDN010240930.1_pt1 | contig 27416 bp, 20 predicted proteins | sample 7441691 | NCBI WGS metagenome assembly JACCDN01 (sample SAMN15323439, study PRJNA562643) | freshwater metagenome | isolation source: river surface water | place: USA:Blue River Watershed | collected 2017-08-16 | reverse complement strand
TAACAGCGATGGTTCGACGACGGTGACTGTGACGCAGGCCAACGGCGACAGCACAGAGACTATCACCTACAGAGATAACACCACGCAAGTGACGCAGACGGTACATAACAGCGATGGTTCGACGACGGTGACTGTGACGCAGGCTAACGGCGACAGCACAGTGACGATTACTTACAGCGATAGCCGCACGCAAGTGACACAGACGGTACACAACAGCGACGGTTCGACGACGGTTACCGTGACTTTGCCCAATGGTGACAGGACAGAGACGATTACTTACAGCGATGGCTCAACTACTGAGATCGTCACCAATGCAGCGGGCGTTGAAACTTCACGTACGGTAACTGCAGCCGACGGTACGGTCACGCAGACGACGCATGCAGCGGATGGGTCAAGCATTGAGATCGTCACCAATGCAGCGGGCGTTGAAACTTCACGTACGGTGACCGCAACCGACGGTACTGTCACGCAAACCACTCATGCAAGTGGTGGTGTGACCACCGTGACGGTTACTGACCCGCAAGGCAACGTGACTTCACAAACTGTCACCACCGCAGATGGCATTGTGACGCAGACGGTACACAACAGCGACAATTCGACGACGGTTACGGTGACGCAGCCCAACGGCGACAGTACGGTGACTGTCACTTACAGCGATAGCAGCACGCAAGTGACGCAAACGGTGCATAACGACGATGGTTCAACGACAGTGAGCGTGATAACCGAGCCCAATCACAACAGCACAGTGACCACCACCTACAGCGATGGCAGCACAGAAGTAACGCAGACGGTAAATAACCCGGATGGTTCTATAGACATTACCGTGACCGATCGCGAGGGTCATGAGACCAAGACGCATAAAGATCCGGTTACGCCTGTTGTGCCGGTTAAACCATCTGCGGCACACCATGACACCGTCCTCAATCAGCTGTATGGCACGATGATGAATTTGACGGAGATACATAAGCAATTGATCGACTTAACCGGGTTGCAATATTTGCCGGGTTATCACAATGAGACACAGCAAATGCAAGCCTTATATGCCAATGCACAGCAAGAGGCGATGGCGCTCAATCTCACGCCAGGCGTGGCGTTGACGGTGGGCGAACAAGCGAGCTTGACCCACGATATTATCTGGCCCGTGCTAAGCACAGCAGGCAATAAGTCAGTGGTTGAGCCGCGCGTTTATTTGTCGCAAGTGACATTGAACAATCTTAAGTTGGTTACGACAAATGGTGCAGGCTAATCTGGCGTAGCGAAAATGAATGTTCACCTTCACCTGAAACCGTTTGCACCCTTCGAGACGCCACCACTGCGTGGCTCCTCAGGGCGAACGGTTTAGAGTGTGCGTGCGCTAACGGCATGAACGGTGAAAATTGGATTTATCAACCTGTTACATGAAAGATTCGTGGGGATGCATCCTCAGGGCGAATGCACTAAATAATAAGTCCAGAGCTGTTGCATGTTATGCGGACAAACCCGGGTTATTCTTTTCAATCCTTGGGTGCCCCCGTTACGCCCAGTTTTATTGAGCTGGACGTCGAAGCAAGAATAACGAGTTGGCATTTTTCTGAATAGTTACGCGAAAATTTGCACACAATAGCGCGTGCTTTACCGCACTAACTATTGTGTGTCATGCGTATTTGGTGTCTAATAACCCCTTGATTGTGTTTGTGTTTTGGCTATTTTGTCGACTAGCACCCATACAGAAATGATACTGTTGCGGATATAAAACCAAAGAATCAAAAGAATCAGGTACTATATGTAAATTCGGCCTAGCCGAATGAGTTTTGCGAATGTGGCGGAATTGGTAGACGCGCTGGATTTAGGTTCCAGTGGGGAGACCTGTGAGAGTTCGAGTCTCTCCATTCGCACCAGATATACCGCTGATACTTTGAGATGCGAATTTTGATGGGTAATTTGCGCGGTATACCTTGTTTTGATGACCGGCGAAAAATAAATTTTCGCACGGTCACCCAAGGGTGAGAATCGCGATTCTCCCCTTGGGGAACCCCATCGCGAGAAGAACACGTTAAAATGCAAAAATCGCATTTTTACGTGGAATGAGTAATGAGAGGTGTGCTAGACGGTGTTGTGACCTAAGCTAGCGTGTTGCCTGTGCGCAGGCAGGAGGAGCTATTACTATGCAAGTGTCAGTTGAGCAAACGAGTCAACTAGGTCGCAAATTAACGGTGACATTGCCCATGCAGCAAGTCGATGATGCGTTGGCTAAGCGCTTACAACAGTTTGCCAAGACCGCGAAGATCGACGGTTTTCGTCCCGGCAAAGTGCCGTTGCGTCTGATCAAGTCGCGTTATGGCGATGCCTTACGTGGTGAGATTATCGAAGATTTAGTAAAAAGCAGTTACCACAATGCCTTGACCGAACAAGCGCTTGAACCTGCGGGCATGCCTAAATTAGCGTTGACCCAACAAGAGGAAGGTCAAGATGTGCAATACACCGCCGAGATAGAAGTCTATCCGGAAGTGACGTTGGCTAATCTGTCTGCTATCACACTTGAAAAAGAGGTATCTACCTTAACGGATGCGCAAGTGGATGCACGCATTGATGTGTTTCGCAAACAATTAGCAACGTGGGAACCTGTGGCACGTGCATCGCAACTTGGCGACAAATTGACGTTGGATTTCGTGGGTACTATTGATAATGTTGCGTTTGAGGGCGGTACCGCACAAGGCATTGAGATAGAGTTGGGCGCAGGGCGCATGATTCCAGGCTTTGAAGAAGGTTTGTTAAATCGTGTTGTAGATACTCAATTTGATTTCTCGGTACGTTTTCCTGACGATTACGGTGCTGCCGATCTGGCCGGTAAAGACGCGGTATTTGCCATCAGTTTACATAAGGTCAGTGCAGCGGTGTTGCCAGCATTGGATGACGCACTGGCGACGACACTAGGCATCAATGAAGGCGGTTTTGCGCAATTGCGTACGCAGGTCAGAGAAGTCATGCAAAAAGAATTAGATAATATTTTGCAGAATCGTTTAAAGCGTCAAGTGATGAATAAGCTCTTGGAACTCAATCCATTGGAACTCCCCAACGCGTTGGTCGAGCAAGAAGTGCAAGAGCTGCGTAAGCAAGCATTGCAAGACATCAAGCAACGTCTGCAGTCTGCTGCCGATGTCGCTGACATTGCAGAGTTAGCGGGTAAGTTAGATAAAGATCGCTTTGTGCAGCAAGCCAAAGACAGGGTCGCATTAGGCTTGTTGGTGATGGCGGCGGTGAAACAATTTGCGGTGGTGTTGGATGACGCACGCATGCGCGACAAGATAGAAGATTTTGCCAATTTATATCAAGAACCCGAAGCTGCACGCAATATGATTTTCCGTGATGAGGCGCGTTTACAAGAGTTGCAAACAATCGTGTTAGAAGAGCAGGTGGTTAACGTGTTATTGCAGCAAATGCAGGTGGTCGACAAACACGTGACCTACGAGGAGTTGCTACAGCAGTAGCACAAAAAAAGGATGGAAAATCAGCAATGACACAGCAAACACCGTTACGTAACACCTTGGTACCCATGGTCGTCGAGCAATCCTCGCGTGGTGAGCGTGCCTATGATATCTATTCGCGCTTACTCAAGGATCGCGTGATTTTTATTGTCGGTGGCATAGAAGAACACATGGCGAATTTGGTGGTGGCGCAGTTACTGTTTTTGGAATCCGAGAATCCAGACAAAGACATCAGTTTGTATATCAATTCTCCGGGCGGTGTGGTGTCAGCGGGCTTAGCTATTTACGACACCATGCAATTTATTAAACCCGATGTCAGTACTATGTGCATAGGTCAAGCGGCCAGTGCCGGTGCCTTGTTGTTGGCCGGTGGCTCCTCGGGTAAACGCTATGCGTTACCGCACTCACGCATCATGATCCATCAGCCGTTAGGCGGTTACCAAGGCCAGGCAACCGACATCGAAATTCATGCCAAAGAGACGCTGCTAGTCAAGCAAACCTTGAATAACATTTTGGCCTTGCATACGGGCAAGACGGCAGAGCAAATCAAAGCAGACACCGAGCGCGATAATTTCATGAGCGCGAAACAGGCGGTTAGCTACGGGCTCATCGATCACGTGTTAGCCAATCGTCAAGAACGCGTAGGGAATGAAACGCAGAAAAAATAGGTGGAACCCGTATGTCAAATCATCATGGTAATGAGGGTAATGGACTGCTGTATTGTTCGTTTTGCAACAACAGCCAGCACGAAGTACGCAAGCTGATCCAAGGGCCTGGCATCTATATTTGCGATCAATGTGTCTCGTTGTGCAATGAAATCATCAACGAAGAACCGAATGAAGCCACGCCGCAAGACAACATGCCACACTTGCCTACGCCGCAAGAAATTTGTCACGTCTTGGATGATTACGTGGTGGGACAAGTCATGGCGAAACGCATCTTGTCGGTGGCCGTTTACAATCATTACAAGCGTTTGCATTTTCTCAAGCAAGGGCAGGGCGACGTTGAATTAAGCAAAAGTAACATCTTATTAATAGGTCCCACCGGTAGCGGTAAGACGCTACTCGCCGAAACTTTGGCAAAAGTATTGAATGTACCGTTCACCATGGCAGACGCCACCACCTTAACCGAAGCAGGTTACGTGGGCGAAGACGTAGAAAACATCATTCAGAAATTATTACAGAAATGCGATTACGATGTGGAGCGTGCGCAAACCGGCATTGTCTATATTGACGAGATCGATAAAATTTCACGCAAAACCGACAATCCATCGATTACGCGTGATGTGTCCGGTGAAGGCGTGCAACAAGCCTTACTTAAATTGATTGAAGGGACAGTGGCTTCTATTCCACCGCAGGGCGGACGCAAGCACCCGCAGCAAGAATTTTTGCAAGTCGATACGCGTAATATTTTATTTATTTGTGGTGGTGCATTTGCCGGAATGGAAAACATCATCCGCGCGCGATCCGAAAAATCAGGCATTGGTTTTTCTGCTGACATAATTAGCAAGGCCGATCGCAAATCGGTAGGTGATATGTTGCGTGGTATCGAGCCAGAAGATTTGGTGAAGTACGGATTAATTCCTGAATTTATCGGGCGCTTACCGGTGGTCGCGACATTGGGCGATTTGGATCACGACGCTTTGATGCAAATTCTAACGCAACCACGAAATGCATTATGTAAGCAATATCAACGCTTGTTTGCGTTAGAAGGCGTAGAGCTGGAAATCCGTGACAAGGCGCTGCGTTGTATTGCTGATCGCGCTGTGGGGCGCAAAACGGGTGCGCGTGGTTTACGCTCGGTGTTTGAGGTGGCGTTGCTGGATATCATGTACGAATTGCCCAACTTAAAAGGGGTGACCAAAGTAGTGATCGACGAAGGCGTGATCACGGGTGAATCCGCACCTATCTACATTTACGCAAGCAGCGAAAAGTCGGCACAAGGTGACACAGCAGCGTAATTAAGCAAGCACAGTGACTATTTAGCATTTTTGCCCAATAGCGGAGTCAGGATCTGTGCAAGAGTTTATGCAAATTGTCCATGTGTTCTATAAATAGCGTCTGCATCACAAAACTAGGGAGATGCAGGGTGCTTATGCTAAGCTTAGCATTTACGCTTGGGCAGTTAACGGAGCAAGATAACCATGGCAGAAGAAATAAGCTATAACGTGGGTGATGTCGTAGAACTTCCGGTATTGCCATTGCGCGATGTCGTGATTTATCCCCACATGGTGATCCCGCTGTTTGTAGGTCGCAAAAAATCTATCGTCGCGTTGGAAGCCGCGATGGCGGGCAGCAAGCACATTTTCTTGGCCGCACAAAAAAGCGCGAGCGATGATGAACCCAGTGCTACCGATATTTATGGCTTTGGCACCGTGTCCTGTATTTTGCAGTTGCTGAAATTGCCGGATGGTACCGTCAAGGTATTGGTTGAAGGCGTGAACCGTGCGAAGGCCTTGGCGTTTACGGAAGCGCAAGCGTACATTAGCGCGCAAATCGAGCTTGTCGAAGACTTGCCGTTCACGGGGCGTGACGCTGCAGTGTTGGTGCGTTCGTTGACTTCGCAATTTGATCAATACGTTAAACTCAACAAAAAAATCCCCCCCGATATTCTAACGTCGATTGCTGGCATAGAAGAGCCGGGTCGTTTAACCGATACCATCGCCGCGCATTTAGCCTTGAAGATAGAAGAGCGTCAGGAATTATTGTCTACCCTCGATCTCAAACGTCGCGTGGAACGCTTGATGGCGTTGATGGAAAGCGAGATTGATCTGTTGCAAGTAGAAAAGCGGATCCGCGGCCGGGTCAAGCGCCAAATGGAAAAGAGTCAGCGCGAGTATTATCTCAAAGAACAAATGCATGCTATTCAAAAAGAGTTGGGTGAGTTGGAAGAGGGCGCCAACGAGGTCGAAGAACTAGCCGCTAAGATTGCTAAGGCGGGTATGCCAACCGAAGCCAAAGAAAAAGCCATTGCCGAGCTTAATAAATTAAAAATGATGTCGCCGATGTCGGCAGAAGCGACTGTGTCACGTAATTATTTAGATTGGATGATCGGCACGCCGTGGAAGAAAAAAAGCAAGATACACAATAACCTGCACGATGCAGAAGTGATATTGGATGCCGATCATTACGGTTTAGAAAAAGTCAAAGAGCGTATTCTCGAATACTTGGCCGTGCAGCAACGTGTGAAAAAAATCAAAGGCCAGGTGTTGTGCTTGGTGGGCCCGCCAGGCGTGGGTAAAACCTCGCTGGGTTTATCGATAGCGAAAGCCACGGGGCGCAAGTTTGTGCGCATGTCGTTAGGCGGCGTGCGTGATGAAGCAGAAATTCGCGGGCATCGCCGCACTTACATTGGTTCCATGCCGGGTAAGATCATTCAAAAGTTGCATAAAGCCGGGGTGCGTAATCCGTTATTTTTATTAGATGAAATTGACAAAATGGCGATGGACTTTCGCGGTGATCCGGCCTCAGCGCTATTAGAAGTATTGGATCCAGAACAAAACGAATCGTTTAACGATCACTACTTAGAAGTTGATTATGATTTGTCTGAAGTGATGTTTATCATGACAGCCAACTCACTCAATATTCCGGTGCCACTCTTGGATCGCATGGAAATCATTCGCATCCCGGGTTACACCGAAGAAGAGAAAATGCATATTGCCACTGACCATTTGCTGCCTAAGCAAATCAAAGAAAATGGCTTAAAACAACAAGAAATGCAGCTGTCTGATGCGGCGTTACGCGACATCATTCGTTATTACACGCGCGAAGCAGGGGTACGTGGTTTAGAGCGTGAAATCGCTAAAGTGTGCCGTAAAGTCGTCAAGCGTATCTTGACCAAGCCGACTAACAAACAGGTGGTGGTGAATCCACGTATGTTAGAACATTACTTAGGGGTGCATCCTTACCGTTATGGTTTGGCCGAAGAACACGATCAAGTGGGTCAAGTCACGGGCTTGGCCTGGACTGAAGTGGGCGGGGAATTGCTAACCATCGAAGTGGCTGTGGTGGCGGGAAAAAACAAAACGATCTACACCGGTCAATTGGGTGATGTGATGCAAGAGTCTATCCAAGCGGCGTTGACCGTGGTGCGCAGTCGCGCTCGGTCGTTGGGTTTAGCCTATGACTTTAATGAAACCTGCGACATACACGTGCACGTGCCCGAAGGTGCGACGCCCAAAGATGGGCCTAGCGCGGGCATAGGGATGTGTACGGCGTTGGTGTCGGCGTTAACTAAAATCCCCGTACGCGCTGATGTGGCTATGACGGGCGAAATCACCTTGCGTGGTGAAGTGTTGCCGATAGGTGGGTTAAAGGAAAAATTACTGGCGGCGTTGCGTGGCGGCATCAAAGACGTCATTATTCCGCTGGAAAATGAGCGTGATCTCAAAGAAGTACCCAAGAATATTCAACAAGGCTTAACGATTCATCCGGTGCGTTGGATTGACGAAGTGTTGGCGCTTGCCTTGTGTACTTTGCCGCAGCCTTTAAGCGAAGAAGCGGTCGCGCCATTGATTAACACCAATAAAACAGAGTCACCGGAAGGTCGAGCCAGTACCCATTGAATATATTTTTGCACATACGGGCGGAATTCCTTGACACTGCTTTTCACTTATTGGTATAAAGTCAGCCCCTGATGCGGGCAGGCGATGATCAGCCAGCGCGAACGGATTTATGTAATTATTTGGAAAAAAGATATGAATAAAGTGCAACTGATAGAACAGATTTCTGTGGCAGCAGATATCTCTAAAGTATCTGCAGGCCGTGCATTGGATGCGTTTGTGGGTGCCATTATCGACACGCTACAAAAAGATGAGCCTGTTGTACTGGCAGGGTTTGGTACTTTCTTAGCACGCGCGCGCGCGGCACGCAAAGGACGTAACCCACAGAACGGCGAAGTCATTGAAATTAAAGCAGCTAAAATTCCTACCTTTAAAGCGGGTAAGTTACTTAAAGACGCGATGAACGCGAGCGATGAGAGCGGTGATTAAGTAAGTGAGGGTGCTTAGCTCAGCTGGTAGAGCGTCGCCCTTACAAGGCGAATGTCGGGGGTTCGATCCCCTCAGCACCCACCAGAATGGCCAGTTAAAAGAATAGATAGCGCTTGGTGACATGCGCAAAGTCGGGTTGTAGTGGAGCGGTAGTTCAGTTGGTTAGAATATCGGCCTGTCACGCCGAGGGTCGCGGGTTCGAGTCCCGTCCGCTCCGCCATTTTTACACGACCCAGAGCACCGCAGTGCAGCGTTATGTGAGAGGAAATAGGCGCGCAAGTTTGACGTGCGTTTACATTTCATTCGCTATGGGTATAAAGCAAGGACAACGGCATGTTGCAGCTTCTTCGTGACTATTTGCAAAGTTGGGTTGCTTGGGTAATTGTCGTTATTATCTGTGTGACTTTTGCATTTTGGGGCGTGGAAGGCTACATCCAAGGCAGTGCTGCTAATGGTGCGGTATTAGCGGAAGTCAACGGTGAGGCCATCTACCAGCGTCAGTTGGAGGTAGCATCTGAACGCTTGCAACAACAAGCCAAAGCGCAGCTAGGCACAGACTTCGAAATCGACCAACAGATGGCACTGCTACTAAAGCGGCGTGCAGCGGAAGAGTTAATTCTATTTTCTGTATTAAAACAAGATGCGCGTCGTTACGGTTATCGCGTGACGCAGCACGAGTTGACCCGGATTATCCAAGGCAATCCTAATTTTCAAGAAAACGGTCGTTTTTCACCACGCCTCTTTCATGAGATTGCGGCACAGTTGCTGTATTCTGAGACCGCGTTCATGGATGATTTACGTGATTCGCTCATGTTATCGCAAGTGCGTGATGGGGTGATCGATACGGCATTTCTGACGGCTGATCAACGCGCGCGCGCGTATGCGTTGTGGGAGCAAACCCGTGATGTGCGTTGGTTGACGCTACCTGCGGCTCAGTTTGCGCAAGCAGCGGCGCCCTCGCTTGCCGAGCAGCAAGCCTACTACAAAAAACATCAGCAGGAATTTACGGCACCCATGACGTTGCGTGTCGATTACGTGCAATTATCAGTGCCGTTGCTAGTGATTAAAGAACGCGAGCGTGTGCTACAAAACGAAACGGAGCTCAAACAATTTTACGCGGATCACACCGCTAACTTTTTGCAGCCAAGGCGCTGGCAGTTAGCGCATATTCTACTTTCCTTGCCCAAGGACGCCGATGCTAAAACGGTGGCTCAGGTTGAGCAGCAAGCGCAACAAATACATGCCAAGCTGCGTGCGGGAGCCGACTTTGCCACCTTGGCGAAGCAATATTCTGCTGATAGCATTTCGGCGAAGCAAGGTGGTTTATTACCCTGGATGGACGTCAACAGCGAAATCGATCCGGCGTTAAAGACGGCTGCACTGGCGTTGCAGCAGGTGGGGCAGTTGTCTGCGCCGGTACGCACCACCTACGGCTTTTCTATTTTTACCTTACGTGCGCAACAAGCAGAACGCACCATTCCATTTACGGTGGCACGCGCGCAGATCATTGAAATAATCGCTGCGCAGCGTGCGCAGCAACGCTTTGCCGATTTGAAAGAGCGGCTGACGGATCTGAGTTTTTCTAATCCGGGTTCATTAGCCGCGGTGAGTGATGCGTTGCAATTGCCGGTGCAGCGTAGTCCTTGGTTTAGCAAGCAAGGTTTACCCGATGGTTTGTTTGCCGATAAACGCATCATAAACACGGCATTTAGCGATGATGTGTTGCGGCAAGGTAACAACAGTGACGTAGTGTCGATAACGCCCGATACGGTGATGGTGTTGCGTGTAACACAGCAGCGCGCCGCGCGCCAGCTTACGTTTGCTGAGGCACAGCCTAGCGTGCAGCAACAATTATTGGCGCAACGTTCTGCCGAGTTAGCGCACAACACCGCTGTGGCAATTGTGCAAGCGCTGCAGCAAGGCGCAGATCCAAATAAGCTAGCAGCGCAACATCATCTGGTATGGAAAACTCAATTGGCGCTGCAACGTAATAACGCGACATTGCCTGCCGAACTGGTCAACCGTGTGTTTGCTATGCCTAAACCCGATGCTAAACATCTGCGGGTGACTAACCTGCGTTTGCCTAACGGCGATGAGGTCGTCGCATGGTTGCAAGCGACACATGCGCCCGCGCCGAAAAGCGCAAAGGATGCGACTTATGTGTCGGTGATAGACGCGGTAACACGGCATGTTGGCGAAGTCGATTATCAAACCTATGTCAGTGCCAGCAAGGAAAATGCCAAAATCATTCGCAGGGATGAGTCGGCGGCATAGTCCTTAGCAGGCTGACTTCACCGCTAAAGAAGGTATGGATTTCGTCGTGTTGTTGCAACAACAAGGCTCCCGCGTCGGTGATGCCACGGGCAATACCTTGGTGGGTCTGACCGCCGTGTTGAAAACTAATGGCGTGATCCGCCAACGCATCCCATTGGCGCCATTGCGGCAGGAAATAGCTTAAGCCGTGTTGCTGAAAATCGTTGAGCATGGTGATAAGGGCATTGATCAACAAGGCTGCTACGGTATTGCGTTGACACGGGCCGCCGCAGAGGGTACGTAAATCCACCCAGGGTTGCGTGATGGTTGCAGTCGCGGTTGTCGCATACAGTGACAAATCGGTGTTGAGTCCAAGCCCGATCACGATACCGTGACAACCGTGGATCTCACCGGTTACCTCTAACAACAAACCTGCTAGCTTGCGGCCTTGCCACAGAATATCATTAGGCCACTTGAGGCCTAATCCGGGAATCCCGTACTGCGTGAGCGCAGTGACGATGGCTACGGCTGCCGCCAAACTGAGTCCTGCAATGGGGTAGCGTAAGGCATGGAATTGCCAGAGCAAGGATAAGGTTATTCCGCTGCCGAAGGGAGCTACCCAACGCCGCCCTTGTCGACCACGGCCGTTTGCTTGATGTTCGGTGAGACAGACGTGGGTGCCGAGTACCTGGTGGTTGACCTGTTCCAGCAAATATTGATTGGTGGAATCCAATTGCGGCACGCAATACAGCGATTGCAGTTGTGACGCTAGCCTTGGCTCGAGCAGCGCATGAATGCGATCGGTGTTTAGCAATTCTAATGGCGTCGCTAAGCGATAGCCTTTGTGCGGCAGCGCAGTGATTGGCAACCCTAAGTTTTGCAGATAGCGGATGGCTTTCCATACCGCGCTGCGCGAAATACCGAGGGCATGTCCCATTTCTGTGCCTAAATGCCATTCTCCATCGGCCAGCCGTGCGGCAATATCTAGATATGAGTTCATCCTGTTGGCCTTTACCTTGGACGTTAAGTTCGTCGGGAATTATCCGACCACTACCACAATGCGCGTAATATGCTATACTTAGCGGCAAATTTCCACTGAAGGGAGGATTTATGATGCAAGGGCAAGAAAGTGTAGTGAGTCGGCGCGGTGATTCGTTATTGGCGACCCACCAAGTGTTGCGGCGCACGTACATGCTATTGGGCGCCACCTTATTGTTTAGTGCGTTTACCGCGGGGTACGCTATGGTGACCCACGCCGCGCCTATGGGGTGGATGATGCTCATCGGTATGTTTGGCTTATTGTTTTTAGCACAGGCACTGAGTAACAGCGTATGGGGTCTGGCGGCGGTGTTTGCGTTCACCGGTTTCATGGGGTATACCTTAGGGCCATTGTTAAATATGGTCGTGGGTTCCTATAGCAACGGTACGCAAATCGTCATGACCGCTTTGGGTGCTACTGGCTTGATATTTTTTGCGTTGTCGGCCTATGTCATGACCACGCGCAAAGACTTTAGTTATTTAAGCGGCTTTCTATTGGTGGCCGTTTTGGTGGCATTTTTGGCGTCGATTGCGGGGATCTTTTTACAAATACCCATGTTGCAATTGATGGTGTCGGCCGCGTTTGTGTTGATTTCTTCGGGTATGATTTTGTTGCAAACCAGTGCGATCATACAAGGTGGCGAGCGCAACTTCATTTTGGCGACGATCAGCTTGTATGTATCGATTTACAATTTGTTCGTGAGTTTGTTACAGATCCTAAGTGCTTTATCAGGACAACGTGAATAGTCAGCGTCTGTTGTGTCATGGCTAAGCCTAGCCTGCAAGACATCGCCGTGCATCAAATCAGACGAGGTTGTTATCAACCTCGTCGTGAGTTTGATCCCATCTTGTTGCAAGAATTAGCAGATTCCATTCGTAGCGCAGGTTTGTTGCAGCCTATCATCGTGCGCCCCTTAGTGGGCGATACCTTTGAAATCGTCGCGGGTGAACGGCGTTGGCGCGCGGCGCAATTGGCGCAACTGGAAACGATAGCTTGTCTAGTCAATCATTACAGCGATGAGCAAGCGGCAGAAGCAGCCACTATCGAAAACATCAATCGTGTCAATCTCAATCCCATAGAAGAAGCACAAGCTTATCAACGTTTGGTCGATGAATTTGGCTATGTCCATGAAGAAGTGGCGGCCGCGGTGGGTAAATCGAGAGTCGCGATCACCAACAGTTTGCGCTTATTGCGCCTGACACCTAGCGTGCAACAGTTATTGTGCCAAGGCCAGTTGAGTGAGGGTCACGGTAAGGTGTTAGTCGCCTTGACGCCACAGCAACAATGCGCCTTGGCCGAAAAAACTGTGGCAGGAGCATGGAGCGTGCGTCAGCTAGAGCGCGAAACCAAGCGCTATCAGCAGCGCAGCGATCTCACCGCGACGGTGCCGCACAAAGACGTCGACATACAAGCCTTGGAACGTGCGCTCACTGCGCATGTGGGATGTCAAACTGCGATTGATTTCAATGCGGGCAAGGGACAATTAAAAATAGATTTTCATAACTTAGATGTACTTGACGGTGTGTTAGCTAAGTTGGGTTTTAAGACATAAAGACGTGGCCGTTCAGCACTATTAAAACCAGTGTCATCCCGAGTGTAACGAGGGACCTCGAGCAGGAATGTCATTCAGAGCGCAGCGAAGAATCTCGAGTAAGCGTCTCACTAACAACACCGTACAAACATTCCCGAGATCCCTCCATCGCGCTGCGATGCAGGGATGACGCGTATTCATCCATCCGCCCGGAATAGCCCCGCACTTAAGACAGAAAAGTACTGTGATTTACCCAGAAATGACACGCGATAGAAGCCACGTAACCTAACGCAATCGCCCATGTCCAACGTAAATGGCTGAAGAACGTATACATGCCTTTGGCTTGTCCCATTAAACCAACGCCTGCAGCCGAGCCTATAGATAGCAGACTACCACCCACGCCGGCCGTCAGTGTGACGAGTAACCATTGTCCTTCTGACATCGTCGGATCCATGGTCAGCACGGCAAACATCACGGGGATATTATCAATAATGGCTGAGATAACCCCTATCGCGACGTTAGCAGGTGTGGCTTGGTGCATGGCGGATAAACCGGCGCCCCAGGTGGTATACAGGGTATGGGATAACATACTCAAGTAACCTAAGGTGGCTAGACCACCGACACACAATAAAATGCCATAGAAAAATAACAGCGTATCCCACTCGGCACGTTGCACTTTGCGGAAAATATCAAAGGTTGCCACTTCGATGACTTCCATCGCTTTGGATTTTTTATGCTCGGCATAACGTAGGTAATACGCAAAGAAACTCAAATAACCGAATCCCGTCATCATGCCTAGCGCCGGTGGCAAATGCAGGAAATTATGGAAGGACACAGCGGTGACGATGGTTAATAGAAACAATGCGATGATGCGTTTTGCGCCCAGTTTCATGGCAACGTATTCATTACTCGATTGTGGCTTTACTTTGGGGATGGCAAAGTGCATGCACAATGCGGGCACCAGGTAGTTGACCACAGACGGCAGAAAGAGTTTGAAAAAGGTGACGAACGGTAATTTGCCTTTTTGCCAGACCATCAATGTTGTGATGTCACCAAACGGACTGAATGCACCACCTGCGTTGGCAGCAATCACAATGTTGATGCAGCATAAGCTGACAAAACGTGGGTTGTCAGCGCCCACGGCAAGTACCACCGCACACATCAACAAGGCAGTAGTGAGGTTATCCGCAATGGGTGAGATAAAAAATGCGAGTATGCCCGTTATCCAAAACAATTGGCGATAACTCAAACCCTTGCGTACTAACCACGCACGCAGTGCTTCAAATACTTGGCGTTCTTCTAGCGCATTGATATACGTCATCGCGACCAACAAGAACAGGAACAGTTCCGCGTATTCGAGTATGTTATGACGTACTGCATTAGCGGCTGCTTCAGGGAATCCATTTTTTTGTAAGAGCCAGGCTATCAGCACCCAGATGATACCTGCGGCGAGGATGACTGGCTTAGACTTACGCAAATGGATGAATTCTTCACTCATCACGAGCAAATAAGCAACGATGAATATGCCGACGGCAATGTAACCGGTAGAGGTTGCCGTAAAATCCGGTAACACGGTGGCGTCACTCGCAAGACATAAACCCGGTAAAAGTAACGTACTGAGTAGGGGTAATAAGACTTTTAGTATCGTGGTTAGCACAGCTGAACTCCTTTTGATGTGACCAATGCGAAGCATTCTAGCTTGCTACTAAGTAAAGTGCATCAATTATTTTTTCGCCCGAGGTTTGTGTTAAGAGGACTGATTGATTATAGTCGACGAGACACGCGGATTACTCACACAGAAATAACAATGGGTAATCTTCATGCAATCGGAAACACGGATTTTGCGTTATGTTTCATTTGTTAGCGGTATCGCTTAACGATTGCGACTGTGCGTAATGTGAGTGGTAGCCTAATGCAACTGTAGTTGAACATAGGAGAATGCGCTATGCCGATTTACCAAGCGCCATTAAGAGACATGCAGTTTGTATTGCATGAGTTGTGGTCGTGTTGCACCACCTACAGTACGCAAATGCCGACTTTTGCAGAATTTGATAGTGCGACAATTAATGCAGTTTTAACCGAGGCTGCAAAATTCACGCAACAGGAATTGTTGCCGATCAATCAATCCGGTGATCAGCTGGGTTGCCAATTTACGCAAGGACAAGTGACTACGCCCACAGGTTTTAAACAAGCCTACCGTGCGTTCATTGCGGGTGGATGGCCGGCATTAGCGAGTGATCCGCAATACGGTGGCCAAGGTTTTCCGCATACCGTCAATGTGTGTTTAGACGAGATGTTATGTGCAACCAACGTGAGTTTTCATTTGTATTCTAATTTGACGCAAGGTGTAGTGCGTGCATTGCAAGCCCACGCGGATCTTGCATTGCAACACACCTATTTACCCAAGATGATCAGTGGCCAGTGGTCTGGTGCGATGTGCTTGACCGAGGCACATTGCGGCACGGATTTAGGTTTGTTGCGTACCAAAGCGACCCCGCAAGCCGATGGAAGTTACCAATTAAGCGGCACCAAAATATTTATCACTGCCGGTGAACATGACTTAACAGAAAACATTATTCATCTGGTGTTAGCGCGTACGCCTGATGCAGCGGAGGGTGTGAAAGGTATTAGTTTATTTTTAGTGCCTAAATTTCTGGTGCAAGCAGATGGGACATTAGGCGCTAAAAATGACATTCAGTGTGGTTCTATCGAACACAAAATGGGTATACGTGGTTCGGCAACTTGCGTGATTAATTACGAACAAGCAACGGGGTATTTGGTAGGGGAGTTACACAAGGGCATGCGTGCTATGTTCACGGTGATGAATGTAGAGCGCTTAGCGATCGGTATTCAAGGATTAGGTTTAGCCGATGTCGCTTATCAAAATGCATTAGCCTATGCGAAGCAGCGTTTGCAAGGCAGAGCGCAAGAAGGCCGCGTGTTAGCGGATAAGCCGGCCGATCCATTGATCGTACATGCGGATATTCGACGTATGTTGTTACATAACAAAGCCTTTATCGAAGGTGCACGCGCATTGGCGGGTTGGGTGTATCAACAGGTCGATTGCGCCAACCACCATGTTGACAGTGCACAGCGCGTACGCGCACAAACGCTGGTAGATTTATTCACGCCGGTGGTGAAAGCCTATTTCAGTGATCAAGGATTTATTCAATGTAATCAGGCCTTACAAGTATTGGGTGGGCACGGCTATATTGTCGAATGGGGTATGGAACAGTTTGTACGTGACGCACGTATCGCACAAATTTATGAGGGTGCTAACGGCATACAAGGATTGGATTTAGTGTGGCGTAAAATTATCATGGATAATGGTGCGGGATTTGGCTTATTTGCGACGGAGGTAACGACGTTATTGGCGGCACAATCATCTGCGTTTGCGCCCTGGGGTGAACCGATTAAGCATGCGTTGCAACAAGCACAAGAGGTGACGGTATGGTTGTTACAAACAGCGCAACGCGATCCACAAGCCGTTAACGCAGCAGCGACCGCTTATCTCGAATTAATGGGGTTAGTGGCTTGTGCTTACGTGTGGGGATGCAGTGTTCGGGTGGCACTAGATAAACAAGCACAGGGTGATGCGGATGGTTTTTATCAAGCTAAATTACATACGGCACGTTTTTATATGCAGCGCGTGTTGCCGCAGACCGACAGCTTGGTGCGGGTGATTAAAGCGGGTGCTGATACGGTGACAGCGTTAGCCGTCGATGCGTTTTGATGTTGATGCGCTTGCGTTAGCAGTATGCGGCGCTATCAACAGCAACACGCCGTAGGCGGGGTGGTCGAAATAAAGTAATTCGCCGCTTCTGGTACGTTGTTGCTGTACCAAGGGCAGCGCACGTGTTTTGTGTTGTTCATCAGGTTCATTGAGTAACAGGTTGAGGGCCACGTTCAAGCCGTTGGGTGAGCGCGTTAGCCACAGCAGGCCGTCGATTTGCCATTGCTCGTCTTCTTCTGACTCGGGTGCGTAGTGCTCACCGCCGGTGATGTGTACCGCAGGCCCCGGGTTGTTGGCGGCTGTGATCGGTTGTAACCATGCACTGTGCATGAGAATTTGGTAGCGATTGCTGAGCAGCAGAGCGCTGAGTGTTGCATTGAGTTGCAACGCGTTTTCCGCTAAGAAATGGTATGGCGTGGGTGCAGTAGTGGGAGTAAACGCTAGTATCTCTATGGGTTGTTGACGTAATTGCGGTGTTTCCGCAGCGTCTGCTGTTCGGTACGTAGCGATATTCTCACGTGCAAACACAATCATTTCTACGTGGAAAATTTGACTAGAATTCGCCCAGGCGAACGGGGCGCCGCTGATCCCTAGTAGCAAGATGAGTAAAATTTGCTGTGTTACGCTGTATTGTGTGTGTCTGTGCATGCTAGAGTGTGATTTTTGTAACTATTCAACAAAATGCTGAATAGTTACCCTTGATTTGACGCCTAGCCCAGTAAAACTGGGCTTAACGGGGCTTAAGGCGAGAATCGCGACTCTCCCTTTGAGAATCCCCATCGCGTAAAGAACACACTGTATTTTCAAGCCAAATCATCCTGTTTTAGAAATTTGATAAATAGTTACGATTTTTTTTACTTATCTAGTTGACCCCAACCGTATTCGTACTATGCTTGCGACTTGATAAAACAAGTCGAGGCGCACATGTTACTGCTCAAAGGACCTTCTGTCTATTCTACTTTTCGCCTACATAAGTTATCCCACAAGATCCAAGCTATTTTGCCTCATGTCACGACCGTCACGGCAGAGTATATTTATTGTGTTAAGTTGCTACGTGAATTGAGTTCGTTCGAAACCGAACGCTTAGCCACGTTGCTGGTTTCTCCCGAATTATTTTGGGTAGCGGAAGATGAGCAACTGATCGTGGTGATGCCACGCATAGGTACGTTGTCGCCGTGGTCGTCCAAGGCGAGTGATATTCTACATAATTGTCACGTCGATGGCGTGCAACGCGTCGAGCGCGTGATCTATTATCGCATTCAAATGGCCAATGCATTGGCCTTAACCGACGCGGAGTTACATCGCATTTATCCGTTATTACACGATCCCATGACCGAGTCGATTGGTGCCTGCTTAGAAGACATGGAACAACTATTTTTGTCGGCACAGCCGGAAAAATTACAGGTCATCAACGTGTTGCAAGAAGGACGTGTCGCGTTGTCAGCGATCAATCAACGCTTGGGGTTGGCACTGAGCAATGCAGAGGTACAATACATAGAAAATTATTTTATGAAATTGCGGCGTGATCCAACCGATGTCGAATTGATGATGTTTGCCCAAGCCAATTCGGAACATTGTCGCCATAAAATATTTAATACTATTTGGCGTAGCGCAGGGGTAGCGCAACCACATACCTTATTTGGAATGATTCGCCACACCCATCAACAGCATCCGCAAGGTACCTTGGTGGCATATAAAGATAATGCTGCGGTGATACACGGTGCCAGCGGCGCGCGACGCTTTTATCCCAGTGGTAGTAAGCATACTTACGCTTATCATAAAGAAGACATTCATATTCTCATGAAAGTGGAAACCCATAACCATCCTACCGCCATATCGCCCTTTCCGGGTGCAGCAACCGGTGCCGGCGGTGAAATTCGTGACGAAGGCGCGACCGGACGTGGTGCAAAACCCAAAGCAGGTTTGTGTGGCTTTTCCGTGTCGGATTTGCGTATTCCGGATCTGATCCAACCGTGGGAAAGTGATTACGGTTATCCGGCGCACGTGGCCTCAGCCTTGTCAATCATGTTGGAAGGACCGATTGGTGCCGCCGCATTCAATAACGAATTCGGACGCCCTACGATCACCGGTTATTTTCGTACGTTTGAGCAAGTGTATTTAACCGCCGATGGTAAGGATGTGCGAGGTTATCACAAACCGATTATGCTGGCCGGCGGCTTAGGTAATATTCAAGCGCAACACGTAGAAAAACAGGCACTGCCAGCGCGAACCCAAATTATTGTGTTGGGTGGTCCTGCATTGTTAATCGGTTTGGGCGGCGGTGCTGCGTCATCGATGGACGTGGGGCAAAAAGATCGTGAAGCCTTAGATTTTGCATCGGTGCAACGCGACAATGCAGAAATACAGCGGCGCTGTCAGCAAGTCATCGATGCCTGCTGGGCCTTGGGCGCGGACAATCCGATTTTATCGATACACGATGTAGGCGCTGGCGGTTTATCCAATGCGATACCGGAGATATTGCATCAAAGCCATTGCGGTGGGCGCATTGAATTGCGCGCTATCCCCAATGCGGATTTGCGCATGTCACCTTTAGCGATTTGGTGTAATGAGGCACAAGAGCGCTATGTGTTGGCGGTGCCGGCAGATAAAGTGGCGTCATTTATTAGCTTAGCGCAACGTGAACGTTGTCCCGCGGCCATTGTGGGTGAAGTCAGCGTTAATGATGATTTGCTGATTGTCGGTGATAGTCAGTTTGCGGAAGTACCTATCGATATTTCCTTGAAATTTTTGTTCACGGATGTGATGTTGCCGGAGCGTGAATTATCGGAAGCATTCATTGATTTGCAGGATAAATTAGAAGTACCGTGGGATGCCGTGGTGCTGCAAGAGGCGGTTTTCCGTGTATTACAGTTGCCAGCAGTGGCGGATAAAACGTTTTTGATTACCATCGGTGATCGCTCTGTGGGTGGTTATGTGACGCGTGATCAAATGGTAGGTCCTTGGCAAGTACCGGTGGCTGACGTCGGTGTGACGAGCGCAGATTTTTGTGGTTATGCCGGTGAAGCCATGGCGATTGGTGAGCGCACTCCCATCGGGGTGAGTCAGCATGCGGCGGCTGCACGCATGGCGGTTGCAGAGGCATTGACGAATATTGCGGCTGCCTCTATCGCAGAGTTGGGTTCGGTCAAGCTGTCTGCCAATTGGATGGCTGACATGCAGCGTTTGGGTGAAGACCGTGGGTTGTTTGCGGCGGTCAGTGCAGTGGGCATGGAACTGTGCCCCGCATTGGGCATTGCAATACCCGTGGGTAAAGATTCAATGTCTATGCGGATGGCGTGGTCAGACGGCCAGCAGCATAAGTGTGTGGGTGCGCCGCTGTCGTTAATTGTCAGTGCGTTTGCTCCGGTCGTCGATGTACGCAAAACATTGACGCCGCAATTGCAGCACAGCGTAGATGAAGCCACGGACTTATTATTTATTGATTTGGCGGCAGGTCGACAACGTTTAGGCGCCTCTGCGTTGGCACAAGTTTACAACTACACCAGCAATGATACGGCTGATCTGGTAGATGCCGGCGTATTAAAAAACTTTTTTACTGCCGTGCAAAGCTTAAATAAACGCGGCAAGTTGCTCGCTTACCACGATCGTTCCGATGGTGGATTGTTTACAACGTTGTGCGAAATGGCATTTGCCAGCCACTGTGGCGTGCGCATCGACATCAGTGCATTGGGCGATAACCCATTGGCTATTTTATTCAATGAAGAATTGGGCGTGGTGTTACAGTGCCTACGCACTGAACGTGACAGCATACTGCAATTTTTACGACGTTATGGTTTAGCGAAGCATACCTACGTTATAGGTGAAATAGGCACGGATGATCGTGTCTGTATCGTGCATCAGGGCAAAAAAGTCGTGAATGAAACGCGCGTGGCCTTACACCGCGCCTGGTCGTTGACCAGCTACCATATGCAATTGTTGCGTGATGATCCCGATTGTGCGCAACAAGCTTATGACGGTTTGTTAGATGTTGCGGATAAAGGGCTGCATTGCGTGTTGAGTTTTTCTTTGCAAGATGATGTGGCGGCGCCGTATATAAAGCGCAAAGTTAAACCCAAAGTAGCCATTTTGCGCGAGCAAGGTGTCAATGGTCATGTGGAAATGGCGGCTGCGTTTGAGCGAGTGGGTTTTACCTGTGTCGACGTACACATGACCGATATCATCGATCGTCAGATGTCATTGCGTGGTTTTGTTGGATTAGCCGTGTGTGGTGGCTTCTCTTACGGTGATGTATTGGGTGCGGGTAAGGGCTGGGCGAACACGATTTTATATAACGGGCGCGTGAGCACCGAATTTGCCGATTTTTTTGCGCGCAGTGATACGTTTACCTTGGGCGTTTGTAACGGTTGTCAGATGCTCAGTCAATTACGCCAGTTGATTCCTGGCGCTAAGCACTGGCCCGATTTTTTGCGCAACCAATCAGAGCAATTTGAAGCGCGTTTAAGTCTCGTGGAAGTGATGCCATCGCCCTCGATCCTGTTGCAGGGTATGGCAGGTTCGCGGATTCCGATCATTGTTTCGCATGGCGAGGGGCGTGCGCAGTGGGATTCACCCAAGAGCATGCGTGAAGCACTCAATAATCGCCTACTGAGCCTGTGTTACATTGATCATGCCGATCAGGTTACGCAAACGTATCCAGCCAACCCTAACGGTAGCGCACAGGGCGCCGCTGCACTGACGACTTATGATGGCAAGGTTACTATCATGATGCCTCATCCCGATCGGTTGTTCCGTAGTGTGCAAGCCTCTTGGCATCCGGCAGACTGGTCTGAGGCGAGTCCTTGGTTGCGCTTGTTTGCCAACGCGCGGGCGTGGGTAGGTTAGAGTGCGTGTTGCGCGCTGAGGGACGCTAGGCTTTCTATCTGCATTAGCGTGGGCTTATTTTTTTTTCCCCAGCACCAATACGTTGCCGCCTACGGCGAGCAATAGCCCCACAAAAATAATCGGGTGCCAGACGAAACCTTCGAAGAAAGTCGAGAGGATCATGGAGATAAACGGCACGAGCACAAAGGTATATACGGCACGTTCAGAGCCTATGCGTTTAAGCAGCATGATGTAAGTGCCAAATGCCACAATGCTACCTAACACAGACAGATACAAGAGTGATCCGATGTATGGCCAGGACATATCAAAGCGCGCGGGCTGTTTCAGCAATAGATTGATCAGTAATGCAAACAATGCGCCGTAAGCCATGCCATAGCAGTTAGTTTGGATGATGGGTAAGCCTTTACGTTGGTTACAGGTGGCGACGATGTTACCCAGGGATCCAATGTAGATGCCTATACCGGTGAGTAGCAAGCTGAGGCTAGTATTGCCGTCACCCAGGCGGCCTTGATGGGGTAAATGCTGGACCTCGTTGTAGATTACCATGGCGATGCCTAGCATACCTAGCGCGGAGCCGAGCAGGGTTTTAATGCCAATCCTGCTACGCAGAAAAAGCCAGCTGTTAAATAGATTAAAGATCACGATGCTAGAGAAAAACAAGGCCAGTAGGCCACTGATGAGATGTTCTGATCCGTAATAAAATAATAGGTAATTAACGCAAAATAACAATAAGCCTTGTAGCGCCATTTGGACGTGTTCACGCCAAGAAAATTGCATGGGTTTCTGGGTGACGAGGCAATACAGAAAAAGCAAAAAAGCGGCTAGCGCAAAGCGATAGACCACCGACCAGGTTTCTGGCACCACGCCCAGTTGGAATTGCACCCCCAACCACGTAGTACCCCAAATAAACGATGTCACGAGAAAAAGCAGCGCATTAGAATAGTTCGTTTTCATGGCGCAGAATGATAACCTAAAAATGTTCAATCCGCTATCCGACAGGCCTATTTTTTTGCGGGGCAGGGCAATTATTTGCGAGTAGGGCGCTTGCTGTGGTGGGCGAGCTTGATGCTAGCAACGGCATTGAAGTATGGGTTGACCCCATAATTATTGGTCTGATTATATTTTCCTGATCTCGCCCCGATAAAACGGACACCTTACTAAGCGACCTTTTGTGCTTCAAAATATACAGGGCTTAAATAGCCAAGTCTAGAGTGAAGACGTTTTCGATTGTAGTATGCATCGATGTAATCAAACACATGGCTCTTCGCCTGTGCGCGTGTTAGGAATTTTCCCCATGAATCGCTTCGACTGTGAGACTGTGATTCCAACTTTCCATGGCGGCGTTGTCATAGCAATCACCACGTTTACTCATACTACAAATCAAACCATTCTTGCTAAAAAGACTGATAGCGGTGCGAACAATATTGACTGCCGCGATCAGAATGAATAATCACTCCGCGTGGCTGATGGCGGCGCCACAATGCTGCTTGTAGCGCATCAATAACAAGTTCGCTGGTCATACGTTCTGACATCGCTCAGCCAACCACCATGCGTGAATATAAATCCATAACAACAGCCAAATAAAGTCAGCCTTCTTCCGTCCAAATATACCGCTCGTACTTCACGATGCGAATTTTGATGGGGGAGTCGCGCGGTATACTCTGTTTTTATGACCGACACAAAGTAAATTTGTGCACGGTCACCAAAGGATCGATACGCGATTCTCCCCTTTGTAAACCCCATCGCGTAGAGAGCACTTCAAAATGCAAAAACGCATTTTGACGTGTAATGGGTATATATGTGATATCGCTGACGTATTTTTCATTTGGATGCAAGGTTGTAAAATCTTGCTGTAGCAGATTAGGTGCCACAGGCAGGTCATGATTACTATGGGTCGTCGCTTTGAACTTCCTTGCCGCTTTTGCGCGCCATCCATGAAAACGCATGATACGCGCAACGCGATGCCGACCCACCTGCACACCAGCGGCTTTTAATCGTTTTGTAATGCGCAAAGCGCCTGCACGTGCTCGCTCCTCATCAAACGCGACTTTAATTGTTTGTGTCAATACAGCGTTTTGTTGTGCTCGCACAGCGGGTAATCTATCACGCCAGGCATAGTAACCACTGGTAGAGATACGCAGCAAGATGCACATCATGCTGATTGAAAAATCGTTGCTACTTTGTTGAATCATGGCGTACCTCACTTCGATTCTTTCGTGAAGTACTGCGCCACTTTTTTTAAAAAGGCGTTCTCCTGCTGCAAACGTTCATTCTCACGCTTGATCTTCGCGATTTCAGCCTGCTGTAATTTTTGATTTTCTATCGTATCACCGCCTTTGTTTTTCTGGGAACGCCAGTAATAAAGCATGGATTCTGCGATACCCAGATCTTTGGCTACTTGCGTAACCCCATCTTTCTCGGCGCGCTCAACAGCTTGATCTTTAAATTGCGGGCTGTATTTCTTACGGATTTCAACCAGCGTGACTGTATTTTATTTGCCCATTTCTCACCTCAGTGTTCGAGATTTTACTCTCTTAGCGAGGTGTCCGTGAAGTCGGGGCTAGAGCAGCGTAGGAGTGGTGCGTGCTGGTGGGGGTGGATGAGGTTGGATGTGGGTGGTGTTGAATTTCCGTGTTTGCGCGATTTGCGGAATTATGCGTTACTGCGACGCTAGGGGAGTAAAAAATTCGAGGTCTTTGCTTAATACAGACCAGGCTAAAATTGCTGATAACAAGATTTCGGGTAAAGTTTTCTCATCGTAGTAGACAGTTGGGGCTAGAAAGATAATAGGCTTAGGACTAATTTCAAACAAAACAGTTGATTAATAAACAGAATATTGTTCTTTTACCCGTTTTAGTAAAATAAAATTTACTATTCCTGCAGATTCAGTCTATTTAGAAAATTATAATTTACTATTATATTTAAATTTCCTTAACAGTAAGCTATAGTTGTCCCATGGCAAAGCTTCTTTGGGGAAAAGTTTACTATCAAACGCATTTTGCTGGTATTTTGCGGCAAGAGCCGGGTGATCGCGTTTGTTTTGTCTATGATTCTAGTTATCTCTCGTCCAGTAAACCAGCGATTGCCTATACACTGCCGTTACAGGTTGAGCCACATGTTAGCGAAGTAGGCCTACCCGCATTTTTTGATAATTTGGTGGCGGAAGGTTGGCTAGAACAAGCACAGACGCGACTGTTGGGCAAACGTAGCATTTCGCGTTTTGAATTACTGCTCGCCTTTGGTTATGACTGCGCAGGTGCTGTGTCTGTTATTGATCCTGAGCCTGCGGCGTTGTCAGAGTTATTGCTAGATGAAAACGACACTAAAGCTATGGCGGTATTAACTAGCCGTGCTTCGTTATCGGGTGTACAGCCTAAGCTAGCACTTGTGGTACGCGATGGCTACTATTGCTCAGCATCGGTAGGTGAGGTGAGTACTCATATTGCTAAATTTCCGTCGGCCAATCACTCGGAATTAATTTTTAATGAGTATTTAACTACATTAGCCTTTTGTATACTTTTACCGGAAGAAGAAGTCGTTAAACTCAGTATTGATAACGTCAAAGGTCAATCAGAGCAAGCGTTAATTATAGAGCGATTTGATCGTGACGTTGAGCAAGGTCGTTTACATTTTGAAGAATTTAATCAATTATTAGCTCGACCATCATCGATGAAATACGAAGGTGCGCATAGTGAGATGGCGGATTTTATTCGACAGAATCGGCAATGTTTACCCGTAGAAAACTATCGATTATTTAGTCGTATCATTGTGGGATTTTTGTTGGGTAATACTGATATGCATTTTAAAAATTTCGCAATGCGCTATACCGAGCAAGGGTTGCGTTTAGCACCTGTGTACGATCAAGTAGCAGCAGTGATTTATCAGTATAAAAATATTGCGTTGCAAATTGCAGGTACAGCACACATGCCTCTTGGCAAGTTAGAAGCAAAGCACGTTTTAGCCTTGTCGGAAGAATTTAGCTTGAAACCCGCCGCGGTTAATATGCTTATTAAACGCTTAGTAGAGCGCAAAGAAGCGGCAAAACAAGCTATTTTTGAAGCCAGCGTAGGTTCTACTCAACTAAAGCAAGCGTTAATTGATAACTTGGAGAAGCGATGGAACGGGACATTCGCCTTGATTGGCGAAGGCTTATCGAAGAAGCGATAAAACGCCGTAAACAGCAACGCCTAACTCAAGAGCAACTTGCTGTGTTAGCTGGTGTTAGTAAGCCCACATTAAACGCGTTTGAGCAAGGTAAAACGACGATTACCCTTGATAGTGCTTTAAAGATTTTGCGAATATTGGGGTTGGAGTAGCCCCCCTATGTCAGGATAGATGTCACCTCTGCTAATAATAATCAGGGGGCAGAGGAACAGGTGAATGAAACATTTATCCATACAAGCAAAAGAAGCGATCCTAGAAAAGGCATTAAGTCGTGATCTCCACCCATTGATTGAAATAGCGAAATCACACAACATTGGCTATTCTACCCTACAACGGTGGATAAGCCAGTATAAGGCTAATCCGCAAGGCAGTACCCAAAAGCAAGCATAATGCTAAGAAACCAGTTACCCCAGCAGAACAATTTAAGCATTTGGTGGCAACGTCTCATCTTGACGAGTTAGCCTTAAGCGCGTATTGCCGCGAAAATGGACTTTATCGTTTTCAACTAAAACAATGGGAAGAAGCCTTCATGACGAAAGATAAAGGTCAGGAATCGCAAGAATATCTTGCCGAACTAAAAGCGCTGCGTGCAGAAAATAATCTGTTGAAGAAAGAACTCAGGCGTAAGGACAGTGCGCTAGCAGAAGCGACCGCATTATTGATACTGAAAAAAAAAGCAAATTTGATTTGGGGTGTGGACGAGGACACTTAATCAATAGCGACATACGTAAAGAAACCATACGCTTGGTAGAAGAAGCTTTCCAAACAGGCGCACGCAAACAACAAGCGTGTGAACTGGTAGGGGTCAGTGTGCGCACGCTTGAGCGTTGGGAAAAACCGAATGGTACGCAAGATAAACGCAAGCATGCTGCACGTGTGCCAGGCAACAAATTAACGCAGGAAGAACGGCACATGATATTGGGAACCGTAAATATGCCCGCTTATCAGGATTTACCGCCCTGCAAAATAGTGCCAATGCTAGCAGATACAGGAGTTTACATTGGATCTGAATCAACGATTTACCGTATATTACGCGCCGAAAATCAGTTATGCCATAGATAAAAATCCAGGCCAGCCAAACACTATAAGCCTACGCCATACATAGCTCACAACCGCAACCAAGTGTGGACGTGGGATATCAGTTATTTGCCGTCGAAGGTGCGCGGGTTATATTTTTACTTGTATCTGATTGTCGATATTTACAGTCGAAAAATTGTAGGCTGGAGTATTCAAACAGAGGAATCTTCCGAGCATGCAGCGCTGACATATCCCCGCGAATTTTTAACGTAACTGATTGATAAATCTAATTTATTGTGATCAAATGCGACAGACCTTGCAAATTTAGGAGGACTGCAACGTGGACGCACATTCGTTATTACATGAACATTTCGTTGAAACCT
>JACCDN010066233.1_pt1 | contig 27416 bp, 30 predicted proteins | sample 7441691 | NCBI WGS metagenome assembly JACCDN01 (sample SAMN15323439, study PRJNA562643) | freshwater metagenome | isolation source: river surface water | place: USA:Blue River Watershed | collected 2017-08-16 | reverse complement strand
ATTGCAGGGGATTCGATGCGATTGAAGAAAATGCTGGATGCGACCAGCTAGGCAATCAAGTTGGTGTCCGAAAGGGGACTTGAACCCCTACCCTCTAACGAGGACTAGCACCTCAAGCTAGCGCGTCTGCCATTCCGCCACCCGGACGAGGTATCGCTCTAAGAGCAACGAGCCTTTACATTACCAGATTAGCCAGCGGTTTTCTAACCGATGGGGTAGTTTGAACCTATGGCTACAGACCCGAGAATCGCACTCAGACAGTTCACCGCAGCACTCGAAAGGCATCTCGAAGCGGTCGCGACTCGTCGCGGGCCGGAGGATCCCTCGGTTGAAGCCGCATACGAGAAGCTGCTTGATGCGTTCCTGGACTACGAGGAAGCGCTCAGCGAAAACTTCGAAGAGTACCTGCCATTTGTTCAGGATGACTTCGACGAATGAATCCGCTTGACGCGCTGTTTCTCGGCGTGATCCAGGGACTCACCGAGTTCCTGCCCATCTCATCAAGTGCCCACGTTCAGTTTGCCCAGCAACTGCTGAATCTAGGCGACCTGACTAAGCCAGAATTGACCGCGTTCATCGCCACAATTCAACTTGGCACCGAGCTGGCCGTTCTCATCTACTTCTTCAAAGACATCCTGCGAATCGCGAGTGCCTGGTTCAAGGGATTAGGCAACCGCGATCAACGCGGAACCGACTACAAAATGGGTTGGCTGATCATCGTTGGTTCGCTTCCGGTTGTTCTAATCGGAATCGCGTTCAAAGACCTCATCGAGAACGAGCTGCGAAACCTCTGGGTCGCTGGCTTCACACTGATTGTGTTCGGCATCCTGCTGGGCATAGCCGATGTCTTCGGTTCTAAGCGCAAGCCGATCGGTGAGTTGACTACCAAACACGGCATCCTGTTCGGGCTCGGTCAGGCTCTAGCCGTCATTCCAGGCGTATCGCGCAGCGGCGGCACCATTACCGTCGGTTTGTTTCTCGGTTACACTCGCGAGGCGGCGGCTAGATACAGCTTCTTGCTTGCGATTCCGGCGGTTGTGGCTAGCGGCACCTACCAGTTCGCAGGAAGTGTTGGCGATCTGCCAGGGGATGCCCTAATCGCGACCGGCGTCGCAACGCTCGCCGCCTTCGTTGTCGGGTTTGCGGTCATCGCGGGGTTCTTGAAGTACCTGAGCCGTGGCTCGTTCATGCCATTCGTGGTCTACCGGGTGTTCGCCGGAGCCGCCATCTTGGCTCTTCTTTCAGCCGGGGTAGTTAGCGCGTAAGACGCAACCAGCCGAGTTACTGACCCGGTTTTGGCGGCTCATTTTCACGAAGGTAACGCTCGAACTCGGCTGCCAAAGACTCACCGCTCGCGTTTTGCGCGTCGAACTCATCCTTGCTCTGTTCGAGAGTCGCAACATAGCGCGAAAGCTCTTCGTCCGATTCGGCCATCTCATCGATGCCGCGTTCCCAAGCGAATGCCTCTTGAGCAAGTTCTTCGTGACCAAACTGCAGACCAGTCAATCGCTCAACCTCGACTAACAGAGCCAGCGCGGCCTTCGGCGAAGGGGGAGTGTGCACGTAGTGCGGCACCGAGGCCCAAATCGACATGGTCGGTATGCCGGCACGCTCGAGTGCCAAGCCAAGCACTGTCAGGATGCCCACCGGGCCCTCGTAGTCGCTCTTCTCGAAGCCCTCGCTGTTGCGCAGCCCCATGTTTTGCGAGGTGACATGAGTCGCAATCGGACGCGTGTGTGGCACATCAGCCAGCAACGAGCCTAGAAACACCACGAGCTCGATCTCGCGGTCTTCGACCATCTCAAAGATTTCGGTCGCGAAGGCCTTCCAGCGACGCGACGGTTCAACGCCAAGCAGAACATTGATTCGAGCTAGTTCCGGCCGCGATTGCACCACATCCACGCCAGGGGCGTAGTACTCGGTGGTTGGCCAGGCCAGCTGTCGATTGCCGGCATCATCGAAGGATACGGTCGGCCTGGAAAACTGGAAATCGTAGTAGTCCTCAGGGTCCACCGATGCCACGACATCGGCGTTTAGGCTGCGAGCGATTACCTTCGCCGCGCCACTTGCCGCCTCGCCGGCATCGTTCCAACCTTCGAACGAGACAATCAGCACTCGACCAGTTCTCAACAGATTCACGTAACAACCCCTTCGGCTAGTTTCAAGCCTAGCGGCGACAGTCCGCAGCAGGTCGGCCGATACGCACTCGGATAGACTTTGGGAACTATGCGCAAACCCGCTGCCGTGCTCTGGGATATGGATGGCACACTAATCGACTCTGAGCATTACTGGCTGCAGAGCGAGGCCGCGCTAGCCGCAGAGTTCGGCAAGGCATGGACTCCCGAAGACGGCATGGACCTAGTCGGAATGAGTCTCTACGAATCGTCTGTGATTCTTCGAGACCGAATTGGCGCAGACATTTCACCGGATGCGATTATCGACCGCCTGACCGACGAGGTCGAAACCCAACTCAATCGACACATTCCTTGGCGCCCCGGCGCAAAAGAGCTGTTGCACGAACTTCGCGAGCAGGGCATTCGAACCGCCTTGGTCACGATGTCGCTGCGACGTATGGCCGACCGAGTGGTCTCGGCACTCAACGCAGAGTTCGGGGTGTCGGGTGCGTTCGACCTCGTTATCGGTGGGGATGACGTCTCGGTAGGCAAACCGCATCCCGAACCATACCTGGCGGCGGCTCGCGGGCTCGGAGTTGCAATAGAAGACTGTGTAGCTATCGAGGACTCGGTAAACGGCCTCGCCTCGGCAGAGGCTTCGGGGGCAGTGGCGATCGGTGTTCCGCACATTCTTACGATTCCCGAACGGCCGGGTCGCATCCTTTGGGGCTCACTCGAGGGCAAGACCGTCGCACACCTGAGCGAACTCATCGAGCTCAGACACGAATCCAGAGACAGAGATTAGCGAGATGGCAGACAAGAACACACCAGCCAAGAGCCCGCAATTGCCAACCGGTCCGTTCCGCGCAGGAGACCGAGTTCAACTGACCGGGCCCAAGGGTCGGCTCAACACAATCACCCTTGTTCCGGGAGCCCGCTACGGCACGCACCGAGGCGACATCCTGCATGACGAAATAATCGGCAAACCCGAGGGCTCGGTGATCCTGAACCAGACCGGGATCGAATACCTGGCGTTCCGCCCGCTCCTGGCTGACTTTGTGCTCAGCATGCCGCGCGGCGCGGCGATCGTTTACCCAAAGGATTCGGCCCAAATCGTGACCATGGGAGACATATTCCCAGGCGCAAAAGTAGTCGAGGCCGGGGTCGGCAGCGGCGCACTTTCGATGTATCTGCTTCGCGCCGTTGGTTCAGACGGACACCTCGACTCGTTTGAGCGACGAGCCGAATTCGCCGAAGTCGCAAAAGCAAATGTCGCGACTAACTTCGGAGCCGAGCCTGCCAACTGGGCGGTTCACCTTGGGGATCTGCAGGATGAGCTGCCAAAGAAGTGCGCTCCGGGCTCGGTTGATCGCATCGTGCTCGACATGCTGGCACCTTGGGAATGCATCGAAGCCTGCGCCGAAGCACTCGTTCCCGGCGGCGTGCTGATCGCATACGTGGCAACGGTAACCCAGCTGTCAAGGTTCACGGAGGCGGTGCGAGACAGCGAACAGTTCGCTGAACCGGCGGCTTGGGAATCTATGGTTCGCGACTGGCATCTTCAGGGTCTAGCTGTGCGCCCAGAGCACAGAATGATTGCGCACACCGCCTTTCTGGTGACCGCCAGAAAGCTCGCTCCCGGCACGGTTTTGCCGAACTTCAAGACTCGCAACAAGCCAGAGTTCAGCGATGAAGACCTGTCGGTCTGGAACCCAGAACACATTGGGCAGCGCAAGATTAGCGACAAGAAACTTCGCAAAACCATTCGTAGCGCGCAGGCTGCGGCGGCCGCCCGAATTGAGGGCTCTGAAGACCACACCAAACTAGACTTAGACAACGATTAACAAAGGGAATCTCAGTGCGCAAAATCGCAGCAATCGGTCTCGCTATCGCGGCCACTCTTTCAGTTTCAGGATGCGCTCCGGCCTCGTTCGAGGCTGATGTAGCATCCATCAAACCAGCCTGCGAGGCATACTCAAGCAAGCCAGGTGACGCCGCGAGCAAGATCGAAGCAGACACCTCAGGCTCAGGCGCACCGAAGATCACTTTCCCACTCGGAATCAACGGCGATGAAATCTCAACCAAGGTGCTGGTTGAGGGTGACGGTCCAACCTTCACCGGAAACCAGCTGGTCGACCTTGAGTACATGGGCATCAATGGTGGAACCGGCAAGCAGTTCCAGGCCTCAAGCTTCAACGGCACCGACTTCGTCTCACAGTACCTTCAGGCTGGCCAGACTCCAGACTTCTGCCACGCGGTTTCAGGCGTGAAGCAGGGTTCACTGGTCTCGTTCGTGGTCCCAGCGAAGCTTGCACACGCCGGTCAGGGAATCCCTGATTTGGGTGTTGGTGCAGATGACTCAATCGTCTTCGTCTTCAAGATGCTGAAGGTATTCCTGCCGCGAGCCGTTGGCGAGGAACTTCGCCCAGAGGCTGGGTTCCCGAGTGTAGTTCGCGCCGAAAACGGTGAGCCTGGCATCACCATGACCGGCAAGGATGCGCCTACCGAGCTCAAGACCTCCGTACTGATTCGCGGTCGCGGCGAGCAGGTTAAGCAGGGCCAGGTTGTCACCGTTCACTACACGGGCATGGTCTGGAACGGAGTTCAGTTCGATTCATCTTGGGATAACGGACAGCCGGCTCAGTTCGAACTGACCAAGGGCAAGCTGATTGACGGCTTCGTACAGGCTCTAGACGGTCAAACAGTGGGCTCTCAGATCATCGCTGTTATTCCGCCTGAATTGGGCTACGGAAACCAAGAGCAATCCTTGATTCCGGCTAACTCAACTCTGGTTTTCGTTATCGATATTCTCGGAACCAACAGCAAGTAGTTGAAACCAAGAAGGGGGACACATGGCCGAAGAAAAAGACAAGTGGGATGTCCCCGCGAGGCTATTCAACCTTCTCGCGACGGTCATCATGGTCGGCCGCAAAGGCATTTCCAAAGAGCAGATCTTTAAGGTCGTTCCCGCTTATCGCGACGATTTAGCCAAGGGAACTTCAGAAGAATCTGTCTCGAAGAAATTCGAACGTGATAAGGCAATCTTGCGTGAGAACGGATTCGCGTTCGACGTGAATGTGAATGACCACAACATTTCGCTGTACTCGATTCCTCAGCGCGACTTTGCTTGGCCAGAGGGAACCAAGCTCAGCACTCAGCAACTTCAATTGCTGCAACTAGCCAGCAAGGTCTGGTCTGAAGCCGCCGTTTCGAAGGATGCCGGTGCTGCGGTGATTCGCCTCAAGGCTCTTGGAATGGCTGGCGAATCGGAGCAGGTCTTCTCACTGCAGCCGCAAATCGAGGTGCACGACCCCGCTTTCCTTCCGCTGAGTCACGCCATCGCCGATAGGGCAGTGGTTCGGTTTCAGTACCGAAAGCCTGGGCAGTCAACAGTGCTGGTGCGCGAGGTGCACCCCTGGGCTATGAAAAACATCGGTGGCCAGTGGATGCTCACTAGCTGGGATACTGCCCGCGAATCGGTTAGAAACTTCTTGCTCAAGCGAATCGTTTCTAAGGTTGAGCTCGTCAAGCCCGAGAACAGCAGTGAGCCGAGACGTTTTCCGGCACCGACTCCGGATCAGCTAGAGACGGCCGAGCGAGAACTCGACGAACTGGTCAAGGCCAACGTCGCGAAACTTGAAATCCTCAAGGGCAGCGAAGCCTGGTTCCGATACGTTGACGGCGAGTCAAACGACGGTGAGTGGGTTACCCACGAACGAAACTTCATGGACCTCTACCTACTTGCAGAAGAGCTTCGCGAGTTCGGTCGTGACGTCAGGGTTCTCGAACCCGCAGCGCTGATCGAGGCAGTGAACGAGGGATACCGAAAGGTGTTGGAAGCCCATGCCTAAGCTAAAAGGTCTTGACGGAATCGAACGCTTCAACCTAGCCCTCGCCCTGATTGCCTACATCGAAACGCACGGAGAACTGAGCGTCGAAGAGGCAGTGAAGCACTTTGGTTGTTCGAAAGCCGACCTAGACAAGGCGGTTAGATCAACCAACGAAGTGGTTTCAGAGAGCTTCGCAGCCGACTGGCGCGAGGACTGGTTTGCTCACTTCGACATCGAGCTCTACGAAGACGAGGGAATCATCGACCTCGATGATGAGCCGTTCCTTAGCCAATTGCCGAAGGTGTCGCCGCGACAGGCAGCGGCGCTCAGCACAGGTCTGGCATATCTTGCCAGCATGCCCGGTTTCGAGTTCGAGGCCGAGGTGCGCCACCTGCAAGAACTCCTTGGCAAGGCGATGCGCATGAGGCACCGCATGATTCAGGTGCAACCGGTTGAGGTTGACCCAGACGTCGAGGCGGTACGTGAGGGCATCCTCAATGGAAAACGCATCGAATGCGATTACCGCAACCAACGCGGCGAGCGCAAGATTCGTCAGCTGGATCCGCTTCGCATCGAGCCGAGACCAGATTTTTGGTACCTCAAGGCATACTGCCCAGAGAATCAGGGTGTGCGCACTTTCCGCTTGGACCGCATGCGCGACGCCAAGGTGCTCGATCAGGACATCTGCGAAGAAGCCAAGTCGAGTTCATTCATGAACGATGCGGTTTATGTTGCTAGCGAGACAGACACCGAGGTTCTGGTCGAGGTTGATCCGGAAGCCTACCGACTGATTGCAGACTCTACCGATGTCAAAGAACTTGCCAGCAAGGCCAAGCAAAGCGGCACGGTTCGAGCCACCATTCGGGTTGGTTACCTGCCAAACATCGGTCACCTCATCGCGAAGTACGGTGGGGCAGCAAGGGTCATCGAACCGGCAGAAGCCAGGCGTTACGTTCGCGAATACGCCGAGCGTGCTCTGGGCATCGAACGCGAAAGCAAGGATGAGGCGGAGTAGCCGTGGACTTCTGGGCTTGGTTTTGGATTTGGACGGTTCTGGTTCTAATTGGTCTCGGTTATCTTGGCTACCGAATCTATGACCTGCTGACCAAACTAGGTCCAATCGCTAGCCAGCTAGACATCTTGCTCGAACGCCTTCAGGCCCTGAGCGATGCCCTCGAAGCTGCGCCAGAATACAAGCGACCAGAGGACAACCTGCTCGATGATCCGGGCGTCCACATTGCCAAGCGAGCGGCGGCACAAAAACGTAAAAGTGAGAAACGACGCGCCAGAGAACGTAGGCTTATAGAGTCGCTTGACGCAATCGATGTAAATGAAAGAAGGTTCACGGATGCGCCCTGAAGGATGGACCATCGTAATCGTGGCTGTTATCGCTCTACTTCTTTTCGGAGGAGCCAAGCTTCCGAGCATCGCGAAGAACCTAGGTCAGTCGATGCGCGTGTTCCGCAAAGAGATGAAGACTCTCGGCGAAGAGAGAGCAGCCGACAAGGCGCCTGCCCAGTCGACCGAAAAGCCTGCAGAGCAGCCTTCGACGCCGGTTGAGCCAACCGCCGAAGACAAAAAGTAATCCCGCAAGACTCCTTAGAGTTTCGTGGCGCGTAAACGTAATCCCCAAGGGGTGATGAGCCTAGGCGCTCACCTCACCGAACTGCGCAATCGTTTATTCAAGGCTGCGCTAGCCATCACGCTAGGTGCAGTGGCCGGCTGGTTTGCGTTTGACCCTGTTTTCGAGCTACTGCAGCAGCCGATTTTTCAGGTTGCCAACGAGAAAAACACCACCGCCTCGATCAACTTTGGCACCGTGGTGTCGCCATTCGATACCCGCATCCAGGTTTCGATCTTCCTGGGTCTGCTAATCGCCAGCCCGTTCTGGCTTTACCAACTGTGGGCGTTCATCACACCAGGCCTCAAGAAGCGCGAAAAGCGATACACCTACGGCTTCTTGGCAGCAGCGATCCCAACATTCGCCGCGGGCGTCTGGCTGGCCTGGGTCTCGATACCCAGGTTCGTAACCGCGATGCTCAGTTTCACCCCGCAGGGTGCGGCCAACGTGATTAACGCCAACGAATACCTGCTCTTCATCATTCGCGTACTGGCTGTATTCGGCCTTGCGTTCGTAATGCCGGTGCTTTTGGTGATGCTGAACTTCGCCGGCGTGATAACGGGCAAGGCAATCCTCAAGGGTTGGCGACTTGCGGTTTTCTTGATTTCTGTAATCGCGGCGCTGGCTACGCCTGTTTCGGATCCGCTTTCGATGTTTTTGCTGATGGCACCTCTGGTGGCTCTTTACTTTCTGGCAGCGGGTATCGCGACGCTTAGAGATAAGGCTCGAGACCGCAAATTGGCCAAGCTCGCGGCTCAAATTGACGCAGAACTAAATGAGTGAGCAACTCAGTGCGGCCGAAAGGTTCCGGGCCGCAAAAATCAAGCGCGAGACCCCAGCTTTCGACGATTTCGTAAATCTCCTCAAATACCCGCTCGACCCGTTTCAGGAACAGGCCTGCCGTGAACTAGCCGCGGGCAAGAGCGTTCTGGTAGCTGCACCGACCGGCGCTGGAAAGACCGTGATTGGCGAGTTTGCCATCCATCTGGCTATCTCGAAACAGTTGAAGGTGTTCTACACCACCCCGATCAAAGCCCTTAGTAACCAGAAGTACGCCGAACTTGTGGCTCGTTACGGCAGTGAGCGCGTGGGTCTGCTAACCGGCGACACGAATCAAAACGGGGATGCCCAAATCGTTGTGATGACCACCGAGGTGCTTCGCAACATGATCTACGCCAACAGCGACTCGCTCATCAGCCTCGGCTTCGTGGTGATGGATGAAGTTCATTATCTGGCTGACCGCTTCAGAGGGGCCGTCTGGGAGGAAGTCATCCTGCACCTGCCGCGCGATGTCAAAATAGTCTCGCTGAGTGCAACAGTGTCAAACGCAGAGGAGTTTGGCGCTTGGCTCGATGAAGTTCGCGGCGAAACATCGATCATCGTGAGTGAAATCAGACCGGTTCCGCTCGTGCAGCACGTGCTGTTCGGCGATGAACTGTTGCCGCTGTTCGACCAAGATGGCAAGGGCAACCGTGTAAACCCAGAGCTGGTTCACAAGCACGCCACAAAACTAAAGCAACCCGGGCACAAACCCACCCGAGGACGCCGCGGCTGGGGCGATCGGCCGGAACTTGCGCGCATCGAAAGGCTCTCTAAACCCGAGGTAGTCGAGATCCTCGAGGAAGAGGACCTGCTGCCGGCAATCTTTTTCGTGTTCTCGAGAGCGGGATGCGAGTCGGCAGTGAAAGCCTGCATCTCGGGCGGCATCCGGCTAACGACAACCGAGGAAAAGCAGGAAATCCGCAGGGTTGTCGAGGAGAAAACCTACTCAATCGCAGACGAAGACCTCAACACGCTCGGCTACTTCGAATGGCTGGCGGCCCTCGAAAGGGGAGTGGCGGCTCACCACGCCGGCATGCTTCCGGCCTTCAAGGAGGTCGTCGAGGAACTGTTTCTGCGCAAACTCGTGCGGGTGGTGTTTGCAACCGAGACCCTTGCGCTTGGCATTAACATGCCTGCGAGAACGGTGGTTCTCGAGCGACTAGATAAGTTCAATGGTGAATCTAGGGTGCAGATCACACCGGGCGAGTACACTCAGCTGACCGGACGCGCGGGTCGACGAGGCATCGACACCATCGGCCACTCGGTTATTCAGTGGGCCGGAAATCTCGATCCCGCTTCGGTAGCAGGCCTCGCTAGCAAGCGAACATACCCGCTCATCAGCCCCTTCAAACCGACCTACAACATGGCCGTGAACTTGATTGAAGCGTTTGGCCGTGATCGAGCACGCGAGGTGCTTGAGACTTCGTTTGCGCAGTTCCAGGCAGACCGCTCAGTCGTTGGCCTCGCCAAAGGCATCCGCGAAAAGCAGGTGTCGCTCGATGGCTACCAAAATGCCATGCGCTGCCACCTTGGCGATTTCACCGAGTATGCGGCGATGCGCCGGCAGATTTCAGATCTCGAGCGTGTTCTGGCAAACTCGAGAACCCGCGCCGAGCGCGGCAAGGACATTCGGCAATCCAAGGGTCGCGCGGCCACCGAGCAGGAGATCGCAAACCTCAAACGGCGCCTAAAGCAGCATCCTTGTCACGCATGTAGTGACAGAGAGGCCCATGCTCGCTGGGGTGAACGCTGGCACAAACTCAATCGCGAGCTCGAGGCCACGCTCACCCAAATCGAAGGTCGAACCAATCAGGTAGCGCGCACCTTCGACCGAATCTGCGACCTGCTCATGACGATCGGCTACATCGATGAAGTTGACGACGATCTCGTGGTTCTGGATCACGGCCGAAAGCTGGCCCGAATCTACGGCGAGCGCGATCTTCTGATTGCCGAGGCTGTGCGAGAGAAGCTGTGGGATGAGCTCGACGCGCCGGGGCTGGCGGCGATGGCGGCGGTCCTCGTCTACGAGGCAAGGCGTGATGAAGATTTCGAGCCGCGAATCCCAAAGGGAGCTTTCGCTGGTCGTCTCGAGGCTACCGTCGAGCTCTGGCACGACCTCGAAGGTTTAGCCAAATCCAACCGCTTGCCATCCTCGAGCCCGCTTGACCCTGGCATTTGCTACGCGATTCACCGCTGGGCAACCGGGGCTCGCCTGGATACCGTGCTAGACGCGGCAGATTTGCTGCCAGGCGACTTTATCCGCTGGTGCAAGCAGATCATCGACCTGCTCGAACAGTTGAGTTCGGTCGCCGAAGGCAAACTCGCCAGCAACGCAAAGGACGCCATCGATAAGGTCAAGCGCGGCATCGTCGCTTACTCGTTCTACGGCTAATGGCAACGTTGAGGTTCTAGGCTGGTTTGGTGCTAAACGTTCTCCGAGTTCCAGCGATCTTTCTCGCCGGCGCAATTTCGGGTTTGGCATACCCGAGATTCGACATATGGCCGCTCATCTTCGTATCGGTGCTGGCAATTCTGCTTCTGCTTCGAGGCATCGGCTGGAAGTACGGATCGCTCCTGGGATTCGTTGCCGGCCAAGGGTTCTATCTGAGCCAGATTTACTGGATCAGCAACTACCTAGGCCCCGTTCCGCTAATCGCCCTCACCACACTTCAGGCCCTGTTTTTCACGGTCTTCGGAGCTGTAACAGCGCTGCTCTGGCGAAACGACCTGCTCTCTAGGATGCGCTCGAGCCGCCGAGGCCAGCTGCTCGTTGCAGGGGTTTTCGCCTCGGTCTGGATGGCTCGCGAGTTCTTGGCGATCAACCTTCCGTACGGAGGGTTCCCTTGGTCTCGACTGGCCATGAGTCAGGCGCATTCACCGTTGGCCGACTGGGTTTACTGGGGCGGCCAGCCCCTGCTGGGCTTCATGATCGCGTTCACGGCATCCGTCATAGCTGTTGCTATCGCTAGTGGCCCACTCAAGACGCTGCGGCTGCCGAACTTTGTGCCTTCGCTGGCTGTGATTGTTGCTCTATTCGCTGTGCCGCTGGTGACTTTCCCATCGGCTCAGGCCGAACGTGGAACCGTAACTCTTGCGGTGGTTCAAGGTAATGCCAACGCCGGCTTGTTCGCTAATACGGTTCGTGGCCAGATTTTGCAGAACCACGTAAACGCAACTGCGTTGGCTGGCTCACTGGATTCGGTTGACCTTGTGGTCTGGCCCGAAAACGCAGCCGATATTCGACCACTGAACACGGCTGACGGTCGCGAATTCATGACCAAGTACATCGACGATGTGATTCAGCGACCGCTGCTATTCGGAACCATCACCGAACGAGGCGAGTCGATCTACAACACTTCGGTGCTATGGCTGCCCGAGCTCGGTGCGACCGATTTCTACGACAAAAAGCGGCCGGTGGCCTTTGCCGAGTACGTTCCAGACCGAGCATTCTGGCGGCAATTTGCTCCCGACCTGATCGACCTGATTCAGCGCGGCTATTCGATGGGTGACCAGGACCCGATTTTCGAAATCAAGGCAGCCAAAGCCGATGGTGGCTCAGCGATAGTCGGCGTAAACATTTGTTTCGAGATCGCTGTCGACTCGCTGCATCGAGAAGCGGTCGCTCAAGGCGCACAGTTGCTGATTTCACAAACCAACAACGCCGACTTCGGTTACAGCGATCAAACGTTCCAGCAAGCGGCGATTGCGAAATTGCGGGCCATCGAAACTGGGCGAGTAATGGTCAATGATTCGACCGTGGGGCTCACCGCTGTGTTCCTGCCGGATGGAACCGAAGCGATGAAACTACCCAGCTTCGAACCGGCCGCAAAGACCATAACTTTGCCGCTGCGTGAGAGTCTGACGCCAGCCCACTTTACGGCTGCAGCTCTCGAGTGGCTGTTCAATCTGATGTCTCTGACGCTAATCACCTTCTTGACCGTGAGAAGAATCAAGTTGCGTCGCGGGCGAGGGGATGCGCCAAGTGAGTAAGACCCTCGTGGTTATGCCTACGTTCAACGAGGTAGAGAGTCTCGGCCAGAGTGTGCTCGACCTGTTCGTATCAAATCCGAACGTGGATTTGCTTATCGTCGACGACAACAGCCCTGACGGAACGGGGGAGTTAGCCGACCGACTGGCCCGCGATGACCGTTGGCTCGGCAAGATCCATACGATGCACCGAAGTGGCAAGCAGGGCCTCGGTTTGGCCTATCTCGCGGGATTCGATTGGGCTCTGCAGCGCGGCTACGAACTTATTGTCGAGATGGATGCCGATGGCTCACACCGCGCAACCGATCTTCCAGCGATCCTGCATCGCGCCGAGCTCTTCGACTTGACTCTGGGCTCTCGCTGGGTGGACGGTGGCAGAGTGGAAAACTGGCCCTGGCACCGCAAAGCAATATCGAGAACCGGCAATCGCTATGTCAAATTGATGCTTGGAGTGTCAGTAAACGACATGACAGCCGGGTTCAGGGTTTTTCGCGCGGATTTCTTGAGTGCCATGGATCTGTCGAACATCGCTGCCAAAGGTTACTCATTTCAGGTAGAGATGGCCTGGCGCGTGATCAAACTCGGCGGAAGCGTTCGTGAAGTGCCGATTACTTTTGTCGAAAGAACCCAAGGGGCAAGCAAAATGACCTTGGCAATTGTTATCGAGGCTCTAGCGCTTGTGACGCGCTGGGGGATTCAGAGGGTTGCTGACTTGCCCGCTGCGCGACGCTCGCGAATGTAGTCGAGGCGTTCCTGAAGGATCTCTTCGAGCTCGGCGTGCGTACGGCGCTCAAGGAGCATCTCCCAGTGGCTGCGACCGGTTCGCTCTTCAAAGTTCACGTCCATGACCTTGCCTTCGGTCACCAACATGCCGAACTCTGGGCAGGTCTTGCACTGCCAAGTCTCAGGAAGCTCTGCCTCTAGCGCAAAAACAACGTTGGTCTGGTGACCCTTTGCACACTGGTAGATGTGGTTGGCACGAGGATTGTAAACAACACCAACCTCGGACTCGAGGCTCTGAGCGCCGAGGCGCATCCCACGCATGGTTTGTTGCGACATGTTTCCTCCTTGAAGGCTCTTTTGGAGCGTGCAAGGTCAAACAGCCAATCAGCTACCATGATTCCCGCGGATTCAGGAATCTGGTTCACTCACAGTGTTTTCTCAGTTTGAGCTGAGGGCCAAGCAATCCCTAGGGCTCTCGGATCGCAGCCGAAATCACAGGAAGATCGTCAGTGATGATTCCGGATGCGCCGCGCGCGATTAGCACCTTCGCGTGCTCGGGGTCGTTGATCACCCAGAAGTGCAGGTGCTTACCGACTTCGCGCACAACCTTCATGTAGGCGGGTGACTCGAACCGCAAAGGGCCGCGGCGGGCAGGAATCTGCAGCGCGTCCACGTCTTTGAGGATTCGGGCAACGACTCGCTTGGCCAGTCGGTTGCTAATCAGCGACAGCGTCGCATGCGACAGGTAGCTCCGCAGCAGAACTCCAGCACCCGCGCTGGTGTTGACGAACAGCCCGCGTTCCGCCAGTTGCTTCACGACCTTCCTGCGGCGACGATCAGAGAAGCTGGTCACCAGGATTCGACCGTGCTCGCCTAGCTGCGCGAGAACGGCCACGGCTGGCGCAATCGCGGCCTTGGCCTTGATGTCGATGTTGAACTTGGCCTTTGGAAAAGCCTCGAGGGCCTGGCGAAGGGTCATCACGCGTCCGCCTTTGGCTAACGCAATTTGTTGAAGTTCGGCCCAGGTTAGATCCTCAATTCGCGCTGTCACCAGCGGCAGGGTAGGGGACGTAGTGAGCCTGGTGAGGGTTGGGTCATGAAAGATCACGACCTCGCCGTCTTTGGTTGCGCGCACATCGGTTTCGAGGTGAGTGGCACCCTGCTCGATCGCGAGTTGAAACGCGTCAAAAGTGTTTTCGTCGAGCCGCCTCGAATCGGTCGCGCCGCGATGAGCCACTCGGTGGGGAAGTGGAGCCTCAAAGTACGCGTTGCTCATGTCTACATCATGCCTCACCTAGGCTTGCAGAGTGAACACTTCGCTCGATGGAAAAATGCTTCCTCGCCTCACCAAGCTCATGGTGGGCCTGTTCATCTACGGCCTCGGCATAGCGCTCATGGTGGATGCCAACATCGGCATCGCGCCGTGGGACGTTCTGGCTCAGGGCATCTCGGTGCAATCGGGGGTCAGCTACGGAATCGCATCCATCGTGGTCAGCGTTCTAGTGCTTTTGACCTGGATCCCGCTCAAGGTCAAGCCAGGCATCGGCAGCGTTCTGAACGCAATCTGCATCGGTTTGTTCACCGACATTTGGCTGCCACTGGCACCGAAGCAATCCGATTATCTGCTTGGAACGTTGCAGTTCGTGCTGGGCATGCTGATTGTTGCCTTCGCAACCGGTCTCTACATCAGCAGCAACCTCGGCATGGGGCCGCGTGACGGGTTGATTATGGGTTCGGTACGCAAGTTCAAGCGTCCGGTGTGGCAGATTCGCACCGTCTACGAGTCGCTCGTGCTCACGGTGGGATGGCTGCTCGGTGGCCAGGTCGGTCTGGGTACCGTGCTTTTCGCTTTTGGCATTGGATACCTGATGCAGACCTCGCTGAAATTCTTCAAGGCAGAGGGAAACCGTTGAGACCCGGCCAACATCGTCCTACAGCGCGAGTTCTATTGCACTGGCAAAAGCGGGAGTTTTTGATGCTGAACACTCATTTCGACCCTGAGGTCCAGTTGCCGCCGCGCTGGTTGATACCAGGTGGCGGAATCGATGGCGACGAGTCGCCCAGAGATGCCGCCGCACGCGAATTGCTCGAGGAAACCGGCTTGGCGATCGAGCCAGAGCTGCTCGGAGAGATCGTTTATCGAGAATCGGGCGAATGGCTCTGGGGCGACGGTCTGCATTCACATACCTACGAAGATCACGTGTTTGCGCTCGACATCGATTCACTCGGCCTGAATCCGGCTTCGCTGAGTCTAAACAAATCTCAATGGACCATCGATGAACACAGAGATGTGCTCGAAGTTCGATGGTGGACGCTATCTGATTTGCTAGCCACGAACGAACCGGTGTCACCGAAGAGCCTGACGATCTGGCTTCGGTCTTGGCTCTAGGGCAACTATCCCTTTCGCCGATAATGCACATTATGTCAAGTAGGCTTTTTCTGGCAACCAGGCCTTATTCCCTGTCGTAATTGATTCTGGGATGCGCCTAGCGCTGCGTGACGGCGATCCACTGCGAGAGCTTCTCTCGCGCGGCGCCTGAGTCAATCGCTGCGAAGGTTTTGCCGAGCGCAACACTGAATCTCGCTGCCAGCGGCTTTTCGGCGAGGCTCGCATCCTTCGCCATTTCGTAAGCGACAAGCCCGGCCGCAGCGTTCAACGCGACGATGTCGCGAATCGCAGAGAACCGTCCGGCCGTTTCACCGGCGAACAGGCGTTTAGCCACCTCGGCGTTTTCGTGTGCGTCGCCGCCAATCAAGTCGCTGAGCCGAGCCTGCTTCAAACCGAGCTCTTCAGGAGACAGGTCGAACTCGGCAACCTCTCCCCCTGAAATCTGCCAAATTCGAGTTGCACCCGTGGTGGTCAACTCATCCAGGCCGTCGCTGCCGCGAAAAACAAGACCCGATCGGCCACGCTGCGCGAGCTCCATGGCCATCTTCGGCGCGATTTCGAGGTTGGCGACTCCGAGCGAGGTCGCGATCGGCTGTGCCGGGTTGGCCAGCGGACCCAGAAAGTTGAATGTGGTCGGAACGCCCAATTGCTTGCGAATCGGCGCTACATGCCTCATGGCTGGGTGAAAAACAGGCGCGAAGAAGAAAGTGATCCAACACTCGCGGAACACATCGGCCACCACCTCGGGTGACAAATCAAGGCGAACACCTAGAACCTCGAGCATTTCGCTCGAGCCGGTCTTGCCCGAAGCTGATCGGCTGCCGTGTTTCATCACGGGCACTCCCGCCGCCGAGGCTACTACCGACGCCATGGTCGAAATGTTCACCGTGCCAACCATGTCACCGCCCGTGCCAACGATGTCGACCGCATCCGAGCCGGTATCCAGAATCACCGTGTGCTCGAGCATCACGTCAACGAGTCCCGCGAGTTCGTCGACGGTTTCGCCCTTGGCGCGAAGAGCCATCATGAATGCACCGACCTGTGCCTCCGAGGCCTCCCCCGACATGATCTCGCGCATAGCCCAGGATGCCTGCTGGCGCGACAGGTCTTTGCGCTCGAGCAGGGTTGTCAGGGTTTTCGGCCAGTTGTTTTCGAATAGCACACCTAAGTTGTAGCAGATTGTCGTTTTACATCTCGTAGAATTAGACTTTTCTGCCTGTCTTAGCCGTTTTCGTCACCTCACTCAAGGTAGACTTGGGGCTATGACGACCCTAAGTGCACCTGTCATCAATCGACCCAGCGCCACCTCGGTTGGCACCATTGTTTGGCTTGGCAGCGAGGTGATGTTCTTCGCCGCCCTGTTTGCCATGTACTTCAGCCTTAAGGCAAACGCACCTGCCATCTGGGAGGAAGGTACCGGCACTCTAAATGTGCCGTTCGCGCTGATCAACACCATCATTCTGGTGCTGTCGTCATTCACCGCTCAGTTCGGCGTCTTCGCCGCCGAGCGTCTGCAGCCTCGAGCAACCGGCCTCTCCCCTGTTAAGTGGGGAATGGTTGAGTGGTTCATGCTCAGCTACATCCTCGGTGCCGTGTTCGTTGCGGGCCAGGTTTGGGAGTACGCGGTGCTTATTTCGCACGGCGTGACCCTCGACTCAAACTCTTACGGAAGCGCGTTCTACCTCACCACCGGCTTCCACGCCCTGCACGTAACCGGCGGACTAATCGCGTTCTTGCTTGTTATCGGAAAGACCTTCGCTGCAAAGAAATTCGGTCACTACGAAGCAACCAGCGCCATCGTGGTCTCGTACTACTGGCACTTCGTTGACGTGGTTTGGATCGGTCTCTTCCTCATCATCTACGTCCTGAAATAGAAAGCTCAAGGAAAACTAAATGGCATTGAAGAAGCGCACCGGAGGCCGCAACAAGTTTGCGGCTGCGCTCGTTATCGCTGCGGGTCTATTCCTGTCAGGCGGCGGATACGCTGTGGCAACCACTGTCGCCGCGCCATCCCAGTCGGCAACCTACTCGGCGGCCCAGATTGAGGAAGGCCGCAAGCTGTTCCTCGCGAACTGCGCGAGCTGTCACGGCAAAGCCGGCGAGGGTCGCGTCAACGCATCCGGCGAAATGATTGGCCCATCGGTCATCGGCGTCGGTGCCGCATCGGTCGACTTCCAGGTTGGAACCGGTCGTATGCCAGGTCAGGCTTCTGGTCCTCAGCTAGAGAAGAAGCCGCTGCAGTTCACTCAGGATCAAATTGACGCAATGGCTGCTTACGTGGCCTCGCTCGCTCCTGGCCCAGCCGTTCCAACCGCTGAGATGCTAGCTCTCGATGGCAACGTCACCAAGGGTGGCGAGCTGTTCCGCATCAACTGCGCGATGTGCCACAACGCTGTCGGTGCCGGTGGTGCGCTTACCGAGGGTAAGTTTGCGCCTGGTCTTGAGGGTGTAACCGAGAAGCACATCTACGAAGCCATGGTGACCGGTCCGCAGAACATGCCTGTGTTCAGCGACGCAAACCTGACTCCGCAAGACAAGAAGGACATCATCACCTACCTCAAGTACGTAGAGAAGGCCCCTGCTGTGGGTGGCTACGAACTCGGTAGCCTCGGTCCGGTTTCTGAGGGTCTGTTCGTTTGGGTCTTCGCTTTCGGAGCAATCATCGCGATCACCATTTGGCTCGGCGCTAAGTCGAACTAGTTTTAGAAAAGTCAAGGAAACAAGGAGTTTCAGTTGAGCAAAGAGGGCAAGGCAGTAGCAAAAGCTGACGCCGAGCACGTTTACGACAGCGGTCTCGCAGTCATTCCAGCGGATGCGATTAAGGACCCAGGTCTTGAGCCGCACCGCGTCAGAATGACCGACAAGAGCCCCAAGCACGAGAAGGCAGCTGTTCGCCAGGTCGGGCTTCTGTTCCTGCTGTCAGCACTGGGTTCGGCGTTCTCGATTTGGGCATACTTCGCTTTCCCAATCACCGATGACCTGAACACGGTTCGCAACAACACCCTGTTCCTGGGCTTGGGTATGACCCTCGGCCTGATGGGAATCGGTATCGGTGCCGTGCACTGGGCAAAGACCCTCATGCCGGACGCCGAGGTTAGCGAAGAGCGTCACCTCGCCCGCAGCTCTGAAGAAGACCGTGCTCGCGCGATCGAGATCATCAAGATCGCCGACCAGGAGTCAGGCTTTACCCGTCGCAAGCTGATTCGTCGCAGCCTCTACACCGCTCTGGCAGCTTTCCCACTGCCTGCAGTGTTCCTCTTCGCCGACCTGGGCAAGGATGTGACCGACAAGCTTCGCCACACCATGTGGAAGAAGAACGTTCGACTCGTGCGCGACCCATACGGCACGCCGATCAAGGCATCCGATGTCACTATCGGTTCTGTGTTCCACGTTATTCCTGAGGGCCTTAACGAGTCAGACCACAAGCTCGAAGAGAAGGCAAAGGCCGCCGTTCTTCTGGTTCGCCTCGACCCTTCAGATCTCAAGGAAGACCCAGCTAAGAAGAGCTGGTCATACGAGGGCATCGTTGCCTACTCGAAGATTTGCACGCACGTCGGTTGCCCGGTTGCTCTCTACGAGCAGCACACGCACCACCTGCTCTGCCCATGCCACCAGTCGACGTTCGATGTAACCGAGCACTGCAAGGTCGTCTTCGGCCCAGCCGCACGACCGCTGCCACAGTTGCCGATCACCGTTGACAAGGATGGCTACCTGGTCGCTCAGAGCGACTTCGAAGAACCTGTCGGCCCTAGCTTCTGGGAGCGCTAAAAGATGAGCACCAAAACTAAGCCTGGCTTCCTCGCCAGTCGCGCAAACTACATCGACGAGCGCGTTGGCGCTGCGGGCATCCTGAAAGAGTTTGGCCGCAAGGTGTTCCCTGACCACTGGTCATTCATGCTCGGTGAGGTTGCGCTTTACAGCTTCGTCGTGATTCTGATCTCGGGAACCTTCCTAACCTTCTTCTTCCAGCCTGCACAGACCTTTGTGATCTATGACGGTGCATACGGCCCATTGAAGGGTGCCGAGATGACCGTTGCCTACGCATCGACCCTGGACATCTCATTCGAGGTTCGCGGTGGTCTGCTCATGCGTCAGGTTCACCACTGGGCAGCTCTGCTGTTCGTCGCGGCGACCGGTCTGCACATGCTTCGCGTGTTCTTCACCGGAGCTTTCCGCAAGCCTCGCGAGATGAACTGGGTTGTCGGTGTGCTGCTGTTTGCGCTGGGAATGGCTGGTGGATTCACTGGCTACTCGCTGCCAGACGACCTGCTCTCGGGTAACGGTCTGCGCATCATCGACGGCATGATCAAGGGTGTCCCAATCGCTGGTTCGTACATTTCGTCGCTGCTGTTCGGTGGCGAGTTCCCGGGTCACTACATCGTGGCTCGTCTGTACGGCCTGCACATCATGCTCATCCCTGCGTTGATTCTGGTCTTCGTGGCTATCCACCTCTTCATGGTGGTAATCCACAAGCACACCCACTACTCGGGCCCAGGCCGCAAGGACACCAACGTCGTTGGTTACCCGCTGATGCCTGTTTACGTTGCCAAGGCTGGTGGCTTCTTCTTCATCGTCTTCGGTGTGCTGATGCTGGTTGCCGCAACCGTCACCATCAACCCGATCTGGAACTACGGTGCCTACGACCCATCCCCTGTATCGGCCGGTACTCAGCCTGACTGGTACATCGGTTGGGCCGACGGTGCCCTGCGACTGGCTCCAAGCCACTGGGAGACCTACTGGTTCGGCTACACCTGGTCGTGGAACATCCTGATTCCGATCATCGTTCTGCTGGTGTTCCTGGTTCTGGTTGGCGCCTACCCATTCATCGAGAAGTGGGTCACCGGTGACGAGCGTGAGCACCACGTGCTCGACCGTCCACGCAACGCCCCTACCCGCACCGGTATCGGTGTTGCTGGTGTTGTCTTCTACGCGGTTCTCTGGGCCGGAGCAGCTACAGACTTGATTGCAACGCACTTCAAGCTGTCGCTGAACCACGTGCTGACCTCGATGCAGATTCTCTTGATCGTTGGTCCGTTTATCGGATTCTACGTAGCAAAGCGCATCTGCCTCTCGCTACAGCGCAAGGATCAGGCGATCGTTCTGCACGGACGAGAGACCGGTCGTGTTGTGCGACTGCCGCACGGCGAGTACATCGAGGTTCACGAGCCTCTCGACAAGTACGAGATGTGGAAGCTGGTTGACTTCGTTGACTACAAGCCGACCATCGCACGTCCGAACGCTGACGGAAAGATCACCATCGCCGCACGCGTCCGCGCTCGTATCTCTAAGTTCTACTTTGAGGACCGCATTTCACCGGTTACTGCCGGCGAGCTAGCTGCGGCGCAAAGCCACGGTCACCACGACGACCACGCAGCGATCGAGGCGCCAAAGGCCGCCAAGAAGCCTGCTGCGAAGTCATCGTCAACCAAGGCCTCGAGCAAGGCATCGGACAAGCCTGCAGCAAAGAAGGCTTCGACCAAGAAGGCCGCTCCGAAAAAGAAGTAACTCTTCGCAATAGCTGAATCGGCCCTCGCTCTCTTTGGCGGGGGCCGATCGCTTTATCCCAGACTGCCCTCCGACTGACGGCCCTGCCTGCCGGCTGCCATTCCCTGGCGTGGCGCAACGTGCCACACCACACATCATCCTCATTTATCTCAGCCAGACGCGCCACTATTAGGCTTGGCTGGTGCGCGAATTTGACCCACAGCCGCAACATGCGGGCATGTACCAGAACAACTACAGCCGCGAACAGAACGAGGCCTTCACAAAGGCGTTCACCGAGCTAACGGATGCGTTCAAGCAAGCTCTGATCGCCGGGCGGCCATCAAGTGACGAGCAAGTACAAGAACTGGTGCGTCAACACTTCGAGTTCTGCAGCCAGTTCTGGACACCAAATCGCGAGGCATACAAGTCGTTGGCTCTGAGTTATCTACTGCCAGGCCCATACCGCGATAGCTACGAGGCCGTAATGCCGGGCTTGGCTAAGTACCACTACGACGCAATGGTGCAGTGGGCAGAACAAAACCTGATCTAGGGATGCGCTGCCCTTAGCTGGCTCATAGCCGGCTCCCAGCCGCCCCAATCCAACCAGACTCCCCCTGTTAGGGCAGAGTCCCCGTAAAAGGAGAACTCCCCCGGCTCATCAGACCCGAGGGAGTTTTTGAGTTTGCGTGATGCTCTAGTGAGCGAAGTGTCCGCGGCTGTGCTCGAACACAAAACCGATCACAGCTACGAGTGCCAGCGGCACTGCGATGAAGAACATCCACCAGCCGACAGCGAGGGCTGCGAATGCCAGCGCTGCGAATGCGCCGAGGAAGAATGGCCACCAGCTCCATGGAGCGAAGAAGCCGATCTCAGACTCGCCGTCTTCGATATTGGCATCCAGTCGGTCTTCAGGAACCGGCCCCTGGCTCTTTGCGGTCTTGTCGAGGTAGAACGCAAGGAATGCTGCCATGATGGCCAGCATCGCAAGTGCGGCCGTGCCGATTGGCTCGAATGGGAATGGGAACATGCCCAGGTCGGCCTCGGTCGGGTTAGCTGCGTGGGTGTTTGCGTACCAGACACCGTATCCGACCGCTACCAGCACATAGAAGGCAGCCAGGAACCACATTAGGTTGGCGTTGAACTTCATATGGATTAGCCCTTCTGCGATGCAGCTTTGGCTTCAGGAGCTGCGTATTCTGGGTGGTTTAGGTCAAACGCCGGCGACTCCGAGCGAACTCGTGGAATCGAGGTGAAGTTGTGGCGAGGGAATGGAGACGCGGTTGCCCACTCGAGCGAGCGTCCGTAACCCCATGGGTCGTTCAGAGTGGTGCGAACGCCCTTGCGGTAAGTGATCCAGATATTCCACAGGAACGGTAGGAACGATAGCGCGAGGATTGCCGAACCGATGGTTGACACCATGTTCATCCAGGTAACACCATCTGACTCGAGGTAGGTCGCGTAACGACGCGGCATACCCTCGACACCGATCCAGTGCTGGATCAGGAACGTGGTGTGGAAACCGAAGAACAACAGCCAGAACTGAATCTTGCCGAGGCGCTCGTTCAGCATCTTGCCGGTCATCTTCGGGTACCAGAAGAAGATACCCGCGAACATCGCGAACACGACAGTTCCGAAGACTACGTAGTGGAAGTGCGCAACCACGAAGTAGCCGTCAGACAGGTGGAAGTCGAGGGTCGGCGATGCAAGGATCACACCGGTCAGACCACCGAAGATGAAGGTGGTCAAGAAGCCAAGCGAGTAGAGCATCGGAGTCTCGAAGCTGATCGAGCCTTTCCACATCGTTCCGATCCAGTTGAAGACCTTTACGCCTGTCGGAACCGCAATCAGCATCGTCGTGAAGGCGAAGAACGGCAACAGAACCGAACCGGTGACGTACATGTGGTGCGCCCAAACGGTCATCGACAGAGCCGCGATAGCGATGGTTGCGTAGACCAGAGTCTTGTAACCGAAAATCGGCTTTCGGCTAAAGACCGGGAAGATCTCGGAGATGATTCCGAAGAACGGCAGCGCGAGGATGTAAACCTCTGGGTGTCCGAAGAACCAGAACAGGTGCTGCCACAACATCGGTCCGCCGTTAGCCGGGTCGAAGATGTGCGCGCCGAAACGACGGTCGGCACCAAGTGCGAACAGTGCTGCAGCCAACGGAGGGAAGCACATGATGGCAAGGATCGAAGTAACCAGCGTGTTCCAGGTGAAGATCGGCATGCGGAACATGGTCATACCAGGAGCACGCATCGTAAGAATGGTTGTCACAAAGTTGACACCACCCATGATGGTTCCAAAGCCGCTGAGGGCCAGACCAAAGACCCAGAGGTCACCGCCGATACCCGGCGAGAACGTGGTGTTCGACAGTGGCGCGTATGCGAACCAGCCGAAGCTAGCTGCACCCTGAGGAGTGAAGTAGCTCGAAACGGCAACCAGCGAACCGAAGAAGTAGAACCAGTATGCAATCGCGTTTAGACGCGGGAAGGCTACGTCCGGTGCACCAATCTGAACTGGCATAAGGATGTTCGCGAAAGCGGCGAACAGCGGCGTAGCGAACATCAGAAGCATGATGGTGCCGTGCATGGTGAACAGCTGGTTGTACTGCTCCTTGGTCTGCACGATGTCGAGACCTGGGGCTGCCAGCTGGGCACGGATCAACAGCGCCATCACACCACCGATTAGGAAGTAGATGAACGAGGTGATCAGGTAGAGGTAACCGATCTTCTTGTGGTCGGTAGTAGTAATCCAGTCAACAATCAGTTGACCCTTGGATCTCTTTCCGGTTGAGAGACCTGGACCTGCAGCGGTTGCGGTAGCCATTTGATTAGCCTCGAATCTCTGGGTTGTCACCAGGAAGGTTCTGGTTGCGTGAATAGGTGTCATCGATCAGACCGACGTTGCCAGCGGCCTTCAAAGACTGAATGTGGGCGTCGTAGTCAGCCTGGCTGACCACCTTGACGTTGAAGAGCATCATCGAGTGGTACTCACCACAGAGCTCAGCACACTTGCCCGAGTACTCGCCAATCTGGGTTGGCGTGAAGTACATCTTGTTGGTGCTGGCTGGGAACATGTCCTTCTTGTAGAGGAACTCGACAACCCAGAAGCTGTGGATGACGTCGCGTGAGGTGAGGCTGATTTCAACAGACTTGTTGACCGGCAGCCAAAGGGTTGGCAGCGCCTTTTCGTCCTCGACGGTTACGCCGATTCCCTGGATGCCCGACTCGTGAGCGTTGTCGGTCACGTAGTTGAAGTCCCAGCTCCACTGCTTGGCGATGACCTGGATCTTCACGTCAGAGTCAACTGGGGTTTCGATAGCGGTCATGGTCTTGGCTGTGAACGCGAAGAAACCAATCACCATGATCAGAGGAACGACGGTGAAGAGGGCCTCGATCGGGTTGTTGTAACGGAACTGACGAGGCATCGAGGTGTCACCCTTGCGGCGACGGTAGACGATAACCGCGTAGAACATGAGTCCCCAAGCGATGATTCCTACACCCCAGAGTACGATCCATGAACCATTCCAGAACTGGATGATGCTTTCGGTGTGGTTTGTTGCGTTACCGGTGCCAGGCAAAAAGCCGCGAGACAGCTGCTGTGACTGTTCTGCGGTGCAACCGGTGAGCAAAAGGACTAGGGATGTCGCAAGAGCGGCAACTGCCACCTTGGATACATGCTTTAAGCGCACTTTCGACCCTTCAGATTTCGAATCGTTACCGTCATAGTCTATTCGTTGACGGGGCTTCGCTCGGCACAAAACGGGCGTTATTTGGCATAAAAAAGCGAAATCCGGCCCTGCTTTCTGAGAAGCGGGGCCGGATTTCGAAGAGACGCTTAGTTGAATGAATCGCCGCAGGCGCAAGTTCCCTGCGCGTTTGGGTTGTCGATGGTGAATCCCTGCTTCTGGATGGTGTCTTCGAAGTCGATGGTTGCGCCATCGAGGTATGGAACGCTCATGCGATCGACGATTACCTCAACGCCATCGAAGTCAACAACCTGGTCGCCGTCGTTGAAACGCTCGTCAAAGTAGAGCTGGTAGCGCATGCCCGAGCAACCGCCAGGTTCGACTTCGATACGAAGTCGCAGCTGTAGTGGGTTGCCGTGCTCGTCTACTGGAGATTCGGCCGCAATCAGGGTCTTTACCTTGGACTGAGCCTGCTCGGTGAGCTTGACTCCGTGTGCAAGTGTCTCGGTCATCTTCGTGGTCTCCTTCTGGACTGTTTGGCTTCAAACAATTCCGAATGCTTCAAGAATAAACACTCGGACGACGTTTTTTAGTTCAAAATTTCGTTGGCTTCAAGCAAAACCAGGGTTTCGGCGAGAATTGCCCGGCGCAGGGTCTCGAGATGCAAAGACTCGTTTGGGCTGTGCGCTCGCGAGTCTGGATCCTCGACACCGGTCACCAAGATTTGCGCCTTCGGAAAAACCTCCACCAAATCGGCAATGAACGGAATCGAGCCGCCAATACCGATGTTGACCGAGTCGGTTCCGAAGGATGCGCTAAGTGCCTGACTGGCCAAGCGGTGCGACCAGGTGTCCGACGGTGAAGAATGCGGTTTGCCGAGTTCAACATCGCCGAACGTCAGCTTGGCTCCCCACGGGGTGTGATCCATCAGATGCTTGCGAAGTGACTCGAGAGCCGACTCGGGCGTGTCCCCCGGTGCGATTCGCATCGATATCTTTGCGCGAACCGAAGGCAGCAGGGTGTTTGACGAGAGCGCAACGGTCTGCGCATCCAGACCAATAACGGTGATGGCTGGCTTGTTCCAAATCTTGTCTACCGTGTTGCCTGTGCCGATTTGCGAAACGCCGTCGAGCAGGCCTGAGTCGGCGCGGAGCGCATCCTCTGGGTAATTCAGGTTCGAAGCTGGTGCCGAGTGCAGACCGGCTACCGCGACATCGCCGCTGCTGTCGTGCAGTGAAGCCAACAGCTTGAGCATCGCGGTCATCGCATCAGGCACAGCCCCACCGAACATGCCCGAGTGAACTGCGTGATCGAGGGTGCGGATTTCGACAACCTGAGAGACAAGGCCGCGCAGCGACGTGGTCAGAGCTGGCACGTCGGTGCTCCAGTTGGCTGAGTCGGCGACAACGATCAGGTCTGCTGCCAAATCGGCACGGTTCTCCTCAAGGAAGTTCCTGAACGAAGGTGAACCGGCTTCCTCCTCACCTTCAATGAACAGGTTGATACCGAGGTCGATGTCTCCGTTGAGCTTGACGGCAAGTGCTTTAATCGCGGTCAGGTGGGCGATGATTCCGGCCTTGTCGTCTGCCGCCCCACGACCGTAGAGTCGCCCATCAATCAGGGTCGGCTGAAACGGAGGGGTCTGCCACTGGTCGTCATCACCCGGCGGCTGAACATCGTGGTGCGCATACAACAGCACGGTCGGGCGGCCGTTGCGAGCGGCGCGAGTCGCGACAACGGCTGGGGCGCCCTGTTTACCTTCTGGGGTGTTCGCGCGTCGAATCTCGACCGAGTCGAACAAAGCTAGGTCTTCGAGCAACTTAGCTACTGCGGAAGCGCTTAGCTCGAGGTTGTTTGCGTCGAAGGCATCCCACGCGATGCCAGGGATGCGCACCAGGCGACCCAGTTCTGCTACCGCGCTCGGGAACATCGAATCGACGATCTCGCGAACGACTGGGACGTTTGCTGGGTTGAGCGACACTGCTTCGGCTGTTGTAGTCATACGGGTAATCTTAAAGTCGTTTTGAAATTGGTCATGCGACATGCTGGCCGAGCCAACAATCGGCGATGAGGAACAGATGAGCGATTCGAACAGCGAGCAGCAGGCAGCCGGAAAGAAAGGCCGCCCTACTCCCCCGCGCAAGATTCAAGAAGCAGCGCGCCACAAGCCTCTGGTCGGCGACCGCAGCCCCGAGGCTCGCAAGGCCGCTAAAGAGAGGCTCGCCGAGGAACGCCGCAAGGCACGCGAGGGCCTAGCCGCCGGCGACGAGCGCTACCTGACCGCGCGCGATCGCGGACCGCAGCGCAAGCTCGCGCGAGACATCGTGGACTCGCGATTCACAGCTGGTGAACTGGTGATGCCGCTTCTGGTGATTGTCATCTTCGTTTCGCTGATCGACAACCAGGTTGTCGTGCTGACCATTACCGCAATCACCTACTTGCTGTTCGCGGCTATCGCATTTGATGGCTGGCGAGTGGGTCGAAAGGTCCACAAGCGTTTGGTCGCAAAGTACGGAGCCGACAAGGTCGAGCGCGGCGTTCGCTGGTATGCGGCCATGCGCTCGATTCAAATGCGCGCCCTTCGACTGCCAAAGCCACAGGTGAAACGCGGCGAGGAAGTTTAGTTCCAAGCGAAACGCCCGGTTCAATCGAGCCGGGCGTTTTTCTGTATCAGAATAGGTACGTTCCAAACAAAGGAGTTTGACGGATGTCCCAAAAGGAAACCATCCACCTGCGCGATCTGATGCCGCAGGTTCTT
>JACCDN010240941.1_pt1 | contig 27430 bp, 26 predicted proteins | sample 7441691 | NCBI WGS metagenome assembly JACCDN01 (sample SAMN15323439, study PRJNA562643) | freshwater metagenome | isolation source: river surface water | place: USA:Blue River Watershed | collected 2017-08-16 | reverse complement strand
TCACTGATTATGCAGATGAGTTGTTATTAGGGCTTGATAATATGCCAGGTTGGCCAGAACAAGTCAAAACCATGCAAAGAAATTGGATTGGTAAATCTATAGGCGCTACTGTGCATTTTAATATTACTGAGAACCAAGTTTCGGAGCACAAATTTATCGAAGTATTTACTACAAGACCAGATACGTTGTTCGGCTGTACTTTCATTGCAATTGCGCCCGATCATGTTTTAGCAAAAATTCTTGCGCAAGATAATCAATCGGTTCGTGTTTTTTTAGAAAAATGTCGACAGACCTCTACTTCAGAGGCCAATTTCGCTACATCTGAAAAAGAGGGAATAGACTCCGGATTAAAAGTGATTAATCCTATCACAGGAGAAATATTGCCAATTTGGATCGCGAGTTATATTTTATCTAATTATGGTACTGGCGCAATCATGGCAGTACCCGCACATGATGATAGAGATCACGAGTTTGCAAAAAAATATCATTTACCAGTTAAACAAGTTATTGAACCTACGGATACTGTTTTAGTAGATTGTATGCAGCATGCGTTTACTGGAAAAGGAAAGCTTATTAATTCAAAGCAGTATAATGGTTTAACATTTGAGTCAGCTTGTGAAGCTGTTCTTGCTACTTTGAAAACCAATAATCAAGGTTCTGAATCAACTCATTATCGGTTGCGTGATTGGGGGATTTCTCGGCAGCGATATTGGGGCACACCTATTCCTATTATTTATTGTAAGTTATGTGATGTTGTGCCCGTACCAGAGCAAGATTTGCCTGTGGTTTTACCTGAAGATTTTGAGTTTTCAGGGCAAGGAAATGTATTGCAAACCTTACCTGAATTCTATCAAACAACATGTCCAAAATGTGGGCGAAATGCTGTGCGAGAAACGGATACGTTTGATACTTTTGTTGAGTCCTCTTGGTACTATGCACGGTTTGCGTGTCCTGAGCAAACTCAATCTATGGTGGATCAGCGTGCAAACTATTGGACTCCTGTTGACTTATATATTGGTGGTATTGAGCATGCTATTATGCACCTGTTGTACGCGAGGTTTTTCCATAAAATCATGCGAGATGAGGGGTTAGTAAATTCAGACGAACCTTTTGAGCAACTCTTTACGCAAGGCATGGTTTTAAAGAATGGTTCAAAAATGTCTAAATCCAAAGGTAATGTCGTTGATCCACAGGATTTTATTGATCAGTATGGATCTGATACATTGCGCTTGTTTGTGATGTTCAGTGCTCCACCAGACCAAGATTTGGAGTGGTCAGACACGGGAGTTGAAGCGGCACACCGGTTCATCAAAAAATTGTGGCAACTAGTAAAAACACATGTAGACACTGGGATTCAATCGGTAACATTACCTGATACTTTAACATCGACACAGCGTGCTATGCGACGAAAAGTGCATGAAACTTTATTTAAAGTCACTAAAAACATGGAAAAGCGTTTTGCTTTCAATACGGCGATAGCAGCAGTAATGGAACTTTTAAATGATTATAGTCATTTTAATATTAGTTCTGACTCAGACAAAATGATTGCACAGGAGGTATTGGAGGCGGCAGTTTTGATGCTATCTCCAATTGTTCCACATGTTACTCATGTTTTATGGCAAGAGTTGGGGCATCAAAAAGCATTAATTAGTGAAGAATGGCCTGCAGTTGATGAAAAAGCACTTGTCAAAGATGAAGTAGAAATCGTGGTACAAATCAATGGTAAATTGCGTGCTAGTATTCTTGTTTCGACTGAAGCTGATTCACAATCAATTGAAGAGTTAGTGTTGTCTATGGAAAGTATTAAAAAATATACAGAAGGCAAATGTATTAAAAAAATAATCACTGTGCCATTTAAATTGCTAAATATTGTGGTGCATTAGATATAATGTGGTTATACGATTTTTTTTGATGTTAAAATGAAGCGCCGTAAAAAAAGGAATCGGCAGTTTGATAATGGGTTATAAAAAATCCTTATCAAATTATATTAAGGAGCATGTTTTTATGAGATTGGCTAAACAGTTATTTCAGAAGCAATACTTAGTCGATGCCAATGTCGAGCAGTATAATACAAGTGAGTTACTGGCAAGGGCCCCATTTTTTTATTTTTCAAATCCTGGGGTGCCAATTTATTTGCCAATAGGGGCTAAAATATTGAGGGCTATTGAAACTCGTTGTTTCGAACTGATGGAGCAGTTGGACTTTAACTGTTTCGAGATGCCTCAGTTGATACCAAACGATAGTTTGGAGCTGGGTGAAGATTTTCACGAGGGGTTTTTAAATCAATTTGTTTTTTTAAATGACAGGCTTCGGCAGTTTCATTTGCTTTCAACCCCTGAGCCATTTTTTATTCATTTACTGAAACAAGGATTACAATCTTATCGACAAATTCCCTTACAATTTTTTTTCAGTGCTAAATTCTACCGGCAACTTCGAGGATTAGATGGTATTTTAAAAACGCGGGAATTTAAAATGTTAGCTGGGATGAGTTTGGTAGAAGCTGGCGAGCGGAGTGGGAGCATTGCGTTTAGTAAATTCATGAAAAAAATTGAGCAATGCTTTGGATTGAAATTGCAATGCTATTTTGATCCGGAAAAAAAATATCACGAGTATTTTTATCCGCATATTGAAGGAAGTGAGCAGTATCAAGGTAAATCTGCAATTAGTTTAGCAATGTTTTATCAATATGCTAGACAAAAGAAACTTAATACTACTTATCGAACCGCGTCTAACCGTAATCAGAAAGCCGAGTTAATTACGTTTGGCTTAGGGCTGCAGAGGTTGTTTTTTGTGATCATGGATGCTTGTCGTGATCATTTGGGTTTTAAGTTACCGAAAGAGATTCGACCTTTTGATATTGCAATTATTCCAACAGGTGATACTTCTTTTTTACGAGCGGAGCAGTTATTCGAGCAATTATCAAGATCGAATAAAAAAGTCGTATTTGATGATCGACATGATATATCCATACAGTCTAAGTGTAAATTAGCTGATTTTTTAGGTGTTAGCACGAAAATGATAGTAAAGCCTGATGGGTGTGTGAGTGAATCACGTATTGAGCTAGAGTCAGAAAATAGGATTGTATTAACTATATAGTAGTTGGGTGAGTCCCTGACTATTATTGTTTTTAATTAATCTTGTTTGACGGAGGTTTCGATATAAATGGTACAATTTGTTTTTCTAAGTTTCCGCGTTAACCATTTTTCAAAATCTAGAGCATAGCTAAACATTATTGGTACAAATATTAGACTCAACGCAGTAGAAGAGATCAGTCCTCCAATAACTGTAATTGCCATAGGAGATCGAAATGGGCCCCCCATCAATGCGATGGGTAGCATTCCAGCAAGCATGGCAATTGATGTCATAATGATTGGATAGATGCGAATTTTGCAAGCTTGAACAATGGCATCATGACAGGGTAATCCACGCTTAATTAACTCAAATATATAATCAACTAATAAGATGGAGTTTTTGTCAGCGATACCCATGAGCATTAATACACCAATTATGGTAGGCAGGCTTAAATCGGTGCCTGTAAAGAGTAATATAATGAAAGCCCCGCTGATAGAAAGTGGCAAAGCTGCCATGCGTGTAAATGGTTGAATCCAGTTTTTATAAAGCAGGACCTGAATGGCATAAACCATGAGTAATCCTGCGCCGATTGCTTTCCAAAATCCAGAAAAAACTTCAGACATTACTTCAGCGTCTCCTCCGTATTGCACTTTGACGCTAGACGGTAAATTTTTTATTGCGGGTAAAGCTTGAATTTTATGTAGCGCTTCCCCCAAAGTAATACCATTTAAATTGGCCTCAAGTGCAATTTTTCGTTGACTATCGTAGCGCTCAATTGTGGTCTGCCCGCTATTAATGCTGAAATTTGCTATTGCTGATAAAGGAACACTCTTGTTTTTATTACTTAGTATCTTCAAATTTCCAATGGTGTTAATCGATTGATTATGAGCTTTTTCTAGCTTTATTCGGATGGGAATTTGCTTGTTACCAACGTTTAGTTTTGCAAGATTTGTTTCAATATCGCCAATGGTAGCAATACTGATAGCATCACTAATTTCTTGAACACTAATGCCGAGCATAGCGGCTTTGGAAAAGTCAGGGGTAATAATAATTTCTGGTTGTTTAAGATTGGATGACATTCGTATACTACTTAATCCAGTGATCTCACGAATTTCGTGCTCCACATCCTCTACAGTATGAATTAATTCCTCTTCTTCTCCATTCCCTAGAAACATAATAGAAAGATCTTTTTGGCCGATGACATTTGTAAAATTAATTCGTATATCAGGTATTTTTTTTAGCTCCGATAAAATCATTTTATCAAAAGAACGTTGATCAAGCGTACGTTGACTTGGTGGTACAAGTTTTACAGATATATATGCTTTATTAATATTATTCTCTTCAATACTAGTTAGGACGTATTCCACTTCAGGATGTTTTTTGAAAATTGCAGCCACTTGTTGTGCCATGGCATCAGTCTGCTTTAAGGTTGAACCATTTGGTAGCTCGATGTTAAGTAGAGATTTAGAGTAGTCTTCATAAGGAATAAAACTAGTTGATAGAAATGGAATAATCCCAAATGACAGAACTATACTGATAGCAGCATACATTATGGTTTTTAAACGATGATTTAGTGTCCATGTGATTAAAAAAATATATTTTTCTATCCATAAGTTAGAGCAATGCTTAGTTTTTTCTGGTGTTTTAAGCCAGAACGCAGCGAGCATAGGCACCAATAATCGGGCTACCAAAAGTGAAAAAAATGCAGCAATAGCAACAGTAAGGCCAAATTGTTTAAAATATTGCCCTGAGATGCCTTTCATAAAGCTGACAGGTATAAACACAGCACAAATAACTAATGTGGTTGCGATCACCGAAAGACTAATTTCATCAGCAGCAATTAAAGATGCTTCATACGGGCTTTTACCCTCGCGCATGTGACGGTGGATATTTTCGATTTCTACAATGGCGTCATCTACTAAAACACCAATTACTAATGTAATACCAAGTAGACTAAGATTATTAAAGGTAAATCCTAACCAGGAAAAACATAAAAAAGTTGGAATAATAGAAAGAGGAATCGCCACTGCAGCTATAGCTGTTGCGCGCTTATCACGCAAAAATAAGTACACTACGATTATAGTTAATAAAGTTCCTTCAATAAAATTCCAGCGAGTGGCTTTATACATATTTTCGGTAAGTGTCACCAATGAAAATATTTGTTTGACTTTAATATTGGGGTTTGCTTGTGTAATTTGTTTCAGTTTAATTTTTACTTTTTTAGCAACAGTTACTTCGCTGCTTCCTTTACTTCGAAATACTTGAAAAATTATGACTGGGTTACCATCCAATCGTGCTATAGCCCGTTGTTCGTTATTGCCATCTTGTAAGGTCCCTAAATCTGAAAGCTTGATTGAATGCCCATTTTTTAACGAAATTTTAGTTTCGTTAAGTAAATCTATTGTTTTTACATTTCCTAATGTTCTTAGCGCATATTCTGTCCCAAAGATAGTCATTCGACCACTAGGGAGATCAATATTAGTCCGGGCTAATTGGCGACTTATGTCGGCGGCTGAAACACCCAGTGCAAATAGTTTTTTTGGTAAGAGGTTGAGAGTAATTTCATGATTTAATCCACCTTGTCGTTTTATGGCAGCAACACCCGGTATAGCTTGTAATTCCCGGGTTAAAGTATCGTCGATGTACCAGCTCAAATCTTCTTGTCTCATTTCAGGAGCTTCTATGCTATAGACTAATATTGGACCATCTTCTAATTCCAGACGCTTTATTTGTGGCTCTAGTATTGATTTAGGTAATTGGTCCTTAATGTTAGCTACAGCCTCGCGTGTATCATTTACGGCTTGTTCAAAACTGGTTTCCAAATAAAAATTAAGCGTGCTAAGTGAAACACCTTCCGAAACATGAGATTCAACGTGTTTTACACCTTGTATTCCGGTAATTGCGGCTTCTATTTTTTTCGTAATTTGATTGTCAATCTCGACTGCTGTTGCACCAGGTTGATTGATCTTTATAGTGACAACAGGTACTACTACAGAGGGCATATAGTTTACGGGGATATTAAAAAATGCTGCAATACCTACAGTAGTCAACACCAAAAATAACACAAGAACAGGGATAGGATGGCGAATTGCCCAAGTAGATAGACTTATTTTAGAATGCTGCCTCATATTCGGGTAACATCCACGACATTAACTATATCACCTTTTTTAACAAAAACACCGGCTCGTGCAACGATTTTACTATTTTCTGGAATTTCTTGAAGCACAAACATATCCTTGAAATAATCCAGTACAATCACCGGCTGGCGTGTGACAGTATTCCCATCAGATAATTTCCACACATAAGTGCCGATATGATCTCGTTGCAAAGCTGTGCTCGGCAGGGTTTGCCCACTAATTTGTCCAATTTGAATGGATGCATTAGAAAAAAGACCAATTTGTAAATTAGAGTTATTTTGGAGACTGATTCGTACATCAGCGGTGCGACTATTAGGATTAACTTTTGGGGTTATTAAGCGTATTCTGCCCAATATTTTCTTTGGATAACCCGCAATTTTTATTATGGCATTTTGTCCTGGCTTTAATTTACCAAGCTCACTTTCAGGCACGCTTGCTTTTACCTCAACCTTACCGCCTCCAGCAATACGATATAGTGCTTCGTTACTGTTTACCAATTCACCTATGATTGCTTTGCGCTCAAAAATAAAACCTGCTTCTGGAGTAATAAGATCGCAGTGATTTATTGTATGTTGAGCATGCGTTAATCGTGCTTGGGCCGATTTCATGAGTGTTCGCTTTTGTACAGCAACTGCTTTAGGCTCTATCCCTTTTATTGCAAGCTGTTTTACACGAGAATACTCATCTAGTTTCAGTTCATAGTCATTATTAGCTTCTGCTAGTTGTGATTGAAGGCTGTCACAATCGAGCAAGCCTAGTTTTTGCCCTCTTTTAACTATATCACCGACATCGCTATAAAGTTGGAGTATTCTAATTCCTGATAGTTCAGTTGTTACAACAACCTCTTGTTGTGGTACCGTATTCCCCGTGACTTCAATGTATTGCTTTATAGTTCTTTGTTGAGGAGAGCTAACTGTTACAGTTAGCTCTCCTGATTGATGTTTATCAAATTTTTTTGAGGAAGACCGAGTTGTGCATCCATAAATTATGATTGCCAAAGCAATTAAACCAATTATTAGTTTGATATTTTTCATAAATTACTATGTCCATCAGTAAGTGTGGAAAGTATGAAGATGCAACACTATGTCTTATAGTTGAGATATAGATAATTTCAAAAATGAATTATACATTATGTCGAAAGGAATAGATAAAATAATTATATTTAGATAATGCAATAATCCTTGAACTGATGATTGTTGTTAAAATTCAACAACAGCGAAGGTCGCGTGGGTAGCCCCAACAACGAGTCAATAAATTAAATCCCGCGATTTACCCTTCTGTTTAAAGGCGATATACTCAAATCTAATAAAAACAATAAGGATTGAAAAATGAACAAAAAAGAGCTTGTTAATTTAATAAGCGACAAAGCAAGCCTTACCAAAAAGGATGCCGAAATTGCATTGAATGCGGTACTTGACTCATTGACCGAAGTATTGGCGAAAGGTGACTCCATTGCATTACCAGGATTTGCAAACTTCTCTGTTAAAAAACGCGCAGCTCGAAAAGGTCGCAATCCAGCAACAGGTACAGTTATCGACATCCCAGCAAGCAATGCAATAAGCTTCAAGGCTGGTCAAAAATTAAAAGACGCCATTAACAAGAAGTAAAATTCTTGCTTTTGGGCACAGGGGGAAGGTTGCACATCTCCCAGAAGTCCAGTAACCTTTCTTATCTACTACAAATATTTTTTATTATTTGTAGTAATATAAGTATTGACAAAGAGTGGTTTGCTACTTAATATAGTATATATACTAACCATGCTAATCGTAGTACGGTTAGTAATATAAGTTAAGTGGTTCCATAAATGAAAGTACAAAAAATTAGATTACCGAACGTAGTGCAACCACACTGGATAGTGATAGGAGAGGATTACCTTCCTGTAGAACCTATCGGACAGTATTTGTTGTACCTACACAATATAAAAAAATCACCGCTTACCATTCGAACTTATGCACATCATTTGAAAATTTATTGGGAGTACTTAGAAGAAACAAAGCAAGATTGGAAAAAAATAAGCATTGATACTATTGCCAGTTTTATTGCCAAAATTAGTGGTTTAGTTCATGAAAATGTCATTCATATGACGTTAGATCAATCAAAAAGAACGGAGAGAACTGTTAATCAAATTGTTATAGCCGTGAGCGGATTCTATCGATATCAAATGGAGGTTAAGAATGTAGATGAAATTAATTTTTATTATTGGAAAAAACCATTTCATACCGAAAATTCATTTAAACCATTATTGCACCATCTTTCAAAATCAAAAAGTCAACGTCATTTAATCTTCAAGTTAAAAGAGAAAAAATCACTTTGTAAAGTAGTTCAGCCTGAAATAATTAAAGAAATGGTGGCATCCTGTAGACGTTTGAGAGATAAGTTGCTTATTTGTATGTTGTATGAAACAGGATGCCGTATCGGACAAATTTTGGGCTTGAGACATGAAGACATTGAAACATTTAATAATGAAATAAAAATAGTTCCGCGTAACGATAATATTAATTACGCACGAGCAAAATCACAAGACATACATATTATCCATGTTAGCACTGAGCTGATGCAGTTATACTATCGTTATTATATGCAGGAGTACGGTGAAGTAGATAGTGACTATGTATTTGTCAATTTATGGGAAGGCAGTATTGGCAATCCTATATCATACAGTAGTGTTAGCACATTATTTCAAAGACTGAGCAAAAAATTAGGCACAAATATCACCCCACATATGTTACGCCATACTCATGCTACAGAATTAATTCAATCAGGATGGAGTATGGCACATGTACAACAAAGATTAGGTCATAGAAATATCCAAACAACAATCGATACATATGTGCATTTATCAAATGCTGATTTAAAGGCAAAGTATCAAGCCTATTTGATAGAAAGGGGAAGCAATTAATGTTGCATTTAAAAACACCCCAATATCCACAGTCCATCGAAACTCCGACTTATCCAGATTGGTATAACAATGACAAATGGAAGTTTAGTGATCTTGGTATTGATGGTAAAAAAGCGGATAACTATGTTACATGTTCATTTAAATCAATTGAGCAGGATTGGCTCAAGAAGGCTATAAAAGATTTTATCTTACGAAAATGTATCAATAAATCTTGCTACGCAATTTCTCAGTCGATTTCATCAATAAACTTATTTTCAGAGTTTTTAAGCACCTTATCACCCAGCGATCGAGTAAATAGCCTAAATGAAATCACACGAAAAACCATTATCAATTATATCAGCTATATGGGTAAAAAATCATTATCACAAACAACAAGAAAAATTAGGCTAATAAACTTATCTACTTTTTTTGATACTTGCCGTGAGCTCGGATGGATTTATTTTACATCTAATATCATTCATCCAGAAGATATGCCAAAATTACCTCATAAAATTCCTAGATTTATCCCTAGTTCAGTTCTGAAACAATTAAATGATAACATTCAAAATTTAGATCCTCATATTAGAAGATTAATTTTACTACTACAAGAAACGGGTGTACGTATTAGCGAAGCGATAAAACTTCCATTTGACTGTATTTTTCAAGATAAAGAGGGCGATTTTTTCTTAAAGTTTTTTTTATCTAAAATTCATAAAGAACATATTATTCCTATCTCGCATCCATTGGTATCAATCATAAAAGAACAGCAACAGGCTGTGATCCATGAATGGGAAAACCATGATTTGCTATTCACAATGCCTCATTATATTCAACCTCAAGATCAAGCTGCTAAGACAAAAAAATCAAACAATGGCGGAACCCAATGGAGCAGGCGATGTTTAGCCAAATATATTGATCAATTTGCGATCGACCATATGATCTTAGGGCCAGATGGAAATCCATGGAAATTTAAGTTCCACTCTTTTAGACATACTGTTGCAACACAAATGATCAATAATAAAGTCCCGCAACATATCGTTCAGCGCTATTTAGGGCATGAAAGTCCAGAAATGACTTCTCGTTATGCGCATATTTTTGATGAAACACTTAAACAAGCATTTTTAGAATTTCGCGATACAATGGTTGATATCACAGGCACCATCGTAACAACTGAGCAAATAACGAAAGATCTAGCACATGGCTCTGATCCGGACGACATCAATGCGCAATGGCTTAAAAAGAATGTTATGGCGCAAGCATTGCCGAATGGAACTTGTGCACTACCGGTTATTTCTAATAAATGTCCACACGCAAATGCTTGCTTAACTTGTGCAAATTTTCGAACAGATCGTAGACATTTAAAGACGCATAAAGACCAGCTCGAAAAAACAAACGTTATTATATCTCATGCTGAGAAACATGGTTGGCAACGTCAGTTAGAAATGAATTCCGCACTTAAAAAAAATCTAGAGAAAATAGTGAATTCTCTGGAGGAGTCGCTATGACCCACAAACGTAATACAAGTGGATTAGCACGTGCCGCAAAGGACAGACGCGAATTAACAATAAAACAAGTAGAAGAGGCGATAAAACTGCTTATTAAAGAACAGAAACCTATTAATTTCAATTCTATCTCCACGCTTTCGAAAGTTGGTAAACCTTGGCTATATAAAGAAGACTCTGTCAGAAAAAAAATTGAAGCCTTAAGAGAAAAGCAATTGATAGAAAATGGCGAAAGAGAACAAAACAAGCGAGCTAATAAAAAGAGCCCAAAATCTAACGATCAAATTGTTCACATGTTAAAAGACCGAGTTCATAAGTTAGAGCTTGAAAATAATAAATTACGAGAGCAAGTAGAGGTCCTCTATGGCAAATTGTACACCAAAGACTAGTCACAAACATGATATTACCGTGATTATTACGATAATCACGGTAATGGTGTGTGCCTATAAAAGGTACGAAACCCAGGTGACCATGAATGAACAATAAAAAAGCGCCATTACCCATGTTTGATTCATTAGAGCACATCGAAAAAGCTATTGTAATAAAATCACAGCGTGTCGATCCTAGTGATTGTGACTTTTATCATGCCTTGGCATTTCTAAAATGTTACAAAGGCAGCTTGGGTACATTTAATTCTTACCGCAGGGAAACTGAGCGTTTACTACAATGGTGTAAGCATATTGCGGGTATTACTTTAAAAGAAATTCGACGTGAACATGTTGAAGAATACATCCGATTCTGTCAGAACCCGCCAAAATCATGGATCGGTGTTAAAAAGACACCCCGATTTTTGGAAAAGAACGGCGAACGTTGTCCCAATCCTGAATGGCGCCCCTTTGTCATGACGATTTCAAAAGCGGCGCACCGTAAAGGCAAGCCGGTTAATATTGAAGATTTTGATTTATCGCAAGGTACAATAAAAGAACTATTTGCAATTTTAAGTACGTTTTTTAATTATTTGATTCAAGAAGAATATGTTTTTATGAATCCAATTGCTTTGATCAGGCAAAAAAGTAAATTTCTTCGTAAACAGCAAAGTCAAACACAAATTCGTCGATTAACGTTATTACAATGGGAGTACGTCATTGAAACAGCAACAACCATGGCAAATACCGATCCCGAAAAGTGTGAACGAACGTTATTTATCATGACCGCACTTTACTCAATGTACTTACGAATTTCTGAATTAGCAGCCAGCGATCGCTGGATACCAAAAATGTGTGATTTTTATCGTGATTCCGATGGAAACTGGTGGTTTAAAACCGTTGGCAAGGGGAATAAAGAAAGACAAATTGCCGTTAGTAATGTGATGCTTGAAGCATTACAACGCTACCGCAAATATTTAGGCCTAAGCTCACTGCCTTCTGTTGCCGATCAAACACCGCTGCTATCAAAAAACAAAGGCAAAGGACCGCTTGCCAGCACGACATATATCAGAGAAATCGTTCAATCATGTTTTGATCATGGAATTAAACGCCTAGAAGAAGACAAGTTTTTTGAAGAAGCTGAGTTATTAAATGAAGCAACCGTCCATTGGTTACGTCATACCGGTATCTCTGATGATATCAAACATCGACCTCGTGAACATGTTCGAGATGACGCAGGCCATAGCTCAAGCGCAACAACCGATAAATACATTGATGTTGAATTGAGAGAAAGACATCAATCTGCTAAAAATAAACCCATTTTAATTGATGGCTAAGTTTATACTTTTATTACTACAAATAAAGAACAATTTATTGTAACTTATTGAATATAATAATTATTTTAAATTTCGCAGTAGATAACCTTTCTTACTGGACTCAATGAAATTACACCTAAAATGCCAAATAAAGCTTATATTCCTATTGCTGTTTTCGACACCATACAGGATGTGATCGATCAATACAAAGATTGCATATCAAATGACAACCCAAAGCAGCTGATTTGTGACTGGCTTAGTCATTGTTTTGTAAATAGTACCGTTGTGTTGCCGCAATATGCTTCACGTGATTATCAATGTGCTCTGAACTTTCTTTACAGCTACCGTGGCAGTCAAGATACGTTTACAGCCTATCGTCGTGAATTAGAGCGTTTATTACAATGGAGCTGGTTTGTACGCGAACAATCGATACTAAACCATACACGCCATGATATTGAAGCCTTTGTTGAATTTTGCATCAAACCACCGAAACGTTGGATTGGAGTCAAAAACGTAGCCAGATTTAAACTGGTCGATGGCAGAAAAACACCTAATCACGAATGGCGACCATTTACTGTTTCTGCCACCAAGTCTGATAGAAACCCTGACAAAGCACCTAACAAAAATGATTATCAATGTTCACAACAAGCCTTAAAAGTGATGTTTGGTATTACAAGTAGCTTTTATAACTTTCTACTACAAGATGAAATTACCTCAATAAATCCAGTATTATTACTTCGTCAAAAAAGCAAATTCATTCGCAATGAACCGCCCTCACCTGTTATTCGTAGACTTTCCGAGATGCAATGGCAAATGGTCATTAATCTGGCAAAGGAACATGCAGAAAAAGATATCCAAGAAGAGCGCACTGTATTTATTTTGTCTTGCTTGTATAGCATGTATTTGCGTATTTCGGAGTTAGTAACTTGTGAACGCTGGGCACCAACCATGGGGCATTTTTTTAAAGATGCTGATAACAATTGGTGGTTTAAAACCGTTGGCAAGGGTAATAAGGCACGACAAATAGCGGTAAGTAATGCCATGTTATCTGCACTCAAGCATTACCGAACCAATTATCTTAATATATCGCCTTACCCACTTCCGGGTGAAAAAACACCTCTCATTGGGCACAAGGATAATCCTAATGCGCCAATGACCAGTACACGCCCTATTCGCCGATTAGTGCAAGAATGCTTTGATTTAGCCGCAGATAGATTAAATTCTACTGGTGAAAAGCATGAGGCAACGTTATTACGCGTCGCCACAGTACATTGGTTACGTCATACTGGTATTTCAGAAGATGTTAAAACACGCCCACGAGAGCATGTGAGAGATGATGCTGGGCACAGTTCAAGCGCCATTACCGATCGCTACATCGATGTGGAATTGAAGGAACGCGCAAAATCCGCGAAAAACAAGCCCATAATTTAAGCGAAAATGTGTTTAAAATATTGAGTATTTCAGATTATGACACAAAAAACTGGTCAAATAGAAAACTCCGCCGTATTTTCTACAGCAGCGCTTTTTTCCAAAATAGCATTTCGTATCAATTGAGCTATTACCTCATTGTTTCTACGTGGCGTGATATTGGCGATTTCTTCACAATCTTTTACAGACGCCTTTTCTAAAAAAAACTTTGTGCAAACAATAGCGCCCTGCCCTACAGCTAGCCTTACTGCATATTGCCTTTTTTCGGGCTCAATATTTAACATAAACTGCAGAACAGCAAGGTGGTCGTGGTTGGTTGCTTGTAAATACAAAAATTCAGGCACAGATTCTCCTCGCGCTAAAAATGCACTTGTAGCGGATGAATCTCGTCTAATAATGGCTTTATAGAGGGTATCCTCTTCTTTGAAAGAGCTCATGGTTTAATGTCTTAAAAATATCGTTATTGAGAAATAATTTTCCAATTTTAAAGTAATTTTTGACAAAAGTCACTGAAAGGTTTCAATTGCTGGTCTATATTTATAAATAGAACCAACAACAAATACTATTATGTCACCAAGAATCGCGGTTGAAACTGGTGTTGAAATTCCCGATAAACGAGGGCACTAGCATTCTCAAGCATTGGATGACGCCATCAAAATTTCGATTATACCAGATGAAAACGAACCACTTGATGTTAGTCACTGCCATTTTTTGCAGTTTATTACAAGGCAAGCGCCCAATATGTTTTTGGCTAATTTAACAGAAGAAGATGCTGCAGATTTTGGTGTACAAGCAGGTGTTTTCTGGGAAACAGCAGATACACATTACATGGATAACTCGAATATCGCAAAATGGAGAGTGGATTCAAACGCCCACCCCAGCCCGTTTTATGATGATGGAGGCGCTCATGATTTCAAAGAAGGGGTGTATTCCATGTACGACCAACCTGGATATGCCAATGATTTTGAAAGAACTATTGGCTGTACATTTGTTATTGCTAACGATCAGATTATAGGCCAGGTTTTATGGTCAAGGCAGCACATTCAAGATGGAGATGAGTATTTTTCCGGATATCAATATCACATTGATGATACTGTGAGACAACTACCTGATTGGACAATGCATTGCCTCAGTGATGCGTATGTCAGAAATTCTGGGCCTAGCGGAAATAGACTATCTTATACGACACCCCTGCATAGAGAGCCGATACAAAGCGCTCCTGATGCACAAATAGCCATGAATCATGAGCTTGCAAAATTACCACCACCGCCAAATTGGCTGTTATTACAAGACCCGCAATTTTCTGTGCTCATGGCACCACCTGCTGCCACCACAGCTCATGCAGAGGAAGAACATGAAGAAGAGTCTAATTCCACCTACATATACCGAGAGGCGTCCCAAAATCTTCGAGCGCAATCCATACTGCAAGATATACAGCCCCCTGCAAGCGATGCTAAAAATAATGCATCAATTTTACCCAGCCCCTTCCAACACAAATAAATTAAGCATTGACCCTTAACTCTTTATACTTGTTAGCTGCTCTGTATCCAAACAGCTCGCCCATCGCCTGCAATCATCCATTTTATTTTCTAAATCCGCAGCGTTTATATTTAAAAATCAAAGCCAATTGAATATAATGATGCCGCTCAAATCAAACTATGTAGTTCTATGAATTCAAGGATAAGAATGACTGGTTTTACTATGACTGTTAAAACTGAAAGCAATCACCTTACTTCAGTGGATTTAAAAGAAATCCAAGAAGCGCTTTTTTTAAAAAGAAAATCTCTTCTAGAGAGCCGTGCTCAGCATATTCAAAAATTAGAGTATAACCGCTCAAACTGTTCTGATTTAATTGACAAAGCTTCGGTTGAAGAAGAGTTTCGCACAAAACTTCGCACGCAAGTTTTGGAGCAAAACCTAATCCGGGATATCGATAACGCATTACAAAATATCAAAAATGGTGCATTTGGGTACTGTGAATTATGCGGTAATGAGATTGGTAAAAAACGCATGCAAGCTTATCCTACAGCAACTTATTGCATTGAGTGCAAAACAACCTTTGAAATGAAAAAAGGCTCCAGAATGCGTAAAGAATTCATATGAACATCAAAATAGGTAGAAATGACGCTTGTGTTTGTGGCAGTGGTAAAAAATACAAAAAATGCTGCATGGCTTCTTCGGCTGTTATAACGCTTGATTTTGAATGGAAACATATTCGTCAAACTGAGGGCTCTGTTATTGATAAGCACTTATTGCCATATATATTTGACATACTGCCACCTGAAATTTTTAAAACCGCACTTGAAGACTTTCTTCCAAAAACGTTACCAGAAGAATTAGATGAAGAGCATTTCCTTAGTCAATTCGGCATGCCATGGATTTTATTCAATTGGATAGCAGAAGAACCGTTTGATGATATTGATTTTGATGCCTCACAGACCATTGCGATGAATTACTATCAGCGATATCAACAAAAATTAAATAGTAAAGAAAAGCAATTTATTCAAGCAATGAATAGCACTTATTACAGTTTTTATAGCATTTTGGATGTTGAACCAGAAAAAACCATCACTATAAAGGATTTGTTACTCGATAAAGTACATACGATTAAAGAAAAACAAGGCACACATTATCTTAAAAAAGGGGATATTGTTTTCAGCCGCATCTTAGAAATAGAAAGCCAATCTATTTTCGTCGGTATGGCGCCTATGGTAGTTCCTGCAAAAGGCCATATTGAGCTTGTAAACTTTAAAAACTGGCTTATTGTTGAAAATAACAATAGCACCATTACGGAAGCCTCACTAAGTCGCGAATTTGATTGGGATGTATTAGATTATTTTTTTGAAATCGTAGATGCTTTGTACCACCCTAAAATACCAACATTGCTCAATACAGATGGTGATTTACTAGTATTATCGAAATCACAGTTCAAATTAGAGGTGCCGATTGAAGAAGCACTACGTAGATTATTACCTATGACACTTTCAAAAGATTATGATGAATTTTTTGACTCAGCAAAAAAGTCTAAGAATGGACAAATTACACATATAGAATTCCCGTGGCTTAAAAAAGGCAATAAAAAACATAAAGACTGGGAAAAAACAGTACTTGGCCAAGTTATCATTGAGCAAGGCAGGCTTGTTTTAGAAACCAATTCAGAAAAGCGTACCGAAAAGGGAAAGAAAATCCTGCTCAAATACCTAGGCAACAATATTCTGTTTCAGAATACTTTATTAGAAACACCAGAACAAAAATTAAACTCTATGACAAAAAACAAAGAACCCTCTTTGATAATTCTTCAAGATATGAGGCCTGAAATTCAAGAACATATGCAAACTATATCCCAAAACTACTGGAACAGATGGTTTGATGAACCCATCCCTGCATTAGATAATCAGACACCTATACAGGCAGCTCAATCACAAAATGGCAGAGAAAAATTAGAAGCACTTTTAACTTATTACGAATACATCGATAATCAACGCCCTGACTCACAACAGCACCTTAAAGTCGATGTCAATTTTTTAAGAAAACGGCTTCACTTACACGAGGTAATGATTTAATCCAATTTTCATCAATGTTCAAGGGAGTGATAAAGGTGAAATATAAAAAGATGGGCTTGGGCTTGATTGCTATTCTAATGGCGGCTTTAGCTTTTGGCGCAATGAAATCTCATTTTCATATTTCACGTGGTCAAATAATAATAAATCCGGATATTTATGCCTCTTATATATAGACCAAAACAATTAAACAAAAATAATCAGCCGGACAGAAATTTAGGCGTTGCAACAGTTTGTTTTTATGCGGAAGGTGCTCAATGACAACAAAACAAAATAATTTTCACCTTAGTGATGAGCAGCAGTATGATGATATTGCATATGCATTTTACTGTGACTCTCTTGCAAAACAATACAAGCAAGTAAAAAAAGATGGTCTATTTGAAGTATTAAAAGTATTCGATTTAGACGAAGAGCATTCGGACAAAAATTTAGTTCAAGCAATTAATTATTTTAAGGAAACTGATGGACTTATAAAAAAAGATGCGCCCATTAGTTTCTTGTCAGAGCGTGAAAAAGCCATTGTTAATAAAGATGGTAAATTACGCAAAGATCTTTATTGTATGCTCTTATCATCCAAGTTTTCTGAAGCCATTCAGAACAAATCGGTATTTTTACAGCATTCATTAAAATTTGCTTTTGATAAGCCATAATTAAGAATAATAAAATGAACAACCATGTTTAGCATAAATCACAAATTTTTCATAAAAAGTGCAATTTGCTATAATGCCCTGCTTTGATAAGGAATTACTTTATGTCAGAACATATGGAAAAAATAGAGCCAATAGATGCTCTATCATTGCGCACAGAGGTAGAACAAACGGTAAAACGTCATTTTCTTTCATTGCGCGATAAAAAGATTGTGGACTTACGCGCATTAGTACTCGAAGAAATCGAAATACCTCTATATAAAGTGGTTATGGAGCATTGCAGGTATAATCAATCACGGGCAGCGATTGTTTTAGGTGTAAGTCGTGTGACATTGAGAACCAAGTTGAAACGTTACTTTGATGATCAATATGTTGGCACACGTAGTTAAGTTTATTATTTACAGCATAAAAGTACCAATGTCGTATATTTTATATAACCTGTAAGTCGAAGAAATTGAAGTATAATGTGTCTCGAAAAGGAGTATAAATGATTAATTATTGGTACCGGACTAGTCAAAGCGAAGATCACAAGGCTTGGTATGTAGAAATCCTTGCTAACAGCGATCTTATAGGATCTTATGAAAATTGCTCAACAGAGAAAGAAGCGGCTACAAGAGCAGAATCGTTTATAGATGGTGTTAAATTTGCTAGGTGTGAATAAACCAAAAACATTAAATATCCAATCATAATAATTTGTATATTGTATGCCTAGATAAAGCCCAGATAAAAAACCTCCACTTTAATATATACGCTTTTGGAACCTTCACATGCCACCTAAATCAGCCAAAATAATCAAGCTCGATTTTCTTTCTGCTTGTAAATCAGGAAACGCTGAGATAATTAGAGAGTTGTTTAATCAAACATCACCCAATTTATATGCGAACGGATTAAATTTATTTTTGGACTTTTTAGAAAAAAATCCACCTGGAGTATCTGACTTTCCAGTCATTCGTGATTATCAAACTGTTCTGAGGCTTTTTGCAACACGTTTAGATTTATACGGTTGGGACTTTATTGCAGCACAAATAAAAAAATTGCATGGAAAATATCCGCCAGCTGCAAAAACGTTATTTCGTTCTTTTTTAAAACAGATGATGACTTTGTATGCTTTAGTACAAACGAAAAAGATGGCGTGCAGCAGATTTCCTGTCAGTACCGTTCAGGAGCTTGCTGCTAAAAAAGCAGAAGATTTCGTAAGTGAAAGAAATCCTTCGATGATACATTACCCTATTTTACAATTATTATATCGAAGTCGAAAAACAGGTTTCGTTAAACACATAGCTCATTTAGGTCGGCAACATATAGCTTTAAAAGCAAATCTTCCTGAAGTAACTGCAGGCAATGCAGCTACAGCAGCTTTGACTTTTATGTTAAAAGTTTCCCGGCCTGGCCAAGTAAAAAAATATATCGAAGTAACATTGCCAATTATCATTCCAACAAACGCCAGTTTAGATAAACATGCTTTACATTTTGACGATCTTTCAAGTGCAGCGCGATCTTATAAACCTTATGAAAAGCTTAAAATTCTTTATGACCAAGGGTTGCAATTTTTTGGAGTTACCGAGAAAAAACATGGTCATCATCCTGAATACAATAATCTAGATAAACCGAGGGCCGCAGATAGCATTAAACACTCTGAACAAGCTTTAGCCTTGTACTTGTATGAAGAACCCCACGTACAAGCATTAGTAAATCAACTTGTTTTGAAATTACATGAAGTTGGAGATGCGATAAGAGCCGGAGACACCATAAAAGTCATTGCCATTGCACTGCATTTTCATTCTAGCAAAACCCCATGTGCTGTGTGTGAAACAGTACTCACAGGGTTAATGGACCGAGAAAATGGTGCATTTTTACAGCGTTTTAAAGATGTCTTATCAAGAAGTCAAAATATTTTTAAATTTCGCATACCTAAAACAGGCGTTCGTTTACATGTCTTATATTCTGCAGATGATACTGATGCAGATCATAAAGAGAATCGGCATCAATATGTCGCTAATATTACTCAATACTCTATGCGAGAAAAATCAGGAATAGTTTTCTGTAGCTTATTTAAGCATGGACGCACATTAAATTATAGCGGTCTTAGCTCTACTCCAGATTATACTGTATTAAGTAGTGGAGGCAGTTCTTCAGAAAAATCACGTGGAACAAACGCAAAAATAAATCATGAACGTAGAAAAGGGCTAGATGAATTACTAACCAGCCACAAGCAATTCCATGACCTTATAGAAAAAGAAGCTAAGACAAAGAGACTTGCTGAACAACTTGCAAAGTATGAACAATTTTGTCCCTGGCTTTTTGAAACACTTGGGGTTCAAATAAAACCCATTTTGGGAGATGGAAATTGTCAGTTTTCGTCAATTGCAGCGCAGTTATTGCAAGCATATCCAGAAGGTTTTCCAGCTGCACTTCAAGCAAAAATAGGATATTTTGGTACACAGCAAGAATTAACGCATCGATTAAGATTGCTAACAAAAGCATATCTGCAACAGCATAGAAATGATTTTTTGCCATTAATTGGTGATGAAGATTTCCCTGCTGACTGGCAATGGGCAACAGATTTTGATACATATCTGAATTATATTCAATGCGATAAAGCATGGGGCGGCGAACACACACTACGAGCATTAGTCAATGTTCTGCAGCTTCCAATTTTCGTTCTGCATCCAGATATGATGAAAAATTCAACGCACATAGAAAATAGAATGTACTTACCGACCGGCACAACGTTGGATGATTTTGATCAACAAAGGTTATTGGTGATTAGTTATAATGGTGCGAGTCATTATGAAACTATCAACGATCGTCCAACCGCGCAATTGATTGAATTAATAAACGCTAATATCAGCCAACCCGCCCACTGTTTGGATTTTTAAATCAATGAGCCTACTGTTTTGGAACCCTTAGGCTCAGTAATAGTGTACAAAACACTACTCTGAAAACATTTGTAACAATCATTTTTTTACCGATGAGTTATTAGTGATCCACTTTTCTAGCTCCGCTAATGAAAGTGTCCAAGGCCAACCATCCTCGAAGTTCATAATCATACCTTGTCCGTGCTCAAATATATAATGAGCAACGCGAAGGGAAAATTCAAGACCGATTTGATTATTTAAAATCTTAATCGCATTGAGCATTTCATCCAATATGATGCTATAAGAGGAATCGGTATAACGAATATAATTTTGGCAATAAAGTGCATAATCAATAGCTTTTTTAGTTTTCTCCCAGTCGCCATTCGCTAACTGCATAGAAATTGAAGCCATTAAAGCTTTACACAATGCATCACTATTTTGCGCACTCACCCAAAGTAATTCAACTAGGCGCTCACGACTAAAGCCTTGCAAATGAGTTTTTAACTCAGTCCATTCCAATGGTGCAGATGGGCTTTGATTAAGATATCGAGATTTCTCTGATGGCATTATACTTTACCCAATCCTTTAGTTTCTCATTCCAATATTGGATATATTCTGTATAGGCCTTTGTGGAAGTTAAAAAATTCATGTGTTGCTCAGCTAAAATTTTGTAAGCAGGAATCCTAATTACTCCATCACGATATGCTTTTTCTAATCTATGATGACCATCAATCACATTGAACATACCAGGACTAATTTCTGCCAATATAATGGGACTTGCAAGATTAGCAGATTGAATGGTTCCTTCATCTAGGCTAGAGGAATATCTTGTTCTCACAGCCTTTACTTCAATTTCTTGTGTTTTAAAGATATGCTGATTTGCATTAATAAATTCTAAGAGTTTAGTTATATTGAATTCAAAAATTCCATTTGGATAGAATTCATCTCCTTCGTCAAATGAAAGTGGCTGAAATTTTTTATTGAGTTTGAATTTTTTCAATGCGATATTTCCTCAACTGTAAAAAATGCTCAAATCCTATAAATTAATTAGCCTATTAGCTCATTTACAATGGTTATTTTGCAATTTATCCATCATTGGTTCGAATACAAGTGAGCTGATTTTTTTAGCCGGTTCACGATTTGGCCAGGCCTTAAGTATCAAGGCAATGCCTTCTTTGTCAGGTACTACCTCTTCTTCTGCACCAATAACCCATGTAGGCAGATTTAGCTTTTTGGTATTGGAGTACATCATTCTTGCATAATCTTCTAGTTCACTTGGAGTATAAGCATCGGGTGCAAAAATTAGCATGGCAACTGGTGCATCGCATGTTTCACAAACCATTACTTTACTTTCCACCATCTTTTTATTACGAGATTCATCGGATTGTCTCGGTGTCATTGAAACACCCTTTCCGTGATTTTTCTCTAGCTCATTATTGAAACCAAGTGCGATGGTGCGAAATAAGGCTATACGTATTTCCCCAAGGGGATCTTCTGGATCATTAGCTGTAACAAACGCATTGATTTGTGATTGAGCTCCTTGAGGAATGACATCAATTCGGCCAAGTTCACCCCATTCAGTATGTCGAAATGTATAAGACATTCCGCCATGGTATATCGTTTTTTTCTGGCAGCTTACCTCAGGCGGGAGTTTAAACGCTTTGTTTTTTGCAGGTTTACTAGCGGAAGTATTTTTGTTCTCTTTTTTCACTGGTGGATATAATTTGCCACCTAAATACGACAAAGCGAGGTCAACCTCATCCATTGCAAGAATTTTATCAATGGTATGCTCTTTGCAATTTTCAGCTATAAACAAGATCTGCTGATTGATAAGCTCTAGTTCGTCTAAATTTTTTAATAACTGCTCAACTGAGATTTTTTGTTTTGCAGACAATTTACCTTTTTTCCATTTAAGGCACGTGGCTCTTTCGCCTGTAATTGAATTATTTTGCTTAGTATATGACTTGATGATTTGAGATATGATCTCGTCATCTAACACATGAGGCTTGTCTTTGGCCTTTTGCATATTCATTAATTGATCTTTCGCAGCATCTAATGCACCTTCAATAGCATATGAGAGCATAGGCAATGCATCAATAGGCAGGTCGTCGTATTCATGATTTTTGGATGGCATTATAACTCCTACTTAATTGTTCAATGATACTGTGCGATATTTAAGCTTCTTAAGCAGGTCGAAATTTACTACTAGTTTATTTTTCAACCCAAAATTTTGCCTGAGTATAAATGAAGCTATCGTATATTGGTATAGGTAGATTCAAGCCGTGAATTGAGCTGTTTCTGACATAAATCTTGATTTTTGTGCGTATGGATCTTGTTTCAAGCTCAGGTTTTCTGGCAAATCATCTGTAATCGGGTTATCGTTTTTTTGGGCAATAATTATATAGTTAGCTTTATTTTATTGACGCCACAAATATTTTTTTATACCATGGTGCCTTAGTTTTAACCATAATATGGTTAAATGCAGTCCAACTTTAAAAAGGAATTATTATGCCAGAACCAGTTACTATGGGCGTGGGTTATGTTGTTTTTACCGGAGTAGTTGCTATAGGTGCAGGTGTGACCGGCTATTTCATGCGGAAAGAGCACGAAAAAGAGAGGGCGAGAAGACAGGCACAACAAGAAAGACTTCGGCGCGAACGACAAGAAAGAGATAGGCAAGCCCGTGAAGCCGCTAACAACACAGCTATTAGAATTGGCAACGATGCAGATGCGATTATCACTAGAATGCGCGAAAAACAACAACATTTTTCTGGTTTAATCTCTTCATTAAACACGGCCATAATTAGCAATCAACATTCTACCGATGAGATTCAGGGCATTATTACCACGATGCAAGATAACCTGACAGATTTAATTAGCTCAACCCAAGCAATGACAAATGAGCTGACACAGCTACGCGATAAACTAAAATCATTAACTGCAGATTTGGAAGCAGCACGTAACCAGCTTGCTGAAAAAGATAGGATGATGCGAGATGCTGTAAATTCCATTACGCGTAGAACAGAGGGCTTAAGCTTGCGAGCTAGTCAAAGCATCGAGGAATTGCAACATCAGGTAGAGGGTATTGAGCTTCAATCGCCTCAATATGAAGTAGCAGAACTTAAAGCTGAATTATCAAAATATGTGCGCCAAAGCCGGCTTGATCAACAAAAAATTGTCGAACTAACGGAGGTTAACCGCCGGCAATCAACGCTGATTGCAAAGTTTAGCCCAGACTCTGTTGGTGCTCGATTTTCTAAAGAGTCTTCTCCTGCTCAACCAACTATACCCGTGATCTTTCAAAATGCTTGCATTGAACAAAAAAAGGGATCATGCTTCGCAGCATGAAACGATTGCATCTAACATCAGAAGAAAAAAACGCTCTTGAAATAGCCCATCATACTTGCGAGAACGGGAAAGAAAGAGATCGTATCAAGGCAATATTATTACGCTCAGAAGGGTGGACTGTCCCTCAAATAAGTCAGGCCCTTCGTCTTCATCAATCGACAATTATTCGCCACGTACAAGATTATCAAGCTGGCAAGTTAAAGAACGAAAGCGGCGGCTCGTCGGAACAATTGAATGCAACACAAGCGCAGGAGTTGATTGCCCATCTGGAGGCGAATCTTTACCATCATAATCATCAAATTCTTTTGTATGTGAAGGAGCACTACGGTGTGACTTATACAATACCAGGGATGCATAAATGGCTCCATCGTAATGGATTCAGTTATAAAAAATCTAAGGGCCTACCGCATAAAGCAGATCAGGAGTTACAAAAAGAGTTTATCGCACAATATGAGCAACTGAAAAAAGAGGCCGGGGTTGATGAGCCCATTTTATTTATGGATTCTGTTCATCCAACACAAGCGACAAAATTATCTTATGGCTGGATAAGAACAGGTAAAACGAAGCATGTTGGAACAACAGCTAGCCGAACACGATTGAACATTATTGGTGCGCTCCAATTGGGTCATATCGGAAAAGCAATCACATCGCAATACGAAACGATTAATGGGGAATCAATCATGGACTTTATGGATAAAATTCGTGTGCGATACGATGAAAAAATTGTTCATTTAATTTTGGACAAAGCGCCATATCACCGTTCTACGTTAGTTGCTGAGCGAGCTGATGCGTTGAATATAAAATTACATTTTCTTCCGCCGTACAGTCCTAATCTCAACCCGATAGAGCGATTATGGAAAGTGATGAACGAGCATGTAAGAAACAATCGATTCTTTAAAGGTGCTAAGGATTTTAGAGAAGCTATCGATCGATTTTTTGTAAACACTTTGCCATCCATTGGAAAAACACTGGATTCCAGAATTAATGATAAATTTCAGATGTTGAAAACTTAGCATTTTGAAGTTTATTGGGTATAGATTGCAAAGACCAAAAACAGGCACATTGTTTGATAGACAAAGACGGCATAGTCCCACCTCAGATTTGGATACAAGCAAGAAATTGTCTTCAAGTTTGCCAACAAAATTTGGTGGTTCTTTCAACTAATTGCATCCTTGCCTCAAATCACTGATATTTAGTGACTTGAGGCTATTTTCAAGAAGTGTAAATCCCGTGAAACTTTGATGCCGTTTGTTGATTAACACCCAAGTGTGTCAGGATGTTACCAACCACAAGAATATCTCCTCACTCTTTCTGTCTGGCCTTCATCTAAATCATACGCAGCATGATTTGTAATGGCTCTTTTAGCCAGTTCTTGTTCGAGTCTATCGCATAATAAATTGCCTTCCATGATAGACAAGTCAGCCTCTTTCTGAAGATTATGATCGTGGAAAAACTCAGATTGTGCATAATCCATCGTGCTGGCAGTTGAGAGATGATCCTGCGGCAACATCCTTAAAGCTTGCTCATATTCGGCGATTTTTTCCTTTAATTTTGCAGACAGTTTCTCGTATTCAATAATTGATGCTTGCTGTTCTTGAGTAAATTCGTCAAACCGTTCAAGGCTTGTTTTAAATCCAGCACAGGTTTCACCTAGACTTCTATCAGATTCGCGGATTGACTGTGCACCAGCACCCATTGCTTCTTCATGCCGATGGATTTTGGCATATGCTATATCGAGTTTATTTTTTAGAGTGGCCGTAGAGGATAGTAGTTCGTCCTTGTTTTTTTCTAAAGCCAGCACAAGCTCCTTAAATTGAGCAATTTTCCTCTCTAAATCAGTGTTATTTTCTTCAAGTTTGCCGTTGATATCAGCTAGCTGGGTATTTAACTCACAAAGAGATCTTAGCGTTCGTTGTATTATGCTACTCACGCCATCGAGATGTTGAATGGAATCAATCAAGGATTGTTTTAAATGAATAAGATCTTCTTCGATCAGTTCTTCCTGCTCTTGACTCGTTTTGTAATGATTTTCCATCAAAAAAGCAATGGCAATATAGACTATCCCAGTTAATATAAAAGAAAGGCTAAGAAGGTAGCTAACTCCTAAAAAGGCAGCTCCGATTAGTGCTTTTAGCCACAGATGTTGTTTTCCAAACCAATCAGATGCAATGGCAAAATAACTTTTTTTGGCTTTGTACCTTTGCAGAAGCTCGTCTACATTGATTGCATCCGATAATGAGCTAATGGTATTTTGGTAGGTAGCGAGCCTATCTAATTGTGCTGATGTAATTTCTCTTAAGTTTTCGATGGTTATATTAACCGCTATCTCTGCCAAAGGAGCAGCAAACTGGTGGTGTAGTGTTTCTTGAATATTTTCCATAGGAGTCTCCATTTAGAGCGGTTAATATTGTGGCGCTTTACCGAACAGTCTAAGTTGTCTTATGATCGATGTTTGTTTTTCGGGTGATGGATTTTCTGCTTCTAGAACTTGAACCAGCTCTTTGGTCAAAGAAATTAGTTTTTTATGTTGTTCCAAAAGATTTTGGGTAGTTGATTTATATGATTGATTGCTCTTTACTAGCTCAAGCAATTTGAGGTGCAAATCTTTATTATCATGCACGCATTTTTTGTGATGCATAAAATTCCTTTGGGTGTTGGATTTGGTAAGCAAAAACGTTCCATCAATTATTATGCTTAATATTTAGCGATCTTAAAGAAAAAAAAAGCAAAAGTCACTTGTTATTTTTACATGATGATTTAAAACAAGTCTACAAATATGAATTTCAATTAAATGGCCCAAGCCTGAGATGAGAGGTACAAAGAAATTATGACATTATTTATTGCCTACTCTAAAGATCTGGCTAACATAAACTCAATCATATCGCATGAGCTCATTATTCAGAGAAAGAAAGCGCTTGAATTTTTTCTTGAAATAGCTGTTTATCACTTTCTCTTTTTAAATAATTTCCCATGAGTTGATAAAGTGACTCTACCCCGCCCTCTTCTTTAGCCTTATCAATAAAATACGACCCTACCAATATTTTTCTACGAGTATCTTGTTTTCTTTCCCTTGATTTTTCGGAAGCCTCTAGTTTTTGAATTTGAGCCTGAAGTCTTTCTCTCTTAATTTTTAAAGCATCAATTTTAGAAATTTTTTTATCCATACACAACCTAATAGAATATTAATAATAACATATTTTACCCCATACCATGCCAATAGCAATATTAAAATAAATAAAAAATACATTGGAGCGTAAGCGACCCTAGAGAGACACACTGGCAATTGAAGTGCGCGCTTATACGTTGCTTTGCAACGTGC
>JACCDN010684005.1_pt1 | contig 27442 bp, 21 predicted proteins | sample 7441691 | NCBI WGS metagenome assembly JACCDN01 (sample SAMN15323439, study PRJNA562643) | freshwater metagenome | isolation source: river surface water | place: USA:Blue River Watershed | collected 2017-08-16 | reverse complement strand
GTTAAGTTAATTACTTAATAACAGGTTTCTTTAAAATAATCATCTCAAACTGGCTATATATTGGCCTATTCGATGATTATTTTACATCCTCCTTCTCTTAACTTACACACTTATTTTGATGTACCCTGTAGGCCTCATCGTCTTATTGTCGGTTGGTTTGGGACAGGTGTTTTGCTATAAAGATTTGTAAAAAGTTGTCTTGTATGTGGGTTCTTATCAGTAACTGCCACTGGCTTTATAACTTGTTTCTGTTGTCTTTCTTTAGGCACAGGATTATTATGTGATGGAGTATCATTAACTATTTCAATTAATTCCTGAACGAATGTACCTTTGTGTCGTGAGATTGTCACTACAACGTCTTTTGTAGACCATGTATTGAGACGAGCTATACATTTTGTAACTATATCATTTTCTTCTGGGACTCTATGTATACGATTTTCTGTAGGTGAAGATTGGTGATTAGATGTAGTTTTTTCAACATTGTCAATTTCTGCGTGTATACCAGATTTAAAAAGATTATCTTTTAATTCATGTAAAAATAGATTTACACATGTTGTTGAAGCTGGTATTGACTTATTAATTGTTTCGTCATTAGGGTTTTTCAATAAATGATTTACTGTCTTAGTCCAACAATAAGCAAAGTACTGACTTTCCTTTCCTTTACTTGGAAAACTTGTAAACATATCCATTTTTTGTAACGTTTCAACTACCTCATCTATATAAGGTTCGTGGGTACCTTTTTTACTGTTTTTGTTAGTCTGATAAATGCTCAGTTTTTCTTTAGCAGTATTATAATTCCTTTCAATATCCTCATGTTTAGGTAGCTTTACAGGGGCTGCAGGCATTCGCTCATTCTGTGAAGGATCATTAACATCAGTTGACTTGTGTTCTATAGCACCAGGTAATGGTGTATAGGTTTCTGTAAGATTAGTTGATGGTGGAGTTACTGTGCTTTGAAGGGCTTCTTTTTTTACTTCAATCTCAGTATGAGTGTTTATTATATTTTTAGTGCTTGATTCATAAATATGGAAATTACTACGAAGAGTATCAATATCATCTAATCCCGCACGTATTGCGAGTTTATAGCGTTCAACTTCACGTCCTGAGTATTGCTCTGTTTTTAAAAAATCAAGAAACGGATTAAACATACTCATTAAAGCTGTAATATTGTTCGCTAACCCTTTATCTTGGATAGGTTCGTCACTTATGTCGTGTTGAGTAACTGTGTTTGATCGTTTTTTTAGTTCTTTTTCGACTGCGTTTATTGTTGTAATTACTAATCTATTTAATTCCTGATGTTCTATAGCATATTCTTGAAGGGCTGTATTCTTTTCTACAATCCGCTTTTGAAGCTCAGTAATAGCTTCCTGCGCTGTAGTTTGGAATGATTCTCTATCTTTAGTTAGCTCAAAAAGCTCCACATTTCTTTGTATAATCTCTTCAGAAGCCATTAGAAAGGACTCTTCCGTTTCTTTTTTAAGCTGAGTAAGTTTAGACATTAGATCTTCTATTTGTGTTTTATTACCCCCAGTCTCCTCTCGAAGCTTTTTCTCTAACGCCGTATTTTCAGGTTGAAGCTCTGCCGGAGCTTCATTTAGATCTTCATGGTTATATTTATTTTTACCTGCTAAATTTAGCGGTGAAAATCCTTTTTCCGTTGGCGTATATGCTCTCGTTTTAGGCTTTAAAACTTTTATTTTTAGATGGACATCTTTATCTGTATCAAAATACGAATCCCTATTACAATCATTAAGATTGCGATCGTAGTTGTCATCATGGGTTGTACGTTGTGCTTGTAATTCTTCATTTGTCCTTTCAATCTCCTCTTGAAGTTTCTCTAACGCCGTCTTTTCATCTTGAAGCCTTTGAATCTCGGCTTGAATCTGAGCAAGTTCTGCCAGAGCTTTTTGTAGCTGTTGTTCTTTTTCTCGAAGTTCTTCCTTAGCTCTCTCTGCCTCTTCATTTTCGTTTCTAAGCTGCTCTTGAAGACCTTGATTTTCTTGCGCTGATTGTCGAAGCTGGTCTTCTAAGGCTGATTTTGCAGTAGCATTATGCCCAATCTCCTCTTGAAGCCTTTGAATCTCTTGCTCTTTTTCTTGAAGCTCTTCCTGAGCTTTTTGTAGCTGTTGTTCTTTTTCTTTAAAGGTATTTTGAAGGCCTTCTATCACTTCTAGAAGCTTTTTCTTTTCTTCTTCAAGGTTGCTTCGAAGGGTTATAACTTCATCTTGAAGCTTCTTTTGAGTTTCTTGAGCCTGTTTCTCAAGATTTTGAAGCTTTTCCTCTAACGCTGTCTTTTCATCTTGAAGCCTTTTAATATCCCCTTGAAGGCCTTCCTTAGCTCTCTCTGCCTCTTCCTTTGTAGCTTTAAGCTGAGTAAGTTCTTCACTCTTCTTTTTAAGCTGCTCTTGAAGCCGAGTCTCTCTTTCTTGAAGCTCTCGCTCTTTTTCTTGAAGCGCCACTTGAAGCTTTTCCTCTCCATCTTTCTTTTCCTTTTCGCTTTTCCGAACAACTCGAACTCGACTAGCACTCTGAACATATAGGTTGCCTTCTGCTTCTTGAAGCTGCTCTTCTAAGCCTTCTTTTGTCTCGGCATTACGCCTAATCTCCTCTTGAAGCTGAGTAATCTCCTCTCGAAGCTTTCGCTCTTTTTCTCGAAGTTCTTCCTTAGCTCTCTCTGCCTTTTCCTTTTGAGCTTCAATCTCCTCTCGAAGCTCGTTCTCTCTTTGTTGAAGTGCCGTAGTATTCTCTTGATGCTGCTCTTTAAGCTGAGAAAGCTCTCGCTTAGTTTCCTCTAACTCGTTCTGAGTTTGTTGAATCTCCTTTCGAAGCTTTTCCTCTAACGCCGTCTTTTCATCTTGAAGCCTTTGAATTTTGGCTTGACTCTGAGCAAGCTCGTCACTCTTCTCTTTAAGCTGTTCTTGAAGCTGAGCAAGCTCTCGCTCTTTTTCTTGAAGGGTTTCCTCCGCCTGCTTCTTTTTAGCTTCAATCTCCTCTTGAAGTTTCTCTAACGCCGCCTTTTCATCTTTAAGCTCTTGAAGCTGGTCTTCTAAGGCTGATTTTGCAGTAGCATTACGCTCAATCTCCCCTCGAAGCTGCTCTTGAAGCTGAACAAGCTGACCTTCTAAGCCTTCTTTTATCTCGGCATTACGCCTAATCTCCACTTGAAGCTCTTCCTGAGCTTTTTGAAGCTGCTCTGTAAGCTGAGAAAGCTCTCGCTCTTTTTCTTGAAGGGTTTCCTCCGCCTGCTTCTTTTGAGCTTCAATCTCCTCTCGAAGCTCTCGCTCTTTTTCTTGATGCTGCTCTTCTAAGACTGCTTTTGCAGTAGCATTACGCCTAATCTCCTCTTGAAGCTTTTGAATCTCTTGCTCTTTTTCTTGAAGGTTTTTCTCCGCCTGCTTCTTTTGAGCTTCAATCTCCTCTTGAAGCACTTCCTCTCTTTGTTGAAGCTGAGAAAGCTGGTTCTTAGAGGTCTCTAGCTCGTTCTGAGCTTGTTCCTTATCCTGTTGAATGGTTTCAATCTGCTGTTGAAGGTTTTGACCCTCCACTTGAAGTTTCTGAAGCTCCATTTGAAGCTTTTCCTGAGCTTCCTTTAGACTTTCATTTGTAGTTTTAAGTGTGTTAGTCTGCTCTTGAAGCTGAACAAGCTGACCTTCTAAGCCTTCTTTTGCAGTAGCATTACGCCTAATCTCCTCTTGAAGCGCTCGCTCTTTTTCTTGATGCTGCTCTGTAAGCTGAGAAAGCTCTCGCTCTTTTTCTTGAAGCTCTTGAAGCTGCTCTGTAAGCTGAGAAAGCTCTCGCTCTTTTTCTTGAAGCTCTTCCTGAGCTTTTTGAAACTGCTCTTGAAACCCTTGATTAGCTTGTTGAAGCGTATTAATCTCGTTCTCTTTTTCTTGAAGAGCGCGCTTAGTGTTTTCTAACTCTTGTGTTATAAATTTGTCATCATCATCATTTAATGGTACTTCTTCCATACAATCTACTTGATCATGTAGTAGAGATGTGTTCTGATACATGTTACCTTTAGATGAGAATAATTCTGTAATAGCTATTAATTTTTGAGCAACGTTTTCTTCTTTTAAATATATGATTTTCAGAGTCTTGTTAACAAGGACCTGAAGATCTTGAATCAACAAGTTATTCGATATAATAGTCTTCTTTAAGTCGCTATTTTGCTTTCCTAACTCACTATTATCAACCTGACGTACATTAAGAGTATTGGGTGAGTTTGCAACATCTAGCTTCTGTTTAAGCTGCTCTTGAAGACCTTGATTTTCTTGCGCTGCTTGTTGAAGCTGGTCTTCTAAGGCTGATTTTGCAGTAGCATTATGCCCAATCTCCTCTCGAAGCTCTCGCTCTTTTTCTTGAAGCGCTCGCTCTTTTTCTTGAAGATTTTCCTTCGCCTGTTGCTTTTGAGCTTTAATCTCCTCTCGAAGCTCTTTCTCTAACGCCGCCTTTTCATCTTGAAGCCTTTTAATATCCCCTTGAAGGCCTTCCTTAGCTCTCTCTGCCTCTTCCTTTTGAGCTTGAAGCTCTTCCTGAGCTTTTTGTAGCTGTTGTTCTTTTTGTTGAAGCTCCAATCCAACTTTTCTCTCTGCCTCTTCCTTTGTAGCTTTAAGCTGAGTAAGTTCTTCACTCTTCTCTTCAAGCACTTCCTCTCTTTGTCGAAGCTGCTCTTCTAAGCCTTTTTTTGTCTCGGCATTACGCCTAATCTCCTCTCGAAGCTCTGCCAGAGCTTCTCCATTTTGTTTTTGCAGATCTTGCTTTTCCTTTTCGCTTGTCCGAACAACTCGAACTCGAGTAGCACTCTCAAGATATAGGTTGTCTTCTGCTTCTTGAAGCTCTGCCAGAGCTATCCTATAATTCTCTTGAAGCAGCTTTTTAAGCTCCTCAATCTCTTTTTGATGCTGGTCTTCTAAGGCTGATTTTGCAGTAGCATTAAGCTCAGTCTCCTCTCGAAGGTGAGTAAGCTCGCTCTTAGTGGTCTCTAGCGCTCGCTCTTTTTCTTGAAGGTTTTCCTTCGCCTGCTTCTTTTGATCTTCAATCTTCTCTCGAAGCTTTTTATTGCTTCCTCGAATATTTTGATACTTTTTTTCTTTTTCTTCAAGCTTATTTTTAAGGCGATCATTCTGTTTCGCTGCTTGTTTAATATAGTAAGCAGTGAAGGCAACAACAATAAGACCAACGCCAACTATCGCTAAAGTTGTATAAGGATTGCGCCACGCGAGATTTATCGCGGTGCTGCATAACCCTCGAAAGGTTTGCAGCTGGGCGTTTTGTTGTTTTAGATTGTTTAGTTTGACTAGGAAGCGATTTGCATTAACTTGCCTAAAAATCTCATGTTTTGATAAAGCCATTTAAATTATCCATTATATATTTATTCATCATATGAACTATAGATATTGTCTGTATAGTTATTATCTTCAATAGATCCGCACAATGCGATTTGAGTAACCTGTTTCTTACCTGCATTACATGCAGTTTGATCATCGCATTTGATTTCTATATGCCAACCAGTTATCTCTGGTATTTTATCATTTCGAGCATCTATTGTTTCGTAGCATAATTCAGTGTCAATAGAGTTAATATTTTCTATAGACTCACAAGCCTTTGAAACCCATTTACAACCTAAATTGATTAAACCTTTGTATATGTCACAACTTAGAAGTTCATGGTTAGGGCTTGAATGGTTGTATTGTATATCAAATGACTTGATCATACATTCTTGGCTAGAATTAAATTGTGAATTAAAGCACTTAGCTGCATACAAGAGATCATCTTTTTTCATGTCATCAATATAATTAATGCGATCTAAGCATGTCGACTTGGATTGCCCATAATTGATATTATAAGGAGATTCATTAGGAGTTATATTATTATCAAGAGTTGTATTATCGACTAAATACTCATCAATTCTTGTTGTAGTAATAAGCTGTGGAATCAAACTATATGATTGAAAAAATAGTTTATGATCTGAAGTATTCAAAGGCAATGATGGAAGCTTCTGCTCATCCTTTGTAATGTTATAAGAATCATCAGTGGAATTGCCTAAAGTCTCAATCTTAGAAGGAGCAGAAGTAGAATTTAGAGTCGGAGCCTGAACCTCAGAAGGAGTTGAATTAGAAAGCCCTGATACTTCGATTTCTTCGTACCAGTTGTTGAAAAAACTAGATCCAGGAGGTGTAAGAGGAGCCCCAGAGGGAATAGAATTTAGAGTAGTATTCCCAGAAGGAGTCTCTGACAAAGTAGTAACATTAGTACTGTTAGTTATGTTATTAGACTCAAATATATTCGCATTAGAATGAAGAAGAATATACCCAAGATCTTCAGCATCTTTAAAATGCTCTTCGTTGTTCGAAGCTGTAGTGTTCAAATTTATAAGATTAGTACCATTCAAAGGCAATGATGGAAGCTTCTGCTCATCCTCATTCATATTAATAGATGTACTGTTAGTTATGTTATTAAACTCAACTATATTCGCATTAGAATGAAGAAGAATATACCCCAAATCTTTAGCATCTTGAAAAAGCTCTTCATTATTCGAAGCTGTAGTGTTCAAATGTATAAGATTAGTAACATTCAAAGGCAATGATGGACGCTGCTCATGATCAGACTCTAGAACCGGAGCCGGAGCCTGAACATTAGAAGGAGTTGAATTAGAAAGCCCTGATACTTGGATTTCTTCATACCAGTTGTTGAAAGAACTAGATCCAGGAGTTCCAGAAGGGGGTAAAGCAGGAGGAGTAGGAGGAGTTCCAGATAGAGTAGCATTCCCAGAAGGGGGCGAAGCAGGAGGTGCAGGAAGTGTGGGAGGAGTTCCAGAAGGAATAGAATTTAGAGTAGTATTCCCAGAAGGTGGTAAGGCAGGAGGTGTAAGAGGAGCCCCAGATAGAGTAGCATTCCCAGAAGGTGGTAAAGGAGGGAGTGTAGGAGGAGTTCCAAGAGGGGGCGAAGCAGGAAGTGTAGGAGGAGTAGAAGGAGTTCCAGAAGGAGCCGTAGCTCCAGCAGCAGATGCGGCTGCAGCAGCAGCTTTTGCCTCAGCCTCAGCTTCTAATTCAGCTATGGGACGAGACATAATAGCCTTGTTTATTTCTTCTGCTGGCACCCCAAGTGCAACTTGAGAGTTTACATATGCAATAAGTCTTAAAGAACGACTTGATAATCTTTCGCTCATGATTTCATCTCTCTATTATCTAATTAATTAAAATTTATAAGAAAGTCCTATAAGGACTTCGTTTGTTTTCAATTTTCCGCGAGCCGCAGAAAGTAAGTCGCCTAGATTATCTTTGGCTTCATGAAGCCTAACTTTTCCTGAATTTATAAACTGATATCTGATATCTATTCCAATTTTTTGACTAACAGAATAGGAGACTCCAGCACCAATCTTGTATACTAAATTATTAGATTTGTTAGACCTTGAGGTATGGGTTGATTCATTAAAAATGTGCTCTTCCCTATCAACTTGTTTCTTCGTTGTATTTTGAGCTATACCAGCGCCAACCAAAACATAAGGTGTAAAGCCGCTTAGATTTGCAACATCGCACCTAAGATTCATCATTATAGCTGAAGATTTATAGCTCCATTTACTGCTCTGCGATTCGAGTAAAGGCCCTGTAATCAAATACTCTTCCTTATAATCACGAACCGAATAACCAGATCTATGAGAAAATTCTAACCCAATTTTTACACGATCTGTAACGCTGCGACCAAGCTCAATGGAGTGCACGTTGCCTCTGTTAGGTTTTTTGCCAGCAACATCAGCGCCAGTAGGCTTTGCGAAAGAATAACCAGAGCTGAGCTGAACATAATTCTTATCTTCAGCGTATGATGCGCAAGCTATAAAAGCACTTAAGCCAACAACACTTTGTAACATAAAATTCTTAATCATAATAATACCCCTGCGAATATATGATTGGTAAAATATTTGTAATAAGGCGCCTGTTTTGTAGCAATTTTTCAAATTCTTGCTGCAATTAAGATGGTTATCTATTTTTTATATATATGGTGAATAGTACACGATGAGGATGAGTATATCTATGAATTACTAAATCAAAGACGTGAATTTTACAAAAAAAGTAGCAGTTATGTTAAGATTGTATTAAAAATAGTGGGGCAAAAGAATGGATTTGCGCAATGAGAGGCTTAATTATAGAGCTTCAGAGCGTAAATTTAATAAGTTAAAGTTTTCAAGAGATAAGCCCTTGAAAATACAATTTGTATAAATTAGTCAAAAGTAATGGTAAAAAGGTAAAATAAAACCATGCTAAAAAAAAGGGGGGGTAGAGAAATGCACAGACCAGAGTAATCTAATCAGGAGCAAAAATAATCACTATAATAACAGCTCTCAGAAAGATCGTACCCAGAATTAGTAAAGCATTGAGATGAGTCTATATCAGAGCACATCAACGTATCAGAAAACAAAGGTGTATATTTAGAGGAACCACATGAGTTCAAGCAGCATATCAAATCGTAGTTCTCAACACTTAATAACCAAAGATTTATAGCTTCAACTCCCTTTTCACCTTCTTCTGTCACTATAGCTTCCAAAATGCCACAATTAATGTATCCCATGGCAAAGGTTGCTCTGGCATGAGCATATATTAAGTTTAAAGAAAAAATGTGCGCCATAGTCTCTAATATAAAAATTTCCTTTATGGAAGAGATCACCTCTATTATATCTGGAAATGCTTGATGCATTGTAACAGCATGAACAAGATCTGCGCTCACTTCATCATCATTTAATAAATAGTGTATAGAACGCGATACAGGGGACACGCTCCAAGAGCCAAATTCATCAACAAACGACCTTAATGTGTAATCATTACCTTGGCTTAAAAAAGACCCACACATTTCAGAAAGATCGTCTATGTATCTAGATGATACATAGGGGCTTAAATCTAATAAAGATTTAACAGTCTCAGGAGAAGCACCCCTCATCAACAGTGACATTATACCTTGCATATAAGAAAGTTCAAAAGCAGTATGTATTGGGAAGGCTTTTCTGTAATAGCCATATAAATATGCTCCGCCTACATATGAAATAAACACTGCACTTGATATAAACATAAGCACATCATCCACTTTTTTATTACATAACTCTAAAGGTTAAATTATCAAAGTCCTTGGATAATTACTCCACAGTCACAGATTTAGCTAGGTTTCTAGGCTTATCAACATTAAGCCCCTTTAATACCGCCACCTTATAAGCAATAAGCTGAACAGCAACACTATATATTATAGGGGTAGAAAAGAAATCAGAATGAGGCAAAATAAAAAAGTTTCGCGCCATAGAAGAAAGCTGTTCAACACCTGCATCAGAGCTGAGGAGTTCTATTGGCCCTCCTCTGGCATGTATACTTTGAGCACTTCCTACAGTCTTACTAAATAAATTATTATACGGAGCAAGAACTATAGTAGGTGTACCCTCGTCAACTAAAGCTATAGTTCCATGCTTTAATTCCCCTGCTGCAATACCCATAGCTGTAATATAACTTATCTCCCTTAACTTAAGAGCACCTTCAAGGGCAACAGGGTATGTATCACCCCTTCCTATAAACAGAACTCTATCATGATTTGCAATAGAGGAGGCTATGTCATCCATCTTCTTTTCATTAACTAAAACCTCATACACCAAATCACTAACTTGCTGAAGTTGCAATATCTTAGATTTCAGTTCAGAATCTGTGATATCTCCTCTAGAGCTGGCCATCTGCAATGCGAACAAAGCAAGCACCATTAACTGAGCTGTGCATGCCTTAGTAGAGGCCACTGAAATTTCGGCTCCTGCCTGTGTCAATATATTATACTGAGCCAACCTTGCTATAGAACTTTCTTCTACATTCACTATACTCAATGTTTTCGCACCGCTTGCAGAAACACGCTTCAAAGAAGCTAACGTATCTGCAGTTTCCCCAGATTGAGATATGAATATATATAAACAATTCGGGCATATATTCTGAGATCTGTAACAAAACTCTGATGCAATATCTACAGAAACGTTTACAGGAATAAGATCTTCTATCCAATAAGATGCAACAGAGGCGGAATAGTATGAACTGCCGCAGGCCACTATTTTTACACTAGTTATAGAAGTATAATCTATATCTACGTTAGGAAATGTTATTTTATAGCTAGAATCTGATATGTATTTCGTTAAAATCCTAGCTAGAACTTGTGGCTGCTCCATTATCTCTTTTAACATAAAGTGGGGGAATTTCCCTATCGACACACCAGAACCGGCTACAGCTTCTCTCACTTCTTTGTTTTTCTCATTACCATGCTCGTCGCATATTTTGTAACTGATGTTATCTAGTAGAGCGCATTCATTATCTTCAAGATATACTATCTTTTTAGTAAAAGCAGATAATGCTATTGCATCAGATCCTAGATACATAACATCATTCCCAATTCCAACTATAAGAGGGGCACCGTGTTTGTAGCCAAAAATTTTATTTTCATGAGCATGAAATAAGGCTACAAATGCATATAAGCCATCCATTCTAGCAGCAGCCTCTGTCACTGCATCAAATGGATCGTATCCTTTTTTTGCATAAAGCTCTATAAGGTGAGCTATCACTTCTGTATCTGTATCAGTTTTGAATTCAAAACCAAGGGCAATAAGCTCTGTTTTCAAGGCTGTGTAATTATCTATTATTCCATTGTGTACTATAGTAACGGTTGGATTGGATATAGGATGTGAGTTTCTTACAGAAGGAGCTCCATGTGTGGCCCACCTTGTGTGACCAATGCCACATCTACCTGAAATAGGTTCGTTTTTAATCAAATTCTCCAAACTTTTGATCCCGCCAACAACCTTTCTAATCTCAACGGAATTATCAAGTTGTACTGCTACCCCAGCAGAATCATATCCCCTATACTCTAAGTTATACAAGCAAGTCAGAAGATCATTAACTATATCTTTATTGCCTACAGCTCCAACGATTCCACACATACTTAAAAACTCCAATAATTAGTATAAAAATAACGATAATACAATAGAACAAATACTTCTGTTTGAAATGAAAGTATTATGTCGAATTATTACAAAGTAAATATGGCAATTAAAGGTTCATAGCTTTAAGAGTAGCAGCACCTAAATCAGCTGGAGACTCTACAACGTAAATACCAGCAACCCTCATTGCCTCCATTTTGCTCTCAGCAGTATCATCACCACCAGAAACGATAGCGCCAGCATGCCCCATTCTTTTCCCAGGAGGGGCTGTACGGCCAGCTATAAAGCCTATCACAGGTTTTTTGATCTTGCTATCTTGTAAGAATTTAGCTGCATCGACTTCCGCTGACCCACCAATCTCACCGATCATCAATATAGCATCAGTCTCATCATCACTAAGGAACATATCCAAACAATCTATAAAGTTAGTTCCATTAACTGGATCTCCACCTATACCAACGCATGTAGATTGGCCAAGACCAACAGCACTAGTTTGGGCAACGGCCTCATACGTCAGTGTTCCAGAACGAGATATAATTCCTATGCGTCCCTTTTTATGTATATAACCAGGCATAATACCTATTTTGCATTCATCAGGGGTTATAATACCTGGGCAATTAGGGCCTATCAGTCTGCTTTTAGAACCAGTGATAGCACTCTTAACCCTTACCATATCAAGAACAGGGATGCCCTCTGTTATACACACTATAAGTGGCACTTTGGCATCTATGGCTTCCATGATTGCATCAGCAGCAAAAGCAGGCGGAACATATATAACAGAAGCATCTGCCTGTGTTTTTGCAACTGCCTCATGCACAGTGTTAAAAACAGGCAACCCTAAATGAGTAGACCCTCCTTTGTTTGGTGTCACACCACCAACCATTTTCGTCTTGTAAGCTATAGCCTGCTCAGAATGAAATGTTCCTTGAGCACCAGTAAAACCTTGGCATATAACTTTTGTATTTGCATTTACTAAAATAGACATTATTGACTCTCCTTTTTTTCAAACAAGACGTTATTTATTGTTAAGCTTCTTAACTTCGTTCACAGCTTTTTCTGCAGCATCTGCTAGATTATCTGCAGGTATAATAGCAAAGCCAGAATCTCTTAGTATTTGCTTTCCTATTTCAGAATTCGTTCCAGCAAGGCGCACCACTAACGGAGCCTTTAAACCTATCTGTTTAGCAGCACTAACTACTCCTTCTGCAATAATATCGCAACGCATAATACCACCGAAGATGTTGACTAGTATAACCTTAACGCTTGGATCGGATAATATAATCCTAAAGGCCTCTCTCACTCTATCAGCAGTGGCACCACCACCAACATCCAGGAAGTTTGCTGGCTCTCCACCGTATAGCTTTATTATATCCATAGTAGCCATCGCTAGCCCAGCTCCATTAACCATACATCCTATGTCCCCATTCATAGTAATATAGCTTAGCTGGAACTCAGAAGCCTCAAGCTCTCTAGGATCTTCCTCGTCGTTATCTCGCAACTCAAGAATATCAGAATGCCTAAATAATGCGTTGTCGTCGAAATTTATCTTAGCATCCAGGGCGATAAACTTACCTTCAGTAGTCTCTATCAATGGATTTATCTCCATTTGACTTGCATCAGTGTCAATAAAGGCATTGTATAAAGACTTTGCAATTGCAGAAAATTCCTTAGATTGGTTAGGATTCAAATTTAATCCATACGATAGGTTTCTCAAATGGAAAGGCTGCAATCCCATGGCTGGGTCGACATGAACTGTTATGATTTTCTCTGGTGAATGAGCAGCAACTTCTTCTATTTCCATTCCACCTTCTAAAGATGCTATAAATGCAACAGAACCAGTAGAACGATCTACAACCAAAGAGATGTAATACTCTTTCAATATTGATGCACCGGTCTCTATATAGACCTTCTTCACTTCTCGTCCTTCAGGTCCAGTTTGAGGGGTAATTAATGTCATACCCAGCATTCTAGAAGCTTCTTTCCTCACATCATCTACACTTTTAACAACCTTAACGCCGCCTCCTTTACCACGGCCCCCAGCATGAATCTGAGCTTTTACAACCCATACAGAAGAATCACTTTTTTCCCAATTAGGCATTATCTCTTTGGCAACTTTAACAGCTTCATCTTCAGTAAATGCAACTTTACCATAAGGAACAGCAACACCATACCTTTGTAACACTTGCTTCGCCTGATATTCATGTATATTCATTTCAGCTCCATCTTTGTTGATCTCGAAAGGAGTATATGTAAGACTACATAAAAGTCAAAGTGAAATTCCTATTTTCAATGACTTACTGGCAAGATAAATCAAAAAAACATTAATTACCCAAATAAGCATATTGTTTTTTTTATTTTTCTAATATAGCATTAACACACACAATATTAATGAGAGATGAAAATATGTCTGTTTTAGTAGGAAAATCGGCACCTGATTTCACAGCAAAGGCTGTTATGCCAGATAACACAATTGACAATGCGTTCAATCTGTATTCATATATAAAAGATCATTATGCGGTTTTATTCTTTTATCCATTGGATTTTACTTTCGTGTGTCCATCAGAAATTCTTGCATTTGACAAAAAAGTAGAAGAGTTTAAAAAGAAAAACACATTATTAATTGCTGTCAGTGTAGATTCTCATTTTTCTCATCTAGCCTATAAAAACACACCTGTTACAAAAGGTGGGATAGGTGACGTTCAATACCCTATTATTTCTGATTTAAAGAAGACAATATCATCAGATTACGATGTCTTGTGGGCTGGAGAAGTAGCACTTCGTGGAACATTTATAATAGACAAAGGTGGAATAGTAAGACATCAAACTGTCAATGATTTACCGCTTGGAAGAAATGTTGATGAAATGTTAAGAATGATAGATGCCATAAGCCATAATGAGGAATATGGAGAAGTGTGTCCAGCTAATTGGAAGTTGGATAAAAAAGCCATGAAGCCAACTACGGAAGGGATGATAGAATATCTTAACACCAATGCAGATGATCTATAATGAATAATCACACAAAGGTGTTAATAATAGGATCTGGACCAGCAGGTTACACAGCAGCCATATACGCTGCCAGAGCAGCTCTGGAGCCAATTATAATAACAGGGTCTCAACCAGGGGGCCAACTTACTATTACAACGGATGTGGAGAATTATCCGGGATTTGCTGAGGCTATTCAAGGTCCATTCCTTATGGAACAAATGAGGTCTCAGGCTCTGCATGTGGGTTCAAAGATAATAGACTCTCATATCGATAAAGTAGATCTATCTTCAAAGCCATTCAAAGCATGGGATGTAAATGGTGAACTATATACTGGCGACACACTAATAATTGCAACAGGAGCGCAAGCTAAATGGCTCGGAATACCTTCTGAGAGTAAATTTCAAGGCTACGGAGTTTCAGGATGCGCAACCTGCGATGGATTCTTTTTTCGAGGAAAAGATGTAATGGTTGTAGGTGGTGGTAACTCTGCGGTTGAAGAGGCATTGTATTTGACTAATCACGCCTCTAGCGTTACTTTAGTTCATAGGAGGGACACACTAAGAGCAGAACATATCATCCAACAAAGATTGCTAAATCACCCTAAAGTGAATATTATATGGGACTCAGTCGTTGATGAAATATTAGGCGCAGAATCTCCTTTAGGAGTTGAGGCAGTGCGCTTAAAAAATCTCAAGACAGAAGAGCTGCAAGAAGTTAAGGTTCACGGAGTCTTTATAGCAATAGGACACACCCCTAACTCATCAATGTTCAAGCAATTCTTAGAAACTGACGAAGAGGGATATATCATAACACAGCAGCCTTCTACTAGAACTAACATAGAAGGCGTCTTTGCTTCAGGAGATGTTCAAGACAAGATATATAGACAGGCTGTAACAGCAGCAGGCAGTGGATGCATAGCTGCATTAGATGCAGCCAAATATCTACAGAATATATAACTATACTGAAGTAAAATGGAGTGTTCTATCTTATTAGAAGAGGTGGATCTGGTGTTTTTACCCAGATGACATACCTTGATCTGATTGTCGTCATTCAAACGAGACCATAATATTTTATAATGACTTAATAGGTTCGATCACAGCCTTTGCTGTAATTAATATAGAAACAATCTATAAACATCACTAACTAGCTCCCCACCCGCGAATGGGTGATAATAACATATGCTTAAGTTTAATTACATTAGAGGAAATTATAAGGATCTACGTCTATTTTTACGCGAACAGTTGGCGGCAGCTGAGAAGATGCCAACCATTTTTGTATAATCGCCTGAATGTTTATGTTTTTGGCACTTTTTATGATGAATCTATATCGATACTTCTTTCTTATCAAATATACAGGTGAAGGGGCAGGTCCGATTACGCTGATTTGCTTTTCTCCATAAGGTGCTGTTCTTGCAAGCATATGGGCTGATTCTATAAGCTGCATTTCATTTGCTGCAGAAAGATGGACTATAATTAAACGTGAAAAAGGTGGGGACCATGATGCTTCCCTATCATGCAGCTCTTCCTCTATGAATTTTTTGCTGTCATGTGCAAGCATGTGCTGAATCATTATGCTTTCTGGCTCATATGTTTGAAGCATTACCAAGCCACCTTCTTCGGATCTTCCAGCTCTTCCGCTTACTTGCTGTAGTATCTGGTATGTCCTTTCTATGCCACGTATATCTCCACCAACCATTCCTGCATCTGCGTCTATAACGCCCACAAACTGTAGCTTTGGAAAATGCAGTCCCTTTGCTATCATTTGTGTGCCTATGATTGCATCTACCTCTCTTTTTGATATTGCTTCAATCATAGATTCAGCATCTTTTTTGCTTCCAACATGGTCGCTTGTAAAGAGAGAGGTTCGTATATTTGGTATGGCTTTTTTTATCTCCTCCTCTATTTTTTCCACGCCTGGGCCATATGTTGTGACCTTGTCTTCAGATCCGCAATTTGTACATTTTCTGATGTTGTCACTTGAATATCCGCAATAATGACATTGCAATATTTTTTTATGTTTATGTTCAACAAGGAAAGCTGTGCAATTGGGGCACTCAACCTTATGACCGCATGCTTTACATATTGTAAGTGGTGCATAGCCCCTTCTGTTCAAATATAATAAAACCTGATTTCCTTCTTCTATTGTCTGTTTCACTGCATTAATCATGGAGGGAGATATAAATGAATCTTTCCCCATGGATTCCTTATTCATATCTACTATTTTTATTTCTGGCATTTTTGCTATGCCAAACCTGCTTGGAAGATATATTTTGCTGTATTTTTCCAATCTAACGTTGTGTATTGTTTCTATTGATGGTGTCGCAGAGCATAAAACAACAGGACATTTCTCTATCTGACCTCGTAATACTGCTATATCCCTTGCATTATATATAACACCTTCTTCTTGTTTGTATGATGTGTCGTGTTCTTCATCAAGTATAATAGCGCTTAGTTTTGGAAATGGCAGGAAAAGACCGCTACGAGCTGCTATAATCAATTTTGCCTGCCCAGAAATAACCATGTTATAGTTATCTCTACGTTTTTTGGCAGATAGATTTGAGTGCCATTCTATTGCCTCGAATCCAAATCTATCTTTAAGCCTTGAAGTTATATGTGTTGCAAGTAATATTTCTGGCATTAATAAAAGGCATTGATTGCCCTCGTTGATTATGCGGTGGATTAAATGGTTGTAGACCTCTGTTTTTCCAGACCCAGTAACCCCTTCTAATAATATAGTTTTATGATGTCCTAGATGAGATGTAAGAAACGTTGCAGCTTCTTGCTGAGCCTGATTTAATGTTATTCCTAGTTCTTGTGAGTTATGTGAAAGCTCTAAATTAACGGTATGATTTAACTTTGCCCCATTGATGCACATTTTTAATATAAGGCCTTTTGGGTTGATTGTGTAGTATGCAACTTTTTCTATAAAGTTTAATAGCTCTTTTTTTATTACAAATGGAAAGGTTGAATTTATTGGCTTGATTTTTATATCTAAAGATTGTTCTTGTGAGATATTAGTTATAACACCTGTTAATGTTCTTGTTCTGAATGGCACTGAAACAAGTTGACCAATCGATATTCCATAGCTTGCTTCAACTTTGTATGAGAATGTTTTGTCTATGGGTATAGGCAGTAATACATCTGCTATTTTGTGCATTAAGAATTTTGTTTTAGTCTATGGTGATCCTGATGATATATTAATATATATGCTAAGGCAATTTCTATATATTACAATGGTTTATTCTGTGATATATATCTAAAAAAAGACGTGCGTTGATATGAATATATTCAAGACTATTTTAAAGGTTGGATCATTTACTATGATTAGCAGAATTTCTGGATATGCCAGAGATATGTTTTTGTCTGCAAATTTAGGTGTTGGTTTAACTTCTGATATATTTTTAATTATCTTAAGATTGCCAAATTTATTTAGGACTCTTTTTGGGGAAGGTGCATTAAGTGTATCCTTTATTCCTCTTTATTCATCTACATTAGAAAGCAAGGGATTTAAGCAGGCCCAGAATTTTGCTGCAATAACTCAGAGTATATTAAGCATAGCGCTTTTGATTTTTTGCGCTGTGCTTTATTTTTTTATGTCACAATTCATAGATGTGACTGTGCTAGGGTTTCATGACAAGCCTGATGTTATGGTTGAGATCACAAGATTAAGTCGTATTACTATTTCATATCTTGCATTCATTTCGCTTGTAACATTTTATGGTGGAGTGCTGAATTCGCATGGAAAATATGGCCCGTTTGCTTTGGTTCAGGTGATAATGAATGTGGGTTTGATTATAGCTGTTTTGTTGGATGGAATAGTTGATATGCCTCTTTTGGATATATTAGCTTATGCTATAGCGATATGTGGTGCACTAGAATTGCTGTGGATGTGGGCGATAGCTAAAATATACGGCTTTTCACCAGGATTTGCAATGCCAAAATTAACTGGAGAAATTAAGGATTTTTTTAAGAGGCTTTTGCCTGGAATCGTTGGTTCTGGTGTGTGGCAGATAAACAGCTGGATAGAAATTATGATTATTTCCGCCGTTCCAGGCGGAATGACGCTTATATATTATGCAGATAGAGTAAATCAATTGCCCCTAGCTATTATAGGGACCGCTATGGGCACTACTCTGATGCCTGTTTTGGCAAAGAAGTATGAAGCTAAGGATATATCTGCTGTACAGTCTTATAAGTGCAGCGCTATAGAATTTGCTATGTTTATGGCTATACCGGCTTCTATGATTCTTTATTTGCTGTCAGGTCCTATAATTTCTTTTTTGTTTGAGGGTGGTAAATTTACTGCGGACTCTGTTCTGAAATCAGGAGCTGCTCTTTCTATATATGCCTTTGCACTGCCAGCTCAAATAACAAGCAAAGTCTTTATAAGCTCTTTTTATGCCAGTGGAGATACCAAGACACCAGTTAAAATATCAGCCTTTTGCATATTATTAAATGCTATTGTAGCAATGTTTTTGATAGATCGGTTGCAACATTTAGGTATGGCTTGTGCCTCTGTTTGTTCTGCTTGGTCTAATATATTAATTAGCTATCTAGTATTGAAGAAACGAGGTGCGTTCTCTATCTCTGCAAATCTAATTGTTAAATTGGTAAAAATATTAATAGCCTCAAGCATTATGATCGTTACGGTTAAATTTTCTTGGGGTCTATATTCTGTGTTGATATGGGATCTGATGTTTTCATTATCCCTAGGCGGAGCTGTATATATTGCCCTTTCGTTCATCTTGAACGTTATGCCCAGAAGAGGCGCTTATTGACAAATAGGGGTGTATATGCTAAATTCCAGATCAAATTTATATTGATTATCTTATGGTTTTCGACCATTAAGTGTATAGAGTGTTGTTATGTCATCTAACAAAATAGGGTTTTGGGCTGTATTGGCTATAGTAATAGGTAGTCAGATCGGGTCAGGTGTGTTTATGCTGCCAGCAACCTTAGCTCCTTTTGGAATATACAGCATAGGGGGCTGGATTGTTTCTGGCATAGGGGCCATTTCACTTTCTATGGTGTTTGCTAACCTATGCGCTCAATATCCTAAAACAGGTGGGCCGCATGTTTATATAAATGCTGTCTTCGGGAAGACGATTGCCTTTTTTACAGGATGGACATATTGGGTTGTATCATGGGTGAGCACTACGACTGTCATAATAGCAGCCACAGGTTATATCGCCGCTCTTTTTGACATATCTGATGAAGGTATTTATTTATTGATAGAGCTTTCCCTTTTATTTGCTGTTTGCTTTATTAACCTTTTTGGAGTGTGTATAGCAGGCAGGGCGGAATCAATTTTAACTGCTCTGAAATTTTTGCCGCTATTTGTTATACCTGCATGTGCTATGTTTTTTTATGACTCTAGCAATTTAGCCCCTCAGAATTACATAGAAGGAAATGCTGATTTTTCTAGCCTCGCACAGGCAGCATTGATAACTTTATGGGGATTTATAGGATTAGAGTGTGCAACTGCTCCTGCTGGTTCTGTAGTTCGTCCTGAGGTGACGATACCAAAAGCCCTTATAATAGGAACTATAATAGTTGCATTGGTTTATGTTTTTAACAGTGTTGCCATAATGGGATTGATGCCTGCAGAAATGCTGAATGTTTCTAGAGCGCCTTATGTTGATGCGGCTAAGGTGATATTTGGTGGTAACTGGCATATGGTGATTTCTGGTGTTGCTGCAATAGTTTGTGTTGGTACATTGAATGCGTGGGTGTTGACTTCTGGACAAATAGCTTTAGGTCTGTCGGAAGATGGTATGATGCCTAAAATCTTTTCTAAAAAAAGTCATAGAGGTGCGCCATATGTCGGTGTGATAGTGAGCTGCTTAGGGATCGTTCCTGTGTTACTGATGTCGGCGACTAAGAGTATTGCCTCTGCTGTATCTATTGTTATAGAATTTTCCGTTGTTTCTTTTTTATTCATATATCTTTTATGTAGTGTTGCAAATATCTTTGTTATTTGGAGAAATAAATCCATTTCTTTTCATTATTTATCTAGTTTTATAGCCTGTTTGTTTTGTGTGTGGGTTATATCGCAGAGTGACTTAGAAAACATCATGATCAGCTCTTTCTTTACATTAACAGGTATTCCTGTTTATATATTCTGGTATAAGAGACAAAATTAATAAACTATTTATTAACGTTTTTTTGTTTTAATTGTAAGTCAATAATTTTAATTGTGGTTTTGTTATGAGCAAGTCGTCTAGATATTCTAAAAGCTTGTTGAAATTCAAAGAGAAGAATAGGCAGCTAATGAGGCAAATAATAAACGCTTCTGAATCTGAGCAAGAAAGCTTGATGGATAAGCTAATGGAAGAAGAGTCTACTGAGTCTGACTTTACATTAGGAGAAAGATTAGCGGATAATGTTGCTAAATTCGGTGGTAGCTGGGTGTTTATTATATGCTTCATGTCAGCGTCTGCTTTTTGGATGTTATATAATATTACTGCGCCAGAAAAATTTGACCCATATCCTTTTATATTATTGAATTTAGCACTTTCCTGCTTAGCTGCTGTTCAGGCTCCTATTATTTTGATGAGTCAAAATCGTCAAGAAGCACGTGATAGGAAGCGTGCTCAAGATGATTACCTTGTTAACTTAAAATCAGAATTGAAGAGCAGAGGGGTTGATCAAAAAATGGATTTATTGATCAATGAGCTCTTTTCCGAATTAATTGAAATTCAAATTACGCAAATCAATAAGTTGGAGCATTTGGAAGAGGTTGTTGGAAATATAGAACAGCAATCAAAGAAAGATATATGATTAGACATATTTCTTGTTTTTGAAGAATTTTATGTCTTAAATCAATTTAACCTTGACTTATGTGGCAACAAAGGTTAAAAATTCTCCTATTATGTAATTGTCTATTATGGTAAATCGAATGTTTGCGGTTTTAGAGACTGGTAGTAAGCAGTATAGAGTGGAAGTTGGCGACGTTATATGCGTTGAAAAGCTTTCTGCTGAATTGGGTCAAGTTGTGAAATTTGATAATATACTTGCTGTAAATGATAAGGTTGGCGCTCCAATAGTTAAGGGTGCAGTTGTGTCAGCAGAGCTACTTGAGCACAGGAAATCAGATAAAGTGATAATATTTAAGAAGAAACGCCGTCACAATTACAGGCGTAAGAAAGGTCACAGGCAAGAGCTGTCTGTGCTAAGAATCAAAGAAATTGTTTGTTAACAGAAATAGAGGTCTATAGAAAATGGCAACGAAAAAGGCCGGTGGTAGTTCGAATAACGGTAGAGATTCTGAAGGTAGAAGACTGGGTGTCAAAAAATTCGGTGGACAAACAGTTGTTTCTGGAAATATACTAATTCGTCAGCGTGGTACAAAATATCATCCTGGTGCAAATGTTGGCCTCGGAAGAGACCACACAATTTTTGCAACTTGTGATGGGACTGTATCTTTCAAGCGTGGCATGAAAGATAGAATGTTCGTTTCTGTTATCCCAGCTTAGTTTTGGGGTCTGTAGCTCAGGTGGTTAGAGCGCACGCCTGATAAGCGTGAGGTCGGAGGTTCAACTCCTCCCAGACCCACCATTTAAATGTGTTGTTCTTATCTCTCTGGAAAATCACGCTAATTTAACAATAGTTGTGTTATTGTTATTCTGCCTCTTTTTATCCAAATATAAATTCCAACCCTAATATCTAAGCTTGTCACAAGCAACGTATCTTCCTTTACAATTAAATGATGTTTTACCATCATTTTTATTTCAATATAAACTGGGATCCGGGTTCATATTTAAAGTGCAGTAGATATCTACTTAATACTTCGAGAAGAGTCTTATGTTATTTCCATTTGAAATTATGCAAACGGATTTCGTTTATGTTGATGTATAGCTAATATCGTATAAAAGAGTTATTATTTATAGTATGTATAATGGATTCGGCTTAAATATATGCAAAAGGGTGTATCTCTCTAAATCTCTAGGCTAAAAAGCTTTGCTTTTGGCTTGTGATGCCAAGAGATTTATCTCGTCCATTTTTTAGGACTTCTGATTATAATTATTCTCGTTATATCTTTGTTTTTTATGTCTTTTTTCAGGGCCTTGGTTGCTTTTGAGTCATGCTCTGCAATATCTGTGCTTAAATTCATTTTCATGATTTAAAATTGATTTTGGTATTAGATTGAAGGAGTTGTAATGTCTTTTGAAGTAAATATTGATGAGTGATTTATTGTGATATTAAGTTTGCGAGCTATGTATATGATCTAAATAGGTTATTAATCTAGTATATCCTTATGTATTTGAATTATAAATTTATCGCTAGATCGTTTATATCTGTTCGCCATTGAGAGAAATTTCTGTTTTTGTATGTTATTGTCTATTATTGAGGCTTCTTTTGCCAATGCTATGTTTGAGGCGAATAAGTCTCCCAATTTGTTGTATGCTATAGACATTTGACGCCAGATCATTGTATTCATTGGCTCTTGATTAGATGCCGCATGGAGTAGACCTATTGATTCTTTGATATCTGATACATTCCCATTGATGATCATTGTTGTTGCAAGCTGTAATTTTAAAAGAGATGATGCGGATAATATATTATATGCAGCTTTATAATTCATAAGCGCTGATGGCGTGTCACGCATAGTTAATAAAAACTGTCCTTTTAGTTCATATAAATATGGGTTTGAAAGGTCTTTGCTTATAAGTTGGTTTAACTTTGCCAATGCTTCTTGTCTTTTGTGAGCTCTGAATAGAGCTATGGATTGTGCGTATATATCAGCATTGTTATTGCCTTTATGCTTTTTTAAAACTTCTGCATAGGTATGTGTGTAAGCATAAACTTTCGCTGATGCCATGGCGAAGGCTTTTCTTATATCAGGTGTTAATATTGTATAGGTATTAGAGCTAATAGGGCTGTTTCTGAGCAGGAAATCAATTCTTTGTTTAGCTAATGGATGTGTTCTAAGTGCAGTTCTGTCATTATAATCATTAGTTCTTGCATTTTTATCAAGTGCTTTGAGTAAGGATATAAGACCAGTGTTTGGTATACCTAGTTTATTCATGTATTCTGAAGCTTTTATATCGGCTTCGTTTTCCTGCTTTAATATATGTCCTATTATATTGCGTTTTGCTGCTTCTTCTGTTCCCATTATTGTTGCGGCTCCAAGTTCAGGAGCGCCACCAATTGCTCCTGCTATTCCTAATATAGATCCCAATATTGAAGCTTTGCTTATTTGGTTGACGTGGTCTGTTCTGTTAAGTATGTGTCCTGCGCTTATATGCCCGCATTCATGAGCTATAACGCCAGCTATTGCACTTGGATCTTCGCTGAATGAAATTAGACCAGTGTGAAGAAATATATTTTTTCCATCTAATACGAATGCATTGATTTGTTCGTCTTCTATGATATGTGCATCTATTTTTGATGATATTTTGGCGGATTCAAATATAGGCTTAGCTATTTTTAATATGATTGATTCAGTTTCTGCATCTCGAATGAATCTCGCTGAGTTTGAAATGTTACTGTGTAAGGTTAGTATAAATGATAATATTAATGCACATTTATTCATCGACTTAAGAAGTTTGTTGTATGAATTTTTGTATTCTAGAGACTAAGGCGTCAACTAAGAAATGTACGTCATCGTTATTACTTTCTATTGTTATATCGCTTTCCGAATAAATTTGTGTTCGGTCGTCTACTAGTTTTTGTAATATTTCCAGTTTGTTTTCATAGTTCAGTTCTGGGCGTGTGTTTCTTTTTGATACGCGTTCGTATATTGTGTTTACATCTGTTGACAGCCACACTGAAATAGATTGTTCTTTTATCATGTCCCTAATTTCAGAATCCATAAAGCTGTTGCCGCCAGTTGAAAGAACTGTGGGGCCATAACGTAGTATCTCTTTTATGGTCTCAAATTCTTTTTTTCTAAAATAAGGTTCCCCTCTGAAGTCGTATATATCAACTATGCTTAAGCCTTCTCTTTCCTCTATGACTTTATCGCTGTCATAAAATTGAAGATTGAGCCTTTTAGCCAGCCTTTTACCTATTGTGCTTTTCCCACTGCCCATCATTCCTATTAAGACAATGGGCTTTGTAATTTTTATTTTCATTATCTTATTACTATTGATTCAATGTGCATGATATATTGAAAAATTTTGAACTGCAAGAGATTTGTTGGGGTTCTGTGTTTCTGGTGAATTATCTTCGTTTCAGACTAGTATTATAGTATTGCATACAGTTTGTATGCCCTTTTTTATTTTTTATATATAAGTTAATAGGTGATCTTTGCTTATACTTATTTTTTGTTTATTTTAATAAAAAGTCTTGACTAGAAGGTAGATAGGAAATATTATGCGACAACTGATTGATGCACAAATGACTGTGATCAAGGCCTTTTTCTTTTAAGTATAGGTCTTGTTGTGAAGTTAAGTTAAAGATCTTGGAGATTATTAGATGCCTACAATTAACCAGTTGATTAAAAATCCCAGACTTTCTAAGTCTGTTAAAAATAAAGTGCCCGCTCTTGAGGGATGCCCTCAGAAGAGGGGTGTGTGTATGCGTGTGTATACTACTACGCCTAAAAAGCCTAACTCAGCTCTACGTAAGGTATGTAGGGTTAGGTTAACAAATGGGTTTGAGGTTACTAGCTATATTCCTGGTATAGGCCATAACCTGCAGGAACACTCTGTTGTTCTTATAAGGGGTGGGCGTGTGAAGGACCTTCCAGGTGTTAGGTATCATACATTAAGAGGCGTGCTTGATACGCAAGGCGTGAAAGATCGTAAGCAAGGCCGTTCTAAATACGGCGCTAAGCGTCCTAAATAAATAGAGGTTGATATATGTCTAGAAAAAGAGCTGCTATAAAAAGAGAATGCAATCCTGATGCTAAGTACGGCAATCTTATAATAGCTAAATTCATTAATAATCTTATGCTTTCGGGCAAGAAATCTGTTGCCGAGAGTATAACGTATAATTCTCTCGATGTTATATCTCAAAAATTGAGTGTAGATCCAGTTGAGGCTTTTGAAAAGGCTCTTTCTAATATTAGGCCTATGCTTGAGGTTCGTTCTCGTCGTGTTGGTGGAGCTACGTACCAAGTGCCTGTAGAGGTTCGTCCTTCTAGATCTATGGCTCTCGCTATGCGCTGGTTGATCTCTTCTGCAAGGAATAGAAAGTCAGAAAAAACTATGTCTGATAGATTAGCTTATGAATTAATAGAGGCTTATAACCTAAGGGGCGAAGCTGTTAAAAAGAAAGATAATACGCATAAAATGGCTGAAGCTAACCGTGCATTTGCTCATTATAAGTGGTAGGAGATTTTAATATGAGACAAACTAAAATCGAAGATTACAGAAATATAGGCATCATGGCTCACATAGATGCTGGTAAAACCACTACTACTGAGCGTATATTGTATTATACCGGGCGTTCTCATAAAATAGGAGAAGTTCATGACGGTGGTGCTACAATGGATTGGATGGAGCAAGAGCAAGAGCGTGGTATAACAATTACTTCTGCTGCTACTACATGTAATTGGAAGAGCGAGGAAGGTAAGGTTTGTCGAATAAATATAATAGATACACCAGGGCACGTTGATTTTACCATAGAGGTTGAGAGATCTCTGAGGGTTCTTGACGGTGCTGTGGCCGTTTTTGATGGTGTTGCTGGGGTTGAGCCTCAGTCAGAGACCGTTTGGAGGCAGGCTGATAAATATAATGTTCCTAGGATGTGTTTTGTAAATAAAATGGATCGTATAGGTGCTGATTTCTATAGATGTGTAGATATGATAGTTGATAGGCTTGGTGCAAATCCTGTTGTTCTTCAGCTTCCTATAGGGTCCGAAGATCAATTTATAGGTGTTGTGGATCTTCTGAAGATGAGGTCTATCACATGGAAGGATGAGAGCTTGGGTGCTGAGTTTATGTATGGCGATATACCATCTGATCTAGTTGATAAGGCAAATGAATACCGTTCTAAGCTTGTAGAGTCTGTTGTTGAAATGGACGATGATGCTATGGAAATGTACCTATCTGGTGAAGATGTTGCTGTTGACGTTCTAAAAAAATGTATACGTAAAGGTGTGGTATCTGGAAAATTAGTTCCAGTGTTTTGTGGTAGTGCGTTTAAAAATAAAGGCGTTCAGCCTTTATTGGATGGCGTTGTAGATTATCTACCTAGCCCAGTGGAGATAGCCCCTGCTTCTGGAATAAATTTAAAAGACGAATCTGATGTTTCTATCGAATCTAGAGACGATTCAAAGTGTGTTGCTCTTGCTTTTAAAGTTATGAATGATCCTTTTGTGGGATCGTTAACATTTGTTAGGATATATTCCGGAGTATTGAAAGCTGGTTCTACTGTTGTGAATACAGTCAAACATTCTAAAGAGCGCGTTGGAAGGATGCTTTTGATGCATGCTAATCAGAGAGAGGATGTGAAAGAAGCTTATGCTGGTGATATAGTTGCGCTAGCTGGACTAAAAAACACCACAACAGGTGATACATTATGTGAAGATGGTATCAGTGTTGTTCTTGAGCGTATGGAGTTTCCTGAGCCAGTTATAGAAGTTGCTGTTGAGCCTAAGTCTACTGCGGACCAAGAAAAAATGGGGATAGCTATATCTAGATTAGCTGCTGAAGATCCTTCTCTTAGGGTTAAGGTAGATCATGAATCTGGTCAAACTGTTCTTGCTGGTATGGGAGAGTTACACTTGGAAATCATAGTTGATAGAATGAGAAGGGAATTTAAGGTAGATGCTAATATAGGTGCGCCTCAAGTTGCTTATCGTGAAACTATCACTAAAGAATATGCTATAGATTACACTCATAAAAAGCAGAGCGGAGGAGCTGGTCAGTTTGCTAGAGTTAAGATCACTTTTTCTCCTATGGAGCCAGGTTCAGGTTTTCAATTTGAAAGCACAGTTGTTGGAGGTAACGTTCCTAAAGAATTTATCCCTGCTGTTGAGAAGGGAATAGATATGGTGCGTCAAAGTGGCATACAAGCTGGTTATCCAGCTATAGATTTTAAGGCAGTTCTTACTGATGGAGCTTATCACGATGTTGATTCTAGTGCCTTAGCGTTTGAAATTGCTGCTAAAGCAGCATTTAGAGAAGCTATGTTAAAAGCTGGTCCTCAGATCTTAGAGCCTGTTATGAAAGTTGAAGTTATCACTCCAGATGAATTTATGGGAGATGTTATAGGTCATCTAAATAGTATAAGAGGTCAGATTTTAGGTATGGAGCCTAGAGGAAATGCTCAGGTTGTAAAAGCTACAGTACCTTTAGCTACAATGTTTGGGTATGTGAATACTCTTCGTTCTATGACGCAGGGTCGTGCGCAATATAGTATGCACTTTTCTCATTATGAGGCTGTGCCTAAAAATGTTGCAGCTGAAATTATTGAAAAATCATCGTAAAAATAGGAGTTTGTTATGGCAAGAGAGAAGTTTAATAGGACAAAGCCCCACGTTAACGTAGGTACGATAGGGCATGTGGACCACGGTAAGACAAGTTTAACAGCAGCGATCAGTAGTTTTTTCTCTGCGGATAAG
>JACCDN010350841.1_pt1 | contig 27461 bp, 25 predicted proteins | sample 7441691 | NCBI WGS metagenome assembly JACCDN01 (sample SAMN15323439, study PRJNA562643) | freshwater metagenome | isolation source: river surface water | place: USA:Blue River Watershed | collected 2017-08-16 | reverse complement strand
TTTAAAAAAGGTTAAAATATCCTATTTTTGCCGCCTACATCGAAAGATGCGGGCCTATAGCTCAGTTGGTTAGAGCACCTGACTCATAATCAGGGGGTCCCAGGATCATGCCCTGGTGGGCCCACTCCTTGATAATCAAGCAGTTACAAGCAAGTTTTTAATAACTTTTTTGTAGCTGCTTTTTTCATTTGCACCACAATTTGCACCACAACTCTATTCTTAAACCCCGCGGAAACATTGGGAATGATGTTTTTGGAGAGAATAGATATTTTGGAGAATAATATAATAAAGATGACTTTATATAATTTAGAAATTACCGGGATAATGGAATTCATTAATATCATCACTAGCATCGATATGGAATTCAATAGTTTCATTTGAGTTAAGCATTCCAATAGTATTTGAAATTTTTATTAGTTTAGTCTTCAACTCATTAGCTGCTGGATTTTGAATACTAATGTATTTTAAGTTAGACATTTCATTTAAAATTTCCCTATCAATATCCCTATTAAAATCAGCGAGAGAATATCCTATTATAACCAAATGAGTAGTTTTTTTTGCAATTTCTTTAGCATGATTTTTTGCTTGCGTGCTGTAATAATTCTCCTCAAATGCAAATGAAATAGAGTTACGTACTCTCTGTCCAATTATTGAATTGGTGTTGAAATTTTGAGCAACTAGAGTTAACATAGTATTAAAGTTATCTGGATTTGTTAAATCAAGATTATTACAACTATTATAGGATCTATTATTAATATCAAAATAATAACCTGCACACCCATTTAAGTGAACAAGAAGATATGTTTCAGGATTAGAATTATGTAACAATTTATGTTTAGATATTAATTCAAACCCGGGATAAGTGTAAAATTTATCTGCCACTTTACTAATATGGATTTCATCAGCTGAGGCAATTGCTTCTTCAATTTGAAGGTCATAGTTCCATGTTAATAGACTAACATTGTTTTTAAATGATAGATTATTAGCACTCTTATCTCTTATTTTAGCTATTAATTTTGTGTAACGATTGTCAACTTCACCCTTACCAGAATTTGCAGAAAAATATACCCAAATTAAATTCTTAATATTATTTACAATTTCAGGTTTATTGAAAGAAAGACTTGCTAATGTATCTAAAGAACCTTTCTCTCTAGCTAATTTTATTATTCCTTTATAATTGTCTTCAAATGATTTGAGATAACTTTGATTAACAATATTAACCGGAAAATTTCTTCCAATTGTAATGACTTCCTCCATTTTATTTACTAAACCATAATCTAATGGCAATGCTTTGCAACTTGCACCTGCACCAAACATGTAAGTTAAATGCTCCATAAATTTATTTAATTAAAAAATTGAGGGTCCCAGCGGGATCACAAACAAAGTAAGAAAGTCGTTGTAAATAAAGAGTTTACAGCGACTTTTTTCATTTTGGTCAAACATAGTTAAAACATTTAGCGCTTCTTAATTTACCGTTACCTGCCCATTCATAAGCATTGGGAGTAGCCAGTCTCTTAATTGTATTAGTGTTTGGTTTTCTACTAGATTGTCGCCAATTTTATCATTCATTGGGATCGTAACTTCCCCATATTTTTCAATTAACTCATAATCTGGTACTGCATACTTCAACACTTTGATATCACTTGGATATACATGGGGTTGAGCGGAACCGGTTGCTTGGCTTAAAATATGAGGTTGGATGAAATTTAGATATTGAAGCAAAATCAACGTTTCAGCATCAGTTTTCCCTCGAACAGTTATACAATCAGAAGCAAAAATTGGTTCTCTCCAAAAATTAATATATCCGGCATTTGCCCCTGAGCCACTAATAGTAATAGTATTTCTTAATCTATTAGGAGTTGAATGTAAATATGAATAATCAACTCCTGCAGCTACAACCTTTATTGAGCCGTTTATGGCATCCTTCGCTGTTATCAATTCACCCTTCTTCACTTCTGCATAATCATCAATAGAACAAACTCTCCATCCATTTGGAATCTCCCTCTTCAACTCTTCATTCCAAACCATTTTACCACCACTAGACTTATAAGGCTTACCATGTTCATTAGGGAAATCAAACTGAACAAACCAATAATCATATAAGGTTTTAGCCATTGATTCTAATTCCGCTATAATTCTATTATTGAGTTTAATTTTAAAATCCAACGATGAAAGTAATGCTGCTATCTTTTTTTGCTCAGTTAGTTTTGGGACTCTTATTGAATATTCACTCAATAAATCAAATGTTATTTGAGGGAAAGAACCTATTCTGTTTTCAGCTCTATCTTGCAATACAGAAAGCATGTGGTCGTTAGTTAGATAATAATAAAAGTACTTGTTATCAACTTCGGGATTAACATTACGTAATACCATTAATTTGGTTGAAACAACAAAGTCATCTGTATCATCAATTTCAACATAAGCATACCTTCTGTTTTTTGGTCTTATTTCACTAAACAAAATATCATCCTTCTTAATTGTTTTTTTTGCCTGCCCCTTTAATTCATTTATTGACAAGTGGTTAATATTAATAATTTCTCCATTTTCTACATCAGAAGTATTTAAAAACTTCAATACCGGTTTGTCAAATTTATGAGTTATTGAAACACTCTTTACAACTTCATTAATTTTAAGATACTTATTCATACTTCAATCTATTTAATTGTTTCTGAATTTCCTTTTCCAAGGTTTTTGATTCCGTAAAAAGTGCGTCTAAATTTGATTTAAACCCTTCTATTTTTGTAGCAAACTCCTTCGGTGTGATTTCCGTGTATTCAATCTTTATATCAAAATATTGCCCGGCACTTAAGCTGTAATTCTTTTCGGCTATTTGTTCATAAGAAACTACTACAGAAAAATCCTCTATTGCTTCGTGCTTGTTAAAAGTGTTTATTATTTTCTGTTCTTCATCATGCGAAAGCAATGTCTTTTGATTCTTACCATCTTTAACTGTTGTACCCAACTTAGAGGCATCCATCAAAACAATATCCCCTTTCTTATTCTCATTGTCAATAAATAGTATACTAACGTTGGTTCCAGTAGTAGCAAATATGTTACTTGGCATACTTATTACACCTCTCAGCATCTTTTGTTCTACTAGCTTCTCTCTAATTTTACGTTCAATACCACTTTGTGCAGTGATAAATCCAGTTGGAACTACAATAGCTGCTTTTCCTTTTGCAGACAAGGAATACATTATGTGTTGGATAAACAAAGGGTATATTGCCATGCCCTCTTTCTTAGCCTTTGGCACATTTGGAACACCGGCAAAGAAACGCTCATTATTCACTTTGGTTTCTAAGTCTGCAACATAATCACTAAAGTCCAATTTAAAAGGAGGATTAGAAACTATAAAATCAAATTGCTTTAATCTGCCATTTGCTTCTTTGTGATAAGGCTCCAAGATTGTATTTCCTTTTACAATATTTGGTATTGAGTGGACCAGATTATTTAGAATTAGATTTAACCTCAAAAGGTTTGAAGACTTCTGTGATATATCCTGAGAATAGATTGTACACTTATCCTCTCCAATAGCATGTGCCAAATTCATTAACAATGTTCCTGAGCCGGCTGATGGATCATAACAAGTTACATTTTTAGTACCCTCTGTAACCAAACAAGATGCCATAATTTTAGCAACTGCATGTGGCGTAAAGTATTCTGCATACTTACCTCCACTATTTGTATTGTAATCCTTAATTAAGTATTCAAAAATAGTTGCATAAAAGTCAAACTTCTCGTGGAATATGTTTTCAAAACTAAAACCAATTAATTTATTGATAATGGCTTTGCAAAATTCATCACGCTTATCTGTTACATACTTGCTAATATTTTCAAAAAGCACAATCTTCTCTCCACCTTCAGTAAGTACCGAAAATAAGCCACTATTCTCTTTAGCAATGTCTAACAAGGTATTATCAAATAATTCAGCAAACTTGGGATTATTCTGATTGTCAAATAAAGTTGAAATAAACTGATTTGTTTGAAGCCTAGCAGTATTTTCATTCAACTGAAGCAATAACATTTCATAATCTCCTTTCTTATACCCCTTTAAAACCTTAACCAAGTTTTCTGCCTTTTCAAGCTTTTTGTCCAATTTTTTAATTTCATAAATAAACTTATCATTTAGAAACTTGTAAAGGAATACTTGTGTAATAATCTTAAACTCATTACCGTCATTACCTAAACCGTAGTTTGCACAAACACTCTTTAAATCATCAATGAGTGCTTTCGTCTTTTTTTCAAATTCTAATGTTGTACTCATGCTGCTGTTATTCCGTGATATTCGTTAATATATTCTTTTACTATCAAACTGTTTATTCTTTTTGACTTTTCAACATCCAAGCCAAATTGTGATTTGGTGTTCAATTGATTAATTACCATTCTCATCATCATTGCTTCTATATAACTTTCATTCTCAAGCATATTAGAGTTCTGAGTTATCAAAGTATCTACCTCTTTCTTCAATCCTTGAAGCGCTTCAAAAAGTTTACTTTCACTTTCAGTTAAAGGGTCTTTTTCCATTAATCGCTTATGCAAACGTGCATACTTTTCATCATTATCGTATTTGGCTTTAAGAAGCTGATTCTTTCTTTCTAACTCCCTTGCCTCATTGTAAATCTTATCAAGCTCTTTGATATTACTCTCCATTTCTTCCTTTGTAACCTCATTCAAGTTCTTTTTCTTAAACAACCTTTCTAGCTCTTCCTTTAAAGAAATAAAATACGGGTCTTTCTGGTCAAAATTACCACCTAAAGCCAATCTTGTTTTTTGTAGAATATCTTTTAGCTTATCTGCAAGGACCATTTCTTCCTCTTTTACCTTCACAAATGCAAATACAACATCTTCCAAAGCAAGGTTTAGCAAGTTGGTGGTATCAACACTATTTTCAAGTGTCTCCTTGGTGTTAATAAGCATCAAGTGATTATTAGCCTCTCTGGACAATACAGTCAACTTATAAAAATCCAGCTTGTCCAAAAGATCGTATTTGCCAGACAGTCTTATTATGTTATATAATTCCTTTGCGGTATTTAAAGCCTTCGTAATTTTCATCATTTCAGCACGGTCCTTAATCTGTGTAATCTGCTGTGAAAAAACTTCAGCATTCTTAGTATCAAATCGAAATAATACATCTTTAATATCGCCAATCTCTTTATTAATTTCCTCTTGTGATTTAAAGATATTTGAATAGTGTTCCATTTCATCACCAAGCTCTGCCTGCAACTCGTTAAAATAGTCTTTGTTTGTTTTATCAAACTCCTTTTTAATATCTGCGAAATCTACAACATACCCATATCTGAAATCTTTATAGGTTCTATTTACCCTGGTTAGCGTCTGTAATAAATTATGTGCTTTGATTACACGTCCGATGTAAAGCTTTTTTAATCTTGGTGCATCAAATCCAGTTAAAAGCATATTATAAACGAATAAAAAATCAATTTTCTTTTCTTTAAACGCTTCAACTAAATTATTTCTTTCCTCTTTTGTTTCAACATCGTGCAATATTACCGCAGCAGTCTTAACCTTTGCTCCCAAACGCTGTTGTTCTCCATAGGAAGCATTTGGTTCAGCAGCCATGCTTAGTTGTTCAGAATTTGCATATTTAGCTAAGAATATTTCATGCATTTTCTTTGCTTGGTCGGCTGAATCACAAACTACCATTCCACCTATAGAATTGTCGTTCATTGCAATTCTTGCTTTCTCAAAATCTTGTACTATATAATCAAGCATTGGCTCAACAAATTTATTGTGAGCATATACTATTTTCTTATCTGCATCGCCTTTAAGGATTTCAATTTCCTCTAAAGCCTGCTGCATTGTTAACTTATAGCTTGTTTCTATCTCCTCACGTATCAACCTTAATGTATACCCATCAGCAATAGAAGAATTGTAATAGTATTTGTGAATATAAGCCCCAAATAGAGACTTTGAATTATAATCATTACCAAGTAGAGGCGTGCCAGTTAAGCCTATCTTAATAGCACCGGGATCGGATTCATTTAGGTTTGCCAAGAAGCTTCCCTTAGGATTATAACTTCTGTGCACTTCGTCCAAGAAGTAGACTCTTTGAATGTTTAATTGATAGTCGTTATTTTTAATTACGTCAGTATCATCTTGAAACTTTTGAATATTCACAACAGTAATTTCTGCCTTACCAGAATTATTATGAATTACAGTTGTTGCTTTGATATCCTTCGCAAACTCCTCACGTGAATTGATTTCATGAACTACAATTCCTCTACTTTTAAATTCCCTACCGGCTTGTATTAGTAAATCAATGCGGTCTACAATAAAATAAAATTTGGGAATAACTCCCTTCCTTTGAAAATAATCAGTCAAATACCTAACATTATAAAAAGCAAGTGCAGTCTTACCACTTCCTTGTGTATGCCAAATAATCCCTTTTTTGACACCAGCTTCTAATTTAGCCTCAATTGCTTTTGTAGCAAATATTTGAGGGTAACGCATTATGTGCTTTTGAAGTCCACTTTCTTCTTTTACATAAACAAGTGCATATTGTAATAAGAACGAAAGTCTTTCCCTTTGAAAAAGGGATGTACAAATCCTATGAGTAGGTGAATCTGGATTCTTATTGGTAATAAATTCAGGAGAAGATTTAATACTAACAAGGTTATTATCTTTTAAGACCGTCATTTCGACTTCCTCATCAAGGGGAGTCAAAATGCTATCTAAATTGAATTTTTCTTCTTCCCTAAAATAATTGAAACCAGGCTTTTGATAAGAGGCAGTAGCGTAAAAAGCACCTTCTAATGGCAAAGATGAATTATCGTCATACTCCATATTATTGGAGAATACCATTAACTGAGTAATGTTGACAAAATTTCTGAATTTCTTATTCCTAAATCTACTTTCAATTCTTCTGTGCTCTGCTAAAATGCCGTCTTGATTATTTGGCTTTTTAACCTCAATGAATGCTAATGGTAATCCATTAATTAACAAAATCACATCAGGACGAAATTCCTCATCATCTTTTTTATAAGTAAGTTCAGTTGTTACTTGAAAAAGGTTGTTGTTAAAGTCCTCGAAATCGATCATTCTAATGCCTGACCTGTTATTAAGCTTTTCAAAGAATGCTTTACCCAAATCTTCATTCTCAAGACAAAGGGCTACTTCATCGTAAAATCTGTCTACATCCCCAATTGACAATTCAGGATTTAGCTTCTTTACACTCTCTTTAAATACATCTACAAAAATGTTGGTATTAAAATCCCACTTAGCCCCTTTTAGTGAGAGGTATTCATACCCTAATCTACATAAATGCAGAATAGCTGGAATTTTGACCCTTGAATTTTCGTTAAATGCCATTTTCGTATAGATTCAGCTTCTAAATAAATTTACCGATTTTTAATTACTGCTAAAGTTACTTAAACAAAGTATTTTGACCTATTTTATTATAATTTTTGATTATATTTAAAAACATTTTTAATTTTTATGTTACAGTGTATAAATTATTGGCTTTTTAACAAAAAGATGACATTCAAGGAAAAAAGGTTGAAAGTAATAAATAAGAAAATCGCACAATCATTCGACTACAAAGAAATAGTTAGATTAACACACCTTTATAACAAGGTAAGTGGCAAAAAAGATGACTACTTAAGTACTTTTAAAACTTTAAATAATTATTTAAACTCAAATGAAAAAAATGAATTATGAATTTTATTAAATTACTTTTAAAAATTAATATTCAACATATAGTATGTGGTCTTATCGCCGCGCTTTTTGCAACCTACTTTTTAAAAAATTCATACACAATTCCGATTTCAACTTTGTTACTATCATTTACTATTGCAATTAGAGAATATAGAGCCAATTCTGTTAAGTCTGAATTTGAGTTAATACCTGATGATAAATTAATTGAGCTTGCGAAAGAATCTGAGCAGTCTAGAGAGAAATTTGCAATTCTAAAAAAGGGTTATATAAGTGGTTATTTGATGGGTTTATTTTGGGGAAGACTATTTAGTTCAATAGTGCTAATCTTTATATTATCATTATTCTTTAGGATTTTTTTAATATGAACTTACTCTTTCACGTTTATTTTATAATCATATGGGGGGCATTTTAAAAAATAATATTTTTGACTAAGCATTGCAATATTTTATTTCATTTGGCAACTTATATACTCATTAACAAATTCAGTGATATTATTATATTCTACACCTCTATATTTATTTAAAATATAGTTTGGCGCAGGACCAGTATGATGAACATATACAGAGTGAAATAGTATAGCATACATTTTAATCCAATCTTTGTTATCAATTTTATTTAACTCTGCAATTGCATTCGAGCATTGTTGGTCAAATTTCGTAATCTTTATTTTATCACTACTACGATCGAGATTAAATTTATTCAAAAACAAGAAATACAAGTTCCTTCCTAACCAATAAAGAAATAATAAAGGTATTAGAAAAATAAAAAGAATAAACATGATCAACTTAATGCAAATCATTAATATTTTCATTTTTTCAAATAAGAACTTAACACTCATGTTTTACAAATTCGGGGTTAATCAATTCCTGTTGCCAAAATAACGACACATATCAGTCATATAAGCATGTGCCGTAATGAGTTCGTGTACATCAATATTGACTCTTAAACCTAAGTCTCTATCATTTTCCATTTGTTGTACTATTCTGTAATAATGATTATCTAATACTTCTAAGTTAACTTCTGGTTCGTGGTTAAGATTTAACATATTTGAATAGTAGGTAAGCAATGATGTATTTACTATATTTTCATTAGAATAATTGAATAAAGGAGGTTGTGCAAATTTATTTAATTGAATAGTGACTTCAGGATCATCTTTTGTACTATATCCATCAATAAATTTGTTAAATAACCTAACCAACAATACGACGCCAAGAATTACAGTAAATGGGTTCATATAATACATTTATTAAAACGGGAACTCGTCATCCCCATTAATACGAAGAAATAGTCTTTGTCCTAAAAGTTCTTTATTATAAGTGTCAAACTTGAAATTATTACATTCAAAAATATCAGTCACTTTATCATTTTCAGACATAATCATGAGTTCAATATAAGTATCATCATTGTCACCAATAAATGCTACCCCAATATGGCCGTGTTGGCATCCCTTACACACACCATTAGAACTCACTAATCTTACATTTCCTCTTTCTTTAAAAATATCAAAAACTAAATTTAACTTCTCTAAGAAAAATGGCTTATCAACATCTGAATATTCTCGGTAGTCTAATATTTTATCAAGTGCGTAAATATCCATCCTGCCAATAAAATACTCTACAGCGTCCTTATGGGTCATTCTATTTAAAATATCCTGCTCGAATTTTCTTTGTACGTACTTGCTGTGAAAATCATAAATATTTTTATACTTACACCCATTAAAATTAGCATTAGCAATAGATGGCAGACCTTCTGGCGCGATTGATACTGATTTAAATAGGTCCTCATATTCGTTTATCCAAAAATCACGATCTATATATCCAGCCTCCACCTCAAGGGCTTCCTCACAGAACCTATCAGCAATTTCATAGGCCTTTGTAGCATTAAGCCCCCCTTCTTGTAAACCCAACTTAAACTTGGTAATCAATGTAATTAGCTCTTTATATTGATAAGGACTCAAGCTAGCTGCTATAGATTCTGCCATTTCATATTCTTCGATTATAAAATAACTAATAGCCAAGCCCGCCTTAGCCTCATCCAAGTCATTTCTCGAAATCAATAGTTCCTTATATAGTTCAATTGCCTCTTTATACATATCATCATGAAAAAGATCGTGCGCCTTCTGTAATTGAGGACTAGGAGATGTTCTTTGATAGGCTTTAAATGGTACAAGATGCTTTAATCGTTTTACCTCAAAAGGTTCTTTGTGATTTTTAAACACATCCTCAATAGGCATCTTTAATGCGGGGGCAATAAAATCCAATAAAGTAACTTCTTTTGCTTCATAATATTCTGAGTTATTTATATAATGAATTCCATCACCTTCTGGATTGTGATACTTTTCTAACATTTTACTATAATGTAATGTGAATGCTTCTACAAAATCAAGCAAAGGATAAAAATCTATAACTCCCACAGTTAATGGGAACTCGGCAAATAGTTTTTCATACCCTTTTGATAAAATCTCGGGGTCAGCTATAAATGTATCAATATACAACTTGGTCAGAAACTTGCCTAATTGTTCGTGTTTAGTTAACCATTCAATTATTGGCCTATCTACCTTGTTTTTAATTTCGGCATATTCATGAAGTGCGTTTATTGCATTTGACTTTTCATTCAAATACATACTCAACTTTAATAACTCTTTATAAAATCTATGAAATTCGCCCAATGAGCCATCTACTGGAGTATACGGAATTACCTTATATACCCAACGATACTTATGCAAGATTTCAAAAATCTCATTCTCGTTAACAAGTTTATAGTCATTAATTTCATCCACAACTCTTCTGCAAAGTTGTTGTGCTTTTCTTCGGTTCATAAAATCTTAAATTATTTTCTGCAAATAGCTAATCTTAAAATACAGTTTCACTCATTACAAACTCACTTCTCGTTCCTTCTTTATATCCTCTATATTCAATTTTCTCATTCTTTTTGGGAATAACGATTTTTAAATAAAAATCGATTCCGTAATTAGTCTGCTTTTGATTAAATAAAACTTCAGCTATTCCGGAAGCATTATCATAGTCATTTTTAAATTTCCATTTGAATTTGGATTTAACTTCAATAAACTTAGAATCATTAGACTTGATTGTATCAGAGAAAAAATCATACACTAATCCAAATGAAGATGTTTTATCAACAAAACTATAGTTTATGAGTTTTATAGGATTTTGTTGATCTAATTCAAAAATCAACTTGCCCCCTCTTTCAGTATCAAACTTAGTCATATTTATTCCGTTATGGGATGACTTTGTAATTATATACTTTTCTGATTTACTAAATATGCTTTGACTATATAAATTCTGATGAATTAATAGCAAAATATAAATTATGACTCTAATTTTCAATGCTTCAATTTAAATGCGTGAATTCTGATTTTTTTGCTATACTCAGGTTTGAAGTCTTCAACACATTTCATATCAAGACACTCATAAACGTCTATTATTCGGTTTGTATTTACATCAATTTCAATTAACAACTCTATGTAACTTTTGTCTTTGTTTCCTAAAAAGCAATGTGATTTATGCCCAGGTTTACATCCGTTACAAATGCCAGGCCAAACACCCAAATATTGATTTCCCCTAATTTGCATCTCCTCAAATGCTTCATGCATATATTGCATGTATTTATGTTTATCAATATCTTGACTAGTTTTAATATCTAATAATTTATCAATATTGTAAGTATCCATTTTCTCAAAAAAGTAGATAAATGCTTCTTCTTGAGACATATGTTCTAAAATATTTTTTTCAAAAAGCAATTGTTCATATTTACCCAAAAAAGAACCTATTTGTAAGTAGAACTTATTACCAAAAAGCATTTTAGGCTTTGTTTCACTTGATTCTTGCATTTTTGAAATTCCTTCATATAAAGCAGCATTAGTTTCTAGCCACTTATGCGGGTCATATAATACTTCAAGCTCTAATAGCGCTTTTTTGCAGAAATCGTCTGCTATTTCATAGTCTTGTTTTGTCATTTAGGAATATATTTAGTGTAACAAGAATCCATAATTATGCAAAATCTTCAGGCGGAATTATACTTGGTGGCGCCATTTTACTACAACGAATAATTTTCCAATTCCACGCCTTTTTCTCTTTATTAAAAGATTTAATCGCATCTACCGAAATGAAGTCTCCATTTACTAGATTATTCCTAGTAATAAAGGAAGGATGAACATAAATATCATCTATAAATCCAAATGACTTTCCTTCTGATATTTTAATTGACCCATAAACAACTTGTGTAAATAATTTTTTTAGTTCTTTATCGTCAGATTTTTCTATAGAATAAACACGGTATAGTCCATCTTTTTGTCCATTTTCAAATCTTACATTTAATGTGTCGCCAATTTTAACGCTATTCAAATACCGTTCGTATTTAAAAAAACCAAACTTGTTTTCAGAGGCAATGAAATTCAAGATTTTTTTATCGGAGTTTACAAATTCTACAATTACTGATTCCTCTAAAATATCACTAAACAAAATTGATTCTGCAGCAGATAAATAATTTTTATAAAATCCAATATTTGATCTTGAGGATGAAGCTGATTTATACCACTCCATTTCTAACCAACCTGACACTTCAGCAGGTATGGTAAATTTATGCTCCTTTCTAGCACTTAATAATAAGTCGATCTCGGTTCTTGCCTCATTGTAATGTTTTTTTTCTATTAAAATGCTTGCCATTTTTTGTCTTAGATTTACCAACATTTCCTCAGGACTTTTACAACTCAAAGCCCTACAATAACATGCAAAAACTTTTTTAGAATCATCAGAAAATGCTTCAGCCAAAATTTGCCAAACCCAGAAATCATTAAGTTTCTTTCTAGCAAAAGGCAATAATATCTTAAGCATGTTTTCTTTATCATTTAATGCCAATAATAATTTTGCATTAAAGTATGCTGGATATTGAAATTGAGGATAATTGTCTACAATTTTAGATAATATAGGGAGGAAAGTGGCAGCTTTTTCCTTGTTAAATATTAATTCACCAAATTGATTTTGTTTTGGTAATAAATGTTTAGAATAAGCTATATATGCTTTCTCTGCAAGTGCCATTACCTCTTTACCATTTGGTAGTTTTTCTTTTTGATAATCCTCAGATCTTAAATTTTTTAAATCCCACCAATCAGCGAATGCAATATATCTATTTGAATCTTTTAATCCTTTATGCATTGCATTAAAAAGTACACTGTACCATTTTGAATTTCTATTTATTGGTAGATCTTTAATTGCATCAAATAAACAGTGCATTTTATTTAAATCGACCAATTTTTCTTGAGTAATAAATCTTGCCATTTTGGATATGACTATTGATATATTTTCAAAAAACATTTCCTCCGACTTAGGTAAATCCAATTGTTTTACTTCATCAATTTTCAATAAAAATGAATCTAAATCTGATGTATATGCATCAAGTTGTGCATATAGGACCCAACTCAAATTTCTTTTACTCCATATATTACCTGGATCTGCTTCTAGCTCTTCTTTAGCCATAACATATGCTTCATCCAATTTTCCAGATTGGCGTAATTCTTTTATTTCCTTAGCTGGCATAATCTTGATTTATAATTTTTGAAAATGCCATTTTTATGTCAGATAACAAAGATTGGCTATTTGACGAATTTTTTAGTGGAATGACCCTTCCAAAAAATCCATTCTTATCATATTCGAAATCTAAAACGACAGTTTCATTATTTCTCTTAAAAGTGTATCGTTCTCTATAATTTTGATGTTGAATTTCAGTAATGTAAACATCTTTATCCTTAAACAATAATTTCAAATCATCAAATAAACTCTTTGTAAAAGGGAGCCTTTCTTCTATTTCTGGATCAAAGTTTATATGACCTGCAATATCTTTATAATTATTTCTTTTTATTGAAAGCATTGGCAAATTATCTAAAAGTTGCTCAATTTTTAAATTGAAATTTTTATCTAGTGAAAGATTTGGCATTAGCGTTAATGGATTTTTGAATTCCATTTTGCCATTTATATAAGTTCTAAAAGTAGCTTTAAAATCTTCTTTCATAAATGTATATCGGAGTTCATAACCAATTTTCTCCCATCTAGCTATGTTAATACCGTTTTTCTTTAACAAATGACGCAGAGTTATAAAATGATCTTGTAATTGAACTGGCTGATTCAAAAGATTCATTTTATTCAAATCTTGCAATATTTCGTCATCTATAACTACTTCTTCTTGAATTTTATTGCCCTGTAATTCATTTAATGAATCTATAACATTTTCATCTAGAAATGCCATAGATGAATAAGAATTAAAGAAAGGCGGGTTTACAGCATACAAAACTTTGGATGCACGAGTAATTGCAGTGTATGCCCACCTGTAAAAATTTTCATTATCTTTTGAACGCTTAAGTTGATCATCAGTTAAACAATTAAATCCTTTTTGATTTTCATGATCCCAAATAGTAAATACATTATCCCATTCTCCGCCTTGTGCTTTATGACAAGTGACAGCATAGCCATACTTCATCAGTAGTGGATTAAAATATTCGTCTGCCATTATCGCTTCCTTAAACTCCTCTGTTTTAGGCTTTAACTCTTTATGTCTAGAAGTAAAGTCAACATAAAGTGCTTGTGTTTCCTCAGGTTTTAAAAAATTGTCCCCATGAAGAAAATTTTCAAGCATTTTACCTTTGACAACCTTATTATTACTTTCAGCATCTGGGAAAACTAATTCAACATCACGCCAAATAAGAGTTATTGGATTTTTACCTCTCAAAGTAATGATTCTTTGGGTAACAGTATCACTTACTTCATTAATTACTGCAAACTCACCATTAAAAATACCTTTCTTATAATTATTCCCCCCCATTATGATAATGTCACTTTTCTGAATAGGTAAATTTGCAATTCCGAATCTCTTTTCTCTAATTTGCACATTTAAATCAAGACATGTTTTATTTTTACTAGCAATTATAATTTTAGGATTTTCTGCATTTTGCCAAGTTTGAAGAAAAGTCTCATATGTAGGATTTAAAATATCTTTCCCGTTCGGCTGTAAATTAAAATCGTTGAAGAAACCTGATGAAATACTCTTACGTAAATTCACGGCTCTACTTGAAATAGCACTTTCAGAAGTTTGTCTTTGAACTTCTTTCAATTCCGATTCAACACAAGAAATATTAAATTTGTCTTTAAGATACTCAATTACAAAAGCTTTTGAACTACTGTCACCTACTGGTGGTAACTGACAAGGATCTCCAACAAAAATGATTTTTGATTTTACACTTTCATTTGTCACTCTTGTATAGGTTATTAAATCTGTAAGTAAGTGACCAGAACCAAATCTGAAAAATTCTCCTACACTTTTTGCATCTGACAACATAGAAGCCTCATCAACAATAAATATTTTTCCAACTACATCAACATTATTCCTGATTTTATAATTGTAAAAAAATGAATCCCCTTCTTCAATTTCGACCATATCTTCATAACTATATATAGACTTGTGAATAGTAAATGCCTCTTGTCCAGTTTTTTCTCTTATGACTTTAGCAGCTCTTCCTGTTGGTGCCATTAAAGCAAACTCCTTTTCAATTTCATTTAAATAGGATACTAATCCTTTTAATATAGTTGTCTTTCCACTTCCGGCATATCCCTTAAGCATAAATACCTGCTCTGGACCGCTAAAAAAAGCCTCCAGCTTAGTAATTGCCTCTTTCTGACCTCTACTTAGATTTAAATGCTTAAAATGGTTAAATATGCTCATATATTTTAAAATTCAATACAAATGTCATTCTCATCTGTGCAGAAGAACTGCACAGATGAGAATATTCTTAAAATGGAGCGTTTTCATCTTCTACATCTGAAATATAAAATTCATCTTGATTTTTATTTACTTCTTCAATTTTCCATGCCTTGATATCAGTATACCATTTATTATTGTATTCTCGACTTTCAATATCAAAATATATATTCAATAAATTGCCAATTTGCAATTGACTTTCATTAATGTTATCCCCCCAAACCGAAATGCATATTTTTTTGGGGAATTTAGCATCTGTTTCAACAATTATATCTTGCTTTTTCCATACTCCATTTTTTCCTGAACCAGTTTGAAGTGAAAGTAATTGAGTCAGTTTAGCTATGATTTGCATTTTGGTTAAGTTTTTGTTTTATGTCCGATAATATGGAATTAGAAGACCCAACTGAAGTTCTTGGTAGCTGAAAATGTTGTATATTCATTAAATGATTATGTATTTGATTTTTTAAATCTTCAAGAGCATTATATATTGAATCGAAATCTTGTTTTCTTTTTGTTGAAATATAACGTGCACGATTGTATAACTTTTTTTTATTATCATCAAGTTTAGAGAAATCTAATTGAACACCCTTTAATCCCGAATTTTCAAATTTGGCTAAATCTTGATCTTCATTATAAATAGTAATTGAATTTCTATGACTTAATTCATTTCTAATCTCATTTATAAACCAAAGAACATCAATTGTTTTTTTATTAAGATTACTAATTGAAATATATGATGATAATTTATGTGTGTAATATATATGATGAACTTCGGTAGGTTTTTTTGAAGATTTATAACCGGGAACCTGATTTTTTATAAAATCTTCAATCAAGTCAATTTCATTATTGGAAATTTTGGTAAGAAAATAATTTATCATCTCTTCAGCCTGAAGATGCGCATATCTACAAAATTCACCAAAATCAATTTTATGACCAGGTGTGCCCTTTTCATAACGGCCCATTTCTAAACAATCTCTAAAAAGAGATTCTTTATATGGTTCTTCAAATATTGAATAATCTATAACTTTTCTAATGTCTATTGACAAATAATTTTTTATTAAATTAACTTTTGCTTCGAGTGTGTCTGTTTGGGGAGAGCATATAAATTCACTCACTGAATATCTATTTTTCAATAATTCATTAAACCATTCATTACCTCTCATCTCAGAAACCTCTGTTATAAAAGCAAAAAGCTTTAATAGTTGTTCTTTGTCCATGATAATATTAGTTAAATTGGCATTCTATTAATTTTAGACTTCTTTAAAAACTTCCCAAAAGTATATAAAGCTTGTTCTGTTTCAATATCATACCATAATTCATTTATATTCTTTTCCAAAGTGCTAAATTCTTGATCATAAAAAAGTATTATTTGATTTCCATCTCCTGGCCTTATAACTAACTCGATTTCTTTGCCATTTTTCATAATACCTGACACTGTTGTCAAACTAGTTTCTCTCCAATTTGAACAATCATATTCTTCTAAAGTTTTTAATTTTTGATATACGTTTTTCTTGGAACGCTCTATCATTTCCATAACTCTTCCAAGTTTATCTAAATCATTAACAGAAACATGTTTTAAAGCTTCGCTAATTTCATTATTATCAATAAACATTTTTTTTGCCTTCTCTAAATCTGTTGCAGAAGTTATACCTAAACTTATTAGTAAATTATTAGGATTTAATGGTTGTGTATTACTTTTTTTCTCAAGTATATTTTCAAGTTCATTAATATTGGTAATTCCATACTTACTCATTAAAGCTTGAGTTATTTGATCATTTTCAATGGATTGTTTAATTGTCTCTTCGTCAAGTAATCGCGTTTCTTTATTATTATATAAATCGCCAAAATATTCAGAATATTGATGATTTTCGCAAAGCCAAATGTACAGTTTTTTAAACGTTGCTTGAATTTCTTGACTTAATAAAACACCTTTTATTTTGTCACTATTGTATTTGTTAACTTGATCTTTTATTTGATTAATAACATATTTCACGTCAATTACCTTTTCTTTATCTAAAGTCAATCCTCCTGTAATATAAAGTTCTTTTAGTAACAACACCTCTCGAATGTCTTTACCTAAATCAAAAAGTATATCCTTTAAAACTTCTGGTATATCTCCATTATCCCAATAAATTGTATTCTTTGTAACCAATTCACCATTTTGATTTGGATAAATTGGTAATTTATTTCTATTAATCAACCCAACTACCGTCTCTTCTTCATTAAACAAATTGATAAAGTCCTCAAGCCATTTGATAAAACCATCACCAATACCAATTGTATTTTTTATGTTTTGTAAGGTTTTCATAGACGAAAACCAATTTGACAAATTTTTAATACTTAAGTCGTACTTTTCATCCCACCAATTTATTTTATGCCATAGGTGAATATGCTTTTTTACGGGTAATACAAAATAATTAGGGGTGTTACATAAATCAAAAATACGCTCTCGAACATCCGCTTCTTTGTGAAATGGAAAATCAATCGATTCCTCATCGTCCATTATGGCTTTTCTATAAAATCCATTTTCTTTTTCAATCTCAACAATTTTCGATGTTAAAATGACACCCTTTAATGGATTTAAAATATTTTCTTCGTACCACTTCGAATAAAGCCACTCAAAACTCTCTGGCATTTTACAGTTTGCCAAAACATAAGAATTTTGGAAATTCATTTCTGATTCGGAAACAAATTTTAATAAATCAAATAATAATTTATTACATTCAAGAATTAATTTTTTATTTTCTAATATTTCTATTGTATCCGCATTTTTTAGTATAATCCCATTTCTTCTTTCTTGGTAAACATTGAAGCTTGAGCTATTAAAAACAACGGGCAAGTTCATTAATTCAGTGCCAATAAATGGATAATTGCAAAAAAGCCTTGGCGTACGCTCATTCAATTCGAGAAATTCAATTTGATTAGAATTTTTTCTTATTTCAATTGCTATTATTGCATCTTCAGTTGAACTTTCAACAGTCAATATTTGACGCAATTCATTTTCATTAATAATTATTGTATGTATGAAAATATTTGAAGATACTTTTTCGTAACCTTGATACTTAAAGTTCTTACTATTTATTATTTCAACATTTTCAATATTTCTTACAAATGACATTGTAAATGGAAGTGATTCTATTAAATCTTCCACTCCAGTTTTCGCAACAACTGAACCACAATCACTGAGATGATAAATAAACTCTGTATTTAAATTTTTCTTTTCATAATTAACAACATCAGGAAGTTGATCTAAATTTAGAAGTATTTCCATAGACTTTTTCACTCCCTCATAAAGTTCAGCTTCGTCTTTCCCGGATCTATCCAGTAAAAGCTCAAACTGCTTATGTCCGAAATTACCAGCATCAACAGTACTTTTCAAAGTAACTTTTTCTGACAATAAATGAGTAGTTATAAAACCTGTACCAAATTTTCCAATAGTTCTTTTTCTTTCATTAATATTGACTTGACGCGGTTTTGAAGATTGTTGATTTACTAAATAAGTGATATTATCAACGTTAAACGGATTTCCATTGTGTCTAAAATGTAAATTACTTGTACTTTCATCTACAGCAATTTGAACATTTGTTGGTCTTTCGCTATTAGTAGTATCCATTGCATTTTGAAGCAACTCCCAAACCCATCTTCTTTGATAGGATTCATCTGAAGAACCATTTCGAATATTCTGCATTAATGTGAATATTTTTTCTGAAATTGCTTTTATAGCAATTGCTTCTTGATTTTGCAAGACTATATCTCTAATACTATTGGAATTATTCATTTCATTATTTTTTATATTTTACCATTGCTGATTCAACACCTTCGGAAAGAATACTAATCAAAATGTCATTTAAATGTTTTATTCTATTTTCACTTTTTTTAGTACTTCTGCTATACTCTTTTAGTGAATCAAATCTATTCTTTAGCTTAATATATAATTCATTATCGGCAGACTTAACCATACTCAAATAATCAAGTTTACCAGAAATAACCTTTGCCATATCTGGCTTAAATTTCTTGACATGACCTTTATCGAAAACGTATTGTCGTAAAAAGAATTCCGAAGCTCTTTGATATCCATACCTCTCCCAGTAATATAACCACATACGCAATTGCTTTACATATCTTTTCTGTACATTTACTTTTTCATTAACCAATAAACCAGTCACCTCTTTTCGGAATCCGTCTTTTTGCAAACGAGTTTTAACAACTTTAATATGAAAATTTTGCTCTTCTATTATCCTATGTAGCTCTTTTAGAAAATCACTCTCAGGTTGATATACATTGTGCATAGAACTAAATGTGATATCATCAGCGTATCGACTATATTTAAGACCAAATCGTCTTGCAACGCCTGTCAATAAATAATCAAGCCGTTGACAAACAATGTTTGTAATAACTGGTGAGGTAGGTGCTCCCTGTGGTAATACATTTCGAATTTTTTTTTCCCATTCTCCTATTTTATCTTTTCGCTCTACTTCCATTTCTGTGCAACATATTGAAGCAATTATATTTGCTATATTTAAACGTGTTGTATTTGGTACTTTGTTTACTAACCAAAGCGTGTCCTTTAATGATTTCCCTTCATTTGTTTTTAAAGAACTATTACCAAGTAAAATATATTTCTCTTTATTAATATCAAAATTTTTTGCTACATATATAGTACCATAAGGTGTATTTGCAAACATTCTCCCTTTCCCTTTCAAAAAATTAACTAGTTCATCAGTTTGCAAATACTCTTTTTTAAAATCCTCCCATTTCATATACTGTGGTTCTATAGAAGATTCAATATTTAGATTAAACGGTTTTAGCTGCAAACATTTCCAAACTCTTGCTTGATCAATTGAAGGGAAGAAATCTTTTAGATCAATGTTGTATACATACTTACTACCAAGATGTAATTTTGCATTATTTACAACTGACCTATTTTTGACAAAACCCATAACGTTCTCATTAGGCTCGTATACACATTGTAAAATTAGACTCAAAGTTTTTTGAAGTGACTTTAGTCCATTTACTGGAGCATGTATATTTCGTTCTGCACCTGACTTCTTCTTAATTTTAAATTCATTATATCGTTTTTTACAAAAACGGGGGTTTGAATACCAATTAAGTTGTTTTAATTTGAATGGAATAGCTTTTTCACCATATAATATTAATTTGGCTTCATTCATAACTTGAAGCAAATCTTCCTTAGTCTGCATTTTTTCAAATGAGGCTCTAATTTTTTCGATATTTTCTATTTCTAGTTTCATGATTTTATAATTGTTCACTGAAGCCTGCTGCGTTATTCTTTGTTTATGAACTAACTTAATAAAAATTAAATCAGGGGTTAATTAATAATCACTTAATATTTAGTATAATGTTCGCAGAACATATGCTATTTAAGTTAAGCGATAACATAGAAACATTCATTCCGAATTACTTCGGAACACCAACCGATCTGAAACATTCTTACGAATGATTCCAGTTGGCACTAATCAATATCTTACAGCAGGCTTTCAATGAACTAGAAGCAAAATAATAGACTAACTGTGCAGATTAAGTTCACAGTTAAATACATTATTATATCTTTGTATAAATATATTTAAAATATGATAAAATAAGCATTGAAATGGCAATTACTAAATACCCCCTTATTAGATATAAAATACTTGATAAATGTTTTAGAAATACCGGAAAAAGGTATTTTATAGAAGATCTCGTTAAGGAATGTGAAAATGTGATATTAGAGATGGATCCTGATTCATCTGGTATAAGCGTAAGGCAAATAAGAGAAGATATTGCCTTTATGAAAAGTTCCGAAGGTTGGTCAATTGAAATTGCAGAAAATAAGGTTGGAAGAAAAATGTATTATAGGTATGTCGACCCTAATTTCTCCATTAATAATATGCCATTAAATGAAATCGAAATAAATCAAATTTGGGGAGCAGTTGAGATTTTGTCACAATTTAAAGGCATGCCTCAGTTTAAATGGCTAAATGAATTAGTTCCAAAACTTCAACAAGGAATTAATTTAAAAAAAGAGACTATTATCGAATTCGATAATAATGAATATCTAAAAGGTATTGATTACTTAGGTCAAATTTATAATGCAATTTATTATAAAAAAGTTTTACTTATTGAATATCAACCATTCGAAAGTGATACTCCAATTAATTTTACAATTCATCCTTATTATCTGAAGCAATACAATAATAGATGGTTTTTATTTGGCTTAAACAATGAAAATGAAAAGGCAGATTGGAATTTAGCAATTGATAGAATTAAAAGTATAACAGAATTAAACATTAAATATAAAACCAACATAATAGATTGGAGTGATTACTTTGAAGATATAATTGGAGTTACAAAACCTATTGATACATTACCTGAAAAAATTATTCTACATTTTTATGGTAAAACAGGAAAATATATGGAGACGAAACCAATTCATGGTTCTCAGAAATCTAATTGGATATCAAATGATACACTTGAATTAAAACTCAATTTAATTATAAATTATGAACTAGAGAGGCTTATCTTGTCTTATGCAGATACGGTAAGGGTTATTCATCCTAAAGAATTAGAAAAGAAAATACAAGAAAGATTAAATCAGGCAAATAAACAATATGATTAAATAATCTCCATAAATTCATATTTTCAGTTTAAACTTAAGCTTTTCACTCTAATTTTAAACTGTCCGATTTTTAAGGACACTTGGAGAGTTTTCGATAAATTTTTAATATGCTATATTTCATAAATGTACTCATAAGCATATTAATCAGAATTAAAAAACGGAATAATCATAATTACTTTACTATTTTAAAAAGCTAATTTTTATAATTAATTTCACCTATAAATACAATTATTTCAAATGACAAAATTGATAATTATAGCTAGTGTGGGTTTCGTTGCTTTTGCTTTAAAATTCTTATTACTAAATAAGAAAGGGAATTTGAAATTTGAAAAAAATATTGAACTTTCAGAAATAAATTTAATAGCCTTTTCAATTAAAAATGAGAAATTTTTGTTTTTTTCATATTTAAATGAAACTTTTATGGTAAAACCAATAGAAATTGTAAATGATACTTTAAAGGCCTATTGTTATATAAAAAATATTGAAAGGGAATTTAAAATTATAGAGATATATGATATAGAGATTAAAGAAAATGCATATTCGTTTGAATATTCTTATTATGATAATGGCATATTTAATATTAAAGATATTCTAGATAAGGCGTGTGATATGAATCAAATAGTTTGTATTAAATATCAAAGACCTAGTAAACCGGATTTGCAAATAAACCCATTAACCGGAAAGAGATATTTCAATGGACTTAATCGAGGAGAAATAAGTATTAGGACTATAAGTAATTTAAAAAGGTCGATAAATAACTATGATGATTACATTGTTGCTTATTGTCACACTAAAAATGAAGAAAGAACCTTTAAAGTAAAGAGGATTAAGAAGGTATCAATTTTAAATATGTAGTTTAAATAACAATGCTAAACTCATTCATATTGTTTTTTATGCAACTACCTTATGTTCCAATTATTCTTTACTAATTTATCATAATCTCTAAGAGTAATATTAAACTTGCTAATAGGATTTAATGTTTCCCTTATTTTATCTAATGGGCTCATTATCTTTTCTTCTTCAAATATCATACCTAATAATGCCCTTGTAGAGGGAGGGTATTTCATTGATAATTGTATTAACATATCTCTTTGAGGCTTTCTATGCTTTCTTATGATTTTTCCCAATATATGTAATGTATTATCCTTTGTAGTATCGGGAATACCCTTTATCATTTTAAGACAGTCTAATACTTGAAGGATTTCAATGTTTTCTTTTGTAATAATGTTCTTTTGCAATACGAATTGTATTGTGTAAATACTTCTTTTAATAGGAGGTTTAAATGTATTTCTACCTATTTGTATTGTATTACTTAATTGAGTGGTTAATCTGTATTTATTAAATATACTTAACCCTGTTAAATACCCTATTACTTCTCCATTATGTTCCAATAAGTCTTTTACTATTTCATTTAAGTCGGGTCCTAATATTCCATATTCCGATTTAGTAGGCTTATAGAACTTTCCTTTAGCCAGTTTATTAATAATCCCTTTTTCTACTAATCGGTTTAATGACTTTATAATTGCTTCTCTATTTTTCGATGCGCCATCTATATCCAAATAAGTAAACACATACCCTTCTTTAAAGGCATTTATTCGACTTTTTACGATGTCTGCAATGGTGTTTTTGGCTTCCATTTAGCTAAAGTACAAAAATGTGTCCAGTTTATTATATAATTTCATGGACAGTTTTGTTATTTTATAAGATAATTATTGTTACCTTTTTATATAAATATGTAACAAATTGATTTACCTTTGATCCATGAGCATTCATCAAGAAATAGAAGATAAAATACAATCACTGCCGGAAGGGGGAATATTCTTCCCGGCCGAATTTCGTATGCTCGGAACAGACAATGCAATTAAAATGGCGCTTTCTCGACTAGTAAAAGAGGGAGCTGCTGAGCGTATCTCCCATGGAATCTATTACAAACCCAAGCAACATAAACTGCTTGGTAGCATTAAGCCATCCCTTGAAATGATAGCAAATGCCATCGCTAATAGAGACCATGTAATAATTAAACCAACAGGAATAAGTGCGTTAAACAAACTAGGCTTATCACAACAAGTTCCTACAAAACATGTTTATATCACAAATGGCCAGCCCAGAAAGTATAAGATTGGAGGTAATGAGATTGTTTTTAAAAGTGCTAGTCCAAAAAAATTAGCACTTTCCGGACCAATCAGTTCATTAGTAATTCTTGCAATGGATGAATTAGGCCCAAATGTATTTGATGAAACATTAGCAACTCAAATTAAGAAATTACTTCAAAAGGAAGATGCTACAATTTTAGAAAACGATATTAAGTTGGCACCTTCATGGATTGCAAGGGAACTTTTTAATTTGCTTTCACAATCGCCAAATAAAAACAATACAAATGAACTGGTTTAAACTAAATATCGAAGATCGGCTTGCGGTATTGCAGCAAGCAAGTGCTATAAGTGCAATTACCAATAAAGCGCTTGAAAAAGACATTTGGGTTACCATTGTTTTAGATGCTGTTTTTAGAACTAAATATGCAAAACATTTACATTTTAAAGGTGGTACTTCTCTAAGTAAGGCTTGGAAAATAATTGAAAGATTCTCAGAGGACATTGATTTATCTATTGATAGGTCATTTTACGGATTTTCGGAAGAGTTGACTTATTCTCAAATCAAAAAATTGAAAAGAATCTCAAGTGAATTTATAAGCACTGATTTTAAAGATGAACTTGAGAAAACGATGATCGAGATAGGAGTGCCTGCTAATTTGTTTACAATTAAGGCTACGCCAATACCAGAAACAATGAAAGACACTGTGGACCCACAGGAAATTGTAATTGGATACGTGTCGATACTCGAACCTATTGAATACTTGCCTGATACTATTAAAGTAGAAGTTAGTGCTAGGTCCATAAAAGAGGCAACTCAATTTAGGGATATTAACGCTATAGTGGATAGTCTATTACCTGAAATTAGCATTTTAGGAAACAGCTTTCAAGTGTGTGCAATAGAACCACAAATCACTATGCTTGAAAAATTATTCCTATTACATGAGGAATTTACCAAGGAAATTTCGGAAATACGTCATCTAAGGATGTCAAGGCATTTATATGATTTATATAAGTTAACAGAATCAATTTATGCTGAATTGGCAATCAAGGATGAATCCCTATACGAAAGAATAATTGCACATAGACAACACTATATTAGACAAAACGGGATAGATTATAATAACCACGGCAGAGCAACGCTTTCATTTATTCCTCCAAACTATATTATAGAAGCGTATAAGGAAGACTATGTAAAAATGAACCTTAATATGATTTATGGCGATGCCCCTTCATTTGATACCTTAGTTGAAAAATTAAATGGCATTCAACATTTAATTAGAAAGCAGTAAAACTTCTCCATACATTCAAATACTATTTAAAGTATTCAATACTGTCAATTTTGACATGACAGTATCAGGCTATTGTCTTTTAAGACAATATTAAATATTTTATAATAAATATTATACCTGACAATAATACCTAATAAATGGTTTTCTGTTATTCTTGGAAATAATAGGAAAGCCGATAGGCATAGGATTTGACACATTATACAAAAACAATAATATGTCATTAATTAACCCCGAGTTATTAGAAGTAGCATTAAGCCCTTTAATTGAAAAAATAGTAGAAGATAAAGTAGAAGCCTTTAAAAAGGATTTTTTAGAGAAGCATGCTATTGCTCAAGAAACTGAAAAACCAATACCTGTAAAAGAAATGTCTGCAATTTTGGGCATTTCTGTTAGCCACCTATATAAGAAGTGTAAAAACAAAGAAATGCCCCATAAAATGAAATTCGGCAGACTATACTTTTATTTATCAGAGATTAAGACATGGATGAACGAGTAAGAATTATCCCTCCATTCCCTCCATCAATCCCTCATGCATAGTTTTTAAACTATCATCGTCAAAGCTGCCAAAATAATCTTGGGTTGTTGTTATGTTAGAATGGCCCAGCGCTTCTTTAATATAGATTAATGGAGCTCCATTGTTCTTTTGTATGGTTGCAAAACAGTGTCTCGCCACATAGGTTGTTAATTTCAAGGGGAGGTCTAAATCAGTACCAATATCATTTAATGCTTTATTGGTGTTTCTTATAAATGTGCTAATACGTTTCTCAATTAGCTCTGGATCCATTCCTCTTTCCAATACTGGAAATATATAGTCTTCTGGCTTCCCTTTGCTTACCCTTCTCCTATCCATTATATCCTTTATACGGTCAGATATTGGCACTTTAATTGGCAATGCCCCATCTCTTGTTGTATTTTCTGTTTTTGATCTATAAAATTCAATAAAGTCGCCATTAATCTTTTTATTGGTCAACAAAGCAATATCCTTAAAATTCATCCCATTACACAGGAAACTAAAAATCCAATAGTCTAGTGCTTTTTGTTCTGATACTAACTTTGGCTTATGATTTAGGATTTTCTTTAAGTCCTCTTTCTTTAAGGAACGTTTTGATTTTCTAGGAGAGGGTATTTTATATTTCCTAAATGGATATTTACTAGCATCTATAATTCTCTCTTCAATAGCTAGATTGAAAATTCTTCTTAGGGACCTTAAATAGATACCTACCGTTGTAATTGATTTGCCTTCTGCTACCATATACTTTTCATAGGCCTTTAATAAATCAACTGTTACCTGTGATATCTTCAAATACTTCTTGAATTTTAATATGGAAACCTTTGCAGTATTATAATTATCAGATGTAGATATTTGACCTAGATTTTTTAAATCTTTAATACAACTATCATATAATGCTTCTACACTTTCATTAGCTATTGCTTTTTTTAATTGCACTTTATCTTTGTTATATAAAAGATCGAATTCAGTAAAACTGAAAGGTTGTATAGAATTGGCAAACTCTTCCTGATCAGAGAGCCATGAATACATTTGGGTCTTTAATTTTTTAATATTTGCATCCCTTAGGTTGGAAGCTTCAATTCTTTTATAATCGTATTGGGTTAAATTAAAAGGGGTAGCATAACGCTTCTTGCTACCAAGACAATACACGGTTAATTTGATAGGGTATGTACCATCGTTTAATTGACGTCTTGTGTCACAAAAGAAACTCAGTGTTGGTTGAATCATAAAATGATCAGGGGGTTAATTAATGCACCAAAATTTGCACCACAAAGGTAACTAAAAGGACAATACAAAGAGTCATATGTTATCTTTGAAGATAATATATAAACTTGATTTTCAGCTAATTATAGCTAAAATTAGCTATATGGGGAAGGACCTAAATTTGCGACTCATAATCAGGGGGTCCCAGGATCATGCCCTGGTGGGCCCACTTGAAAATCAACCACTTATGATTTGTTTCATAGGTGGTTTTTTCTTTTCGGCCAAGTTTGGGCCAGGTTTTGAGTTTTTTG